>Ga0136561_1000165_pt1 | contig 23372 bp, 23 predicted proteins | sample AntRauMeHopE1498_FD_104641 | JGI IMG/M metagenome (GOLD analysis project Ga0136561, IMG submission 104641) | Saline lake microbial communities from Rauer Islands, Antarctica - Metagenome Hop E1 #498 | ecosystem: Environmental > Aquatic > Non-marine Saline and Alkaline > Saline | place... | reverse complement strand
TGCGAAGCCGCTGTGTTAGCACGAGCAGTCACTCCGTTGTATGCCACGATGGTGATTGCAGCTAGAATACCGATCACTACGATGACCACGAGTAGCTCAACGATGGTAAAGCCGGTTTGTTTAGTATTGTAGGACATTATTTCTCCTTATTTAGCTAATTATTAAACTGCGTTAGGGCAAGAAGTGGTGTCGCCGATCTCGAGTGCTGTTGCTTCTAAGTTAGTGGCGTAGTTGAACGAAATGACTTCCAGCCCAGTAATATTGGTAGCAATTATGTCAGCCTGTGATGTCTGGGCAGTTGCTGCACATTTTAACACACGAATAGTGCTATTTGGTGAGGCATTTGTAAGGGCTGTGGGGCCATAGACAGGGGTTACACCAGTAAGAGCAAATGTCGTTGTTGACGCAGCTCCAGTTAGCTCAGCTGCGGTGATAGGGTAGCGGTTTTGGCCACCATCGGCCTGGTAGACCTCAGCTTTCTTAGCAAAGTTACCGGCGGCTGTTTGCGAGGCTGCCGTGTTAGCACGTGCCGTAACGCCGTTATATGCCACGATGGTGATTGCAGCTAGAATGCCGATTACGACGATGACGACGAGTAGCTCGACAATGGTGAAGCCGCGGCTGCTCTTGGTGTTACTTATGATGTGTTTGAGACTCATTATTGAGTTGCCCCCTATATGGTACTAGTTTATCTTCTACTAATTTACTACGACATGCGAGTAAGCGCAAGCGCTATTATCGAATCGGGCTGGCCCGTAGCGAAGACGCCTGGCTGACTTCACGCCCGGCAGCGGTTTGGGTGGAGCTGATTCCGACTGATAGGGTCGTTGCCGTTTGCATGGCTGCATTACGGGCGGCGATGGCAGGGACATCATTGGCGCCCTCTAACATAGCAGCGGCAATCACTATTTCGCCGCTTGCACCGCTCAAGTATTGAGTTGTGAAACTGGTGATCCCATCAACCAGGCGGGTATCTTCAGTCGCACAAAAGGCATTACCAGGGTTGATAATAAAGGCCGGGTTACAGCTTGGACGCTGCCACGGGGTGGCACAGGAAAAATTAGTGGTGTCAGCGTAGTTTTGGGGCATCAGCACACGGCGCCAAAGGGTATTGTTTTCAACAAAGTAAACAACATTATAGGTAAGTAGCGTATTTCCTCGCGGAGTTGCACAGGGACTTGGCTGGTTTCTAAGGAACACAAACGAACTGTTGAGAGAAAGCGGGTTATCATTTGTGGCGATCATATTTAAAATGAGGCTAGTCCTTTCGCCAGATACATTGAGGAATGGAGCGGTGGTATTATTGACACCTTGCCCTGGCTGCAGAGCGTTGCCGCCAGCACCGATGGGGTCGGTGTCGGTTTGGGCAAGAAATTCCGTACTAACCCTGGTATCTCGTTCTATTCTATTCAGCGCATCCTGGACATTGTAGACAAGAATATTCGAAGCACGTGAAGAAATCACCTCACCGGTCATACTAATAATCACCGTCAGGAAGGCACCGATGGCAAGAATAACGATTGGTGCGACTACTAGCATTTCGATCAGCGTGAAGCCTTTTTGTAATGACAGACGTTGGCGACTCACTAGAAAGCCCCACCGTTAAAAAGTGTCTGAATTTCGCTAGGGGATAACGCTCGATTGTATATACGAACGTCGTCAATCGAGCCTTGGAACGGACTGGTCAGAGCAGTTCCTCCAGTGACAGTCCCCGCCCCGATGTAAAGGGGGTCGTCACTGTTTATGCTCCCGCCAACAGTATGGGTTATCGTATCTCGCTGAATTCCATTTACAAAATATGTCACATTATTCGAACTCATCACCGCGACTATAAACTCCCAAGAGTTAGCTGCGTATACTGCCGTAGAGGAGTTATAGTCTCTTACCCCGAGTGTCGTAAATCGAGCGGTGCTGTTGCTTAAGGTGGAGAGAGCTATTCCGTTGGCTGTGCCGATTCGCGACGAGCTCACTATTGTACCAATGCTGGTTGTGTTGTTAGCGCGAACCCACGCACCGATCGTCAGGTTGTTAGTTAGGTTACCTACAGCGGGATTGTTTACAATACTTATGTAGGTATTGGACCCGTTGAAGCTATACGCTGTGCCGCCTTGACCATTCTGGCCGGAAGTAGGAGATGCTCCAAACACCGCCCCCACAGATCCGCTTATAGAATCCGTCGCATTTCCATTTAGCCTCCACCATCCAACGAGACCGTTTGTAATCGTCGTTAGGTCTGTGGAATAGTTTGTATAGGTGCCGTACGTAACCGTTTGCACGGGGTTGTTAAAGTTAATAGTAGCAGTCACCTTTGATAACGAAGGTGCAGTATTTATGGGACAGGTGATCACAACTGTCACAGACGCATCAACAAGCCCAGTAATGGTAACTGGGCTGTTGTTTAGGGGGGTTTGGGCGGTGCACGTCGTTGTGGCACTCGACGTATAGCGGCGCAAATAATCATAAGCGACGTTGCCGGCACGTGACTCTGACCTAGTTTGGCCACCGTCACGGATTACCAGGCTAAATAACTGGTAACTAGCTATTAAAAATGCCGCTGCCACGAAAAGAGTGACCAAGAGCTCAACGGCCGTAAATCCACCTTGTTGGCGGTGGCTCATTGGTTTTTACTCGTCACTTTATATACCGTATTGTCACCCTCGAGGCGGTAGTAGAGGTTAAATTTACGACAATCACGCGTGTGGCAGAGTCGGCCATTGCTATCGATTGGCTGGTAGACGTATTGACCGACGGTAGGTTGAGGCGAGACGCCAGCGGCTGTCTGGACTGCATTAACTGCGGCAATAAACGACTCGGCAGGGCTTTGTGATGATGGGGTAGTGAACGCTTTCGGGTCGATATCGGGCAAGAACTGCTCAAGTAACCCACCTGTAATGATCGTCATATCTGGGTAACTCCCGGGGGTGATGCTGACCGACGGCCCGGATGACACCGAGTTATTGACAGCTCCGCTCCATGACCAGCTTGGACTGTCACCGTCGGCAAACGTAAATATCGTGTTTCCTGCTGTCACCATTAGGTTTGAAATGAGCATGCCGCTCGTCCCGGTACCGACGTTCAGGTCGACAAAACGGAAGGTCGAGTCGTAGGTTGGTCGACTTGCCGTGTAGTGGATCCGTTTAATTTCACCTGGCTCAAGTGAGAATGATTGAACTGTGGTATCTGCAAAGTCGGTAGTCGCATCTATCGAAGATACCCCGTCATTACCGGCAAGGAAAGAAATGGTGTACTGCTGTCCGTTTGTGAGTTGGCTAAGATCGAGATTATGTCGTGACAGGTTGTTGTTTGCTGTGTTAACCCACCTATATCGGTACCAGTTGTCGATACCTGCCCAAGAAACACCAGTTGTGCGCACCATGCCTCCGAAAGTAACAAATAGGCCATCAGTTGTGTTGACGCCCCTGGGGTCACGAACGATGTTGGTAATACTACTCACCGAAGGACTCGACATCCCGCTGTTGTAGAAGCTTTCAAGCGCCAGGCCAATTGAGGCGATATCGGTTCGCCGCTCATCGTCCCGAGCCCGTACCTGGCTAGAGTTGACGTTCACCACCGCAAGCAGTAAAAGAATCCCCATTATAGTAATGGTGATGATCATTTCAACTATGGTAAACCCACGCCGATTCATGTCACTAGCATAAGAGGTTTGCCGTTAATTCGCAAGACTGGCGAGCTCAAGTGGCTCTTGTTCCATCACAATCTGAAAGGTATCGCGGACTTTTCCAGTGATCGTGTCTCTGGCGGCAGCAAGATCACTGTAGTTTTGGGCCGATTCATTGATAAGAACCAGGGCATTTTTATCGTGAACTTTCATGCCGTGGAGGCTCTGGCCTTTTAAGCCAACGGTCTCTATCAGCCAGCCAGACGGGATCTTAAACCGGCCGTCAGCCATGGCGTAAGAGGGGATAGTCGGGTAGGCGGCTTTGATTTCTTGAAGTTTCCAGTCGTCGATGATGGCATTTTTGAAGAACGAGCCGCAGTTAGGCTGCACCCCAGGGTCGGGCAGTTTTTCACTACGGATGGCGATGACTGCATCGCGCACTGTCTGGGGAGTAAAAAGGGAAACGGCATGGGCGTCGAAGTAGGCTTGCAGGCTTTCATAGAACGGTGGTTGCGGGGTATTTTTAGATAGCAGGAACGTGACGGACGTGATGATATAGCGCCCTTTTTCACCTTCTCTGAATATACTGCTGCGGTAGCTAAATTGGCACTGCTCATTAGTGAGTGTCACCAGAGTATTGGTCGTAAGGTCGAAGGCTTCAACCGATGTGATGGTCTCGGAGACTTCTTGGCCGTAAGCACCAATGTTCTGGACTGGCGATGCGCCGACCGATCCGGGGATTGCCGATAGCGCCTCCATGCCGGTTAGCCGTAAATCGACCGTTCGCTTAACGAGTTCATCCCAGCTCTCCCCTGCACCGACTTTTATTGATGTTGTATTTAAGTCATCACTAATGATATCAAAGCCGGTGATTCGGATGCGAATCACTAAGCCGTCAAAGCCGGTATCATTGGCAATGACGTTGCTGCCGCTGCCTAACACAACAATTTTCAGCTGCTTGGCGCGGGCGGTCTGGCACAGCTGGGCGAGCTCTTCAACTGAACGGACTTCAGCCATAAAGCGGGCCGGCCCGCCAAGCTTCATGGTGGTGTAGTTCTTTAATGGAATGTTTGTGTGTATGTCTATCATTTCGCTAGCTTATTATAGCCTTTTCGTAGAGATTATGCTACAATCACCCCTGTACTCTTAGTCAAAAGCGTGCAACACGACGCACCCGTAGCTCAGTGGATTAGAGCACTGGTCTTCGGAACCAGGTGTCGCAAGTTCGAATCTTGCCGGGTGCACCATGCGAAATTCATTACCGCGCGCGGGTCAGTAGCTCAGCTGGTTAGAGCGTCTGCCTCTTAAGCAGAATGTCGTGGGTTCAAGTCCCACCTGACCCTCCAAAGAAAAAAGCCTCCTGTTATCGGAGGCTTTTTTCTTTTTATAAACATTAAGCGGTGGGTGTTGGCGTCACGGGGGAGCTGGGCTTTGATCCAGCTGCGAGGCTGGGTGCACTGCTTGCGCTGTCGTTCCAAACAGACTTGTCGGTCGCGAGCCAGACGTACCAGACTATTGGCAGGAAGATTCCCCACAGAATAAAGCTGCCGTCTTTACCAAGTTTTTTGCCAATGTGGTACATAGAAATGTACATAAAGACAGTGGTAACAATGACAATTAGTCCAACGAAAGGGATGCTCGCCAGTAGCAAAAACAGTGACCAAAAGCCTTTTTGGCCACCAATCTCTAGCAACTTCCATGTGTTATACACAGGAACCCAGGCAGGCCACTGGGCTAGGCCAGCTTTTTTAAAAATACGTCCTGTCAGTAGGGCGAACACCACGTACGAAATGATAAATAACATGATGAAGAAGATGAAGAATCCTACGCCAAGACTGGCTAGTAACTCCGAATCACCTGTTTGATTAAAAGCGATCGTTTGATTGTTTACCTGTGCGAGCGATAGTAATGTGTTCATAGCTCGATTGTAGCATACCGTTCAATTTGCTACCCTAAGGTGATGAAAGTACTTAGTGGAAAAGAATTAGCCGATTATATTGAAGAGCGACAGGCGGGGCAAGTGCGTGCCTTGCGGCAGGCGATGCGAGTTGTTCCTAAGTTAGCGATTGTGGCGGTTGGTGAATCGGCCGTTAGTAATAGCTATATTCGATTAAAGCAGAACTACGCCGAAGAGATTCTTATAGAAGTGAGCGTGCTACGGCCAACTATGGAGCAGGTAAGCTTGACCATTGAGCAATTGAACGCTGATCCGTCAGTACACGGCATTATTGTACAACTCCCCCTCCCCGACCCATCCCTGACCGACAATGTACTGGCAATGATTGCACCGGAAAAAGATGTTGATGGGCTGGGGCCTGAGGCTGTGTACACATCGGCGACTGCCACGGCCATCGACTGGCTGCTAGCTGGCTATAATGTCGAGCTGCGCGGCAAGCGCATTGGCATCGTCGGGCAGGGTAGGTTGGTTGGAGCCCCGCTAGCAAAGCTATGGGCGACAACTGGCCTTGACGTATCGGTGTTCGATGATACTACCGCAGATCTGGCAGCGGAGTTGCGATCAATGGAAGTCATCATCAGTGGCGCCGGTGTTCCGGGGCTGATTACCGAACATATGGTGCAGCCGGGTGCTGTGGTGGTAGATGCTGGCACTACCAGCGAAGACGGTAAGATAGTTGGTGACGTTGCCCCGGGCCTGCGTGAGCGCCAAGATGTGGCTATGACGCCTGAAAAAGGCGGGGTTGGGCCACTTACAATCACGGCACTATTCGAGAATGTGATTACGGCAGCGGTGCTTGCCGCAGAGGCTAGGCCAGGTGAAGAGCGTCTTTAACGCGCTGAACAACTTGCCGGGGCGTTAACTCTGCCTTAACGATATAACTATGGATACCAAGTGTTTTTAGAGACTTCGGCGCCTCTTCTTCGCCCATATTGGTCAGAATGATAACCGGTACATCTTTACCCCAAGTGTTCTTGCGGATTTCAGACAGAGCCGTGGCACCGTCCATTTCGGGCATCTGCAGGTCCATCAGAATAATGTCGGGCGAAAAATGCTCAACCAACGCAACGCCCCTGGTGCCATTGGTGGCAAGCTGAACGTCAAAACCGTCCGATTCAAATTTCATGCGGTACATTTGGCTAATAACAGCGTCATCTTCGATAATGGCAATTTTGGTCATGGTTATACTATAATAACAGCATATCCAATCTTATAAATCTAAAAAAGAAAATTAATGTTTTTACCTCATAATCAAGAAACTATCCGTATGCCCGAAAAGACCTTGCCGGTGGGGGTTGTTGAAATAGTAAGCGAAGAGCTTGCCAAAGATAAAGAGGGTAGAGAGTTTACTCGGCGAATGGTCCGGGTCGGTGACGAAAGTGATAGAGATCCGGCTATGCGCCAGGTCTTCCGTGAGCGAGCCAATGCCGACGAAATGCAGCTAATCTTAAATCCTGAATGGGGGGGGCCTTATATCGGAGAAGACGGCATTCTTGTCATCAACCCTGCGAACACACCAGCCAGAAGGCTCTATCTTGACGGCGACGGTAAGCCTACACAGATGTTCGAATGGGGCAGTCAGCTGAAGAAAGCCATCGCCCTAGAAGGCCTTCAGAATCTTAAAAAGGGCGGCAGGTTTCTGACGCTCGGAGAGCTAGATCACCGAACGCTGGAACTTTTCACCCATATGCCCGATGGCATTGGGCTACGCAGCCGCCAACGAATCTACAGTAACCTGCTCGTAGATTACTCGCTCACGTCTAGCACTGGTAATTTTCTTAGAATCGCCAGTCTTGGTAGTGGTGCAGCCGTGCCAAATATCGAAGCAACCGAAGCTATTGAGGCTCTGGGCAAGAGCGTCGCATGGCTGCAATATGAGCTAGATCCAGGCGCGCTTTACTCTGCCGGGTTGATGATAGCCAGCTCGAACATTCAACGCTCGACGTTTGATTTCGGTCCGCGAAATGACGCTGACGCTGCACAGCAAACTGGTTTTGAGTTTCAAGGTCGCAGCTACTTGGGCGCCAGGGAGGTCGAAGATGGCTCACTCGATGCAATAGACGCACTGGGATTGTGGGAGTATCTCACAGATAAGCAAGCCGTAGCATTCTTGCGTACGCTGTATCCTAAATTGAAGCCCGGGGCATCGATGATTGTTTCGAACATGCTTCAGAGTCGCCCGCACCCACAATACAACCAACGAGCGGTTGGTTGGCCCGATCTCTATATGAGAACCGAGGAGGATATGCTGAGGATAGTTGAACAAGCCGGAATTCCCACTAAGAATGTGCGGTTGACGTACGCTGAGGACGGAGTGTATGTTGTGATGGAGATTACGCGAGGGGGAGAACTAGATGGTGCTTGAGAGCTTGGTGCTATTTGCGGGAGTTTTATCGCTTGGACTGGCGCTCATCATTCTTTTCAACGGTACAAGTAAAAAAGGTACCAAAATTCCATTTGTTTTGTTTGCGGGTAGTGTCGGGTTGTGGTCTTTATTTATTAGTCTGTTCTCGCTGACTAATTCGCAGGGTCTTGCGCAGTTATTCGTCATTTTTTACTATTCATCGGCTCTTTTGATATCTTACGCCTTCCTCTTATTCGCGCTCGAATATGTGGGATCAAGAGTCTCCAGATTCACCGGCTTAGTAGCACTAATTCCGTGGGTGGCGATGACTGTATTTGTCGCACTCCCCGGTTATTTTATTACATCGATTGATGTTGTTCGCCAAACGGTACAACTTGAGCCGTTCTTTTATGGCCTCTATACGTCGATCTTTGTTATTTATGTGCTAATTGGACTTGGTTCACTTTGGAAAGCCGCGTTCTTAAAACGCGGAGCTCAAAAGCACGGCCGGGTTCTGTTCTACTCCCTAACAGTTTGTTTTCTGGGCGGAGCTTACTTTAACCTGTTCCTACCGCTTATCGGCGTTTACAGCCTGATCACGCTCGGTCCACTTTTCAGCATCGTGATGGTTGCAACAGTATTCTACGCAATTGCTCGTCACGGCCTGTTCGATATTAGGCGGGCGGTAGTGAGAACGGTGACGTACCTTATGACATTGGCAACTCTTGCTGGCATTTATCTCGTAATTGCGTTTCTGGTATTTGACCAGTTACTGGGCCAAACCACCGAAGCCAATCAGATCTTTCTAAACGTATCGCTAACCATTCTGCTTGCATTGATTTTTCAACCTATAAAACGATTCTTCGATCGAGCGACCAGTAAGGTTTTTTATAAAGACTCGTATGACGTCGACGAATTCTATTCGGGGCTGAACAAGGCGCTGAGCTCGACGACAGATTTGCGGATATTGCTAAGAGTTATTTCGAATCAGATCTCAGTAACCTTCAAGGCTGAATACGTTAGTTTGGTGCTACTCCCCCGTAACTATCACTACGTTGTTGCAGGCAGTGAAGGCCATAAGAAGCTTTCGAAAAACGATGCCGAAGAAGTGATAGAAAAAGCGGAAGTGCCGATACTTGCGTCTGAGGTTGCCGATCGCTCGCTAAAGAGACTCATGCAGAGTCATCGAGTTGGATTGTTGTTGCCCATCTTCAAAGAGGGTGCTGTCATGGGTGTTTTGTGCCTTGGTGATCATAAGAATTCCGACTACACGAAGCGGGATATTAGGGTGCTCGAAACGATTACCGACGAGTTGAGTATTGCCATCCAAAACGCCTTGTCGATCCAAGAAGTCAAAGACATAAACGCAACGCTGCAGCAGCGCATCGACGCCGCCACCAAAGAGCTACGCGCCAGCAATGCCCAGCTACAGAAGCTAGACGAGGCCAAGGACGAGTTTATCAGCATGGCCAGTCACCAACTCCGTACGCCGTTAACCAGTATTAAAGGATACATTAGTATGCTAGTGGAAGGTGATGTTGGCGCCGTTACCAAAGATCAAAAACACCTACTTGAGCAGGCGTTCGGTAGTAGTGAGCGGATGGTCCGATTGATTGGGGATTTCTTAAACGTGTCTCGGCTTCAAACCGGAAAGTTCGTCATCGATAAGAAGCCGGTTAATCTTGCAGCTTTGGTGCAGTCTGAGGTTGATGGGCTAGAGAGTAACGCGGCTACCCGCCAATTGAAGTTTGTTTACAAGCGCCCTGCCCACTTCCCGGACCTAATGATCGACGAGAATAAGTTCCAGCAGGTGATTATGAACTTTTCAGACAACGCTATCTATTACTCTAAAGAGAATTCAAAGATAGTGGTGACGCTGCGCGAGGTGAACGGCATGGCTGAATTTACGGTGAAGGATACGGGCATTGGCGTGCCGGCCGACCAGCAAGCCCAACTATTCAGCAAGTTCTTTCGGGCCACCAATGCTCGTCTGCAGCGCCCCGACGGCACTGGTGTTGGCCTGTTTTTGGCCAAAAAGGTGATTGATGCCCACGGGGGGACGGTGGTGTTTGAATCTAAAGAGGGCAAGGGGAGTACGTTTGGCTTTCGCCTGCCAATTAAGAAACTACGCGCCTGAGGCGATACGAACAAGTTCGACAATGAGCCAAGTGATAGCGAAAACGATTGCTGAGATAATTAAGACTGGTTTAGCGACTCGCTTGTTGTCGAACCACCACTGCTTCGGCTTCGAGCGGTGTACGGCTGAAATACGTGTCACCACTGGTTTATCGATGGAGGCATCAACGCCACTGTAGACTTTGTTTCGCTTCTTTTTTTGCTTGTTCGCCATAATGCCACTAGTATAACAAAAATAGCCCCCGCAATAAACGGGGACTATTCTGATCGAGTGAGCGGTCAGACTCTGTTATTAGACAAGTGCTCTTCGTGAAGCAACGTAATAAGCGATGCTTGCAATCAGGGCGCCGAGTCCAACGACGGCAACAATGTTTTCACTGACACCAGTCCTTGGAAGTTCTGGTGGAAGTTCGCTACAAAGACTCAGGTCTTTGGTGTGCTTGCTCGCGTCGAAGGCAGTTTCATCAATCGTGATGATCTTCTTCGATGCCAGCTCACAGACACTGATCTTGCCTGGCTCACAGGTTTTGGTGACGTTGACGCCAGCAGTATCTTCCACTGCGTAGCCTTCGGTGTTCACCTTACCGTTATTGAGCAGGTTGTTGGTGCCACACACGAGGTCTTTTGTTTGTGCAACAGTTGCACTAAAGATGACCCATGCGTTCGCACCCGGCATGTAAGAACCGACGTTAACGCCTACACCGTTGGTGAGGGTGTCTGTCGCGGTCATATCCCGGTTGCTAGCGTTATTCCATTTGGTTGAACCAGCAACGTAGCTGAGGCCAGCAGGAAGGGTGTCACGGAAAGTGACGTCATCTTGCTGAGTCTCGCCAGTGTTGCGGTAGGCAAGGATGAAATCAACCTTTTCGCCTGGTTGCGCAGTGTAGCTTTCTACCCACTGGTTTGCACCATGCTTACTGACTTTCTTGCTAAGTGTGAAATCGAGGGTTTCTGCAAACTGAGGACGTACCTTAAAGGTGACGTAGCCAGCGTACTGGAAACAGCCGGGAATCTTACCGTCAAGTTTGTCATAGCCGAGCTTTGCGCCCGTACTCGTGAAAATACTTTCAGGAAGTGGGGTGCCATTCGGTCCAAACACGTTGTTCTCGAACTTTAGGCTTCCGCCAACATAGGCAAGATTGAAGTCTGAAGTTGAGTTGAAACGAGCGTGGTCATAGACCTCGGTAGGTGTTGCATTGCTTGAGTTCAAGAAACCGTTCACCTGCAATGATTTTGCAGTGTTAGTTGGAAGGTTGAACTTAGCGGTAACGTTTTCGGCAACCAAGTTAAGGTTGTCGGCAGCGTTGTTGTGGACGTACATGCGGACAAGGTATTCTTTGCCTGGCTGTACAGTAACGTCGTCGTACCAAACGTTGGCTGCACCGACTTCTCGGATGCCAACGAAGTTTCGCTCGTCACCAATATTTGGGTTGTCGGTGATTGAGTTAAACGTTACGCGTTGTGCAGGATTCTGCACGGTGTAGGTGTCTCGAACTGGTCCCCAAGCGAATACAGCGGCTGGAATGATGATTACGGCAGCAATCATGGCAATAGTAGCAGCAAAACGCTTTGGAGTACGGCGGATGAGGGAAGTAATCTTACTCATAATGGTTCTCCTATTCTTGATTCATCTCGCAGAGCGAATCAAAGTTATATAATCTAAAAAATGTAAAAACAGTGTTGCCTGATTGTTAAACCGCTATTGTCACAAATCAGATCATTACAATGTACATGTCCGAGTCAAAATGACTCACGATCGTCAGTTTCAACAATGAGCGCACAAGGCGCTCGAATTGTTTGTGATACTGGCGATCAGATGGTCCTGCCGAGGCGGGTGTGCGACCTGGATGGCCGCACACCTGCACTCTTTAGGAGCAGTCTTCAATTCCCGGGATGGGAACGCAGCGCGTCTCCGGAGCGGAGGACGGCGGCGCTGAAGGCTGCGGCGGGGGTGGCGGAGCCGGGTCCAGAGTTGGAGCCGGAGCAGGCCCCGCTGTAGCCGGTGGTACAGTTGGTGGCGTCGACGGGTTGACCCGGGGCTCAGCTGGTGGCTGAGTCGTTGTCTCGGGTGAAGTGTACTCCCCCCGGCCTTGGTCGTTATTGCCGCCACGCCCGTCTTGCGAGCTGCCTCGAGCACCCGGATCCTGGGAGGGATCTTTCGGCTCAATCACCACCACTGGAGGCGGCGGCAGAATCGGCACAAACCCGTTTCCCGGGTTCTTGCAGCCTACTCGTATGAAACCAACTGGCTTGTCGGTTTCAGCAGAATTCGGGTCGACGAGGTTCCCCATTGAATCATGGGTCGCTCGCGGCACCGTGCAGGTAGCCGAGTCGACAAAGACCCAGGCCGCATCTCCAGCTTGGCTGAAGGTGTCTCCGGCACTGATTACTGCCCCGTCCAGCAGACCGGTGTTGCCGTTTAACGTCGATGCGACGTTTGTCTGGACTATCTCCCAATTACGGGCGTCCAACACAACCTCGCGGTCGTACTGATCCAGCATTTTCAGCTGGGTCTCCTGGATGAGCTGGTAGACTGGCTCTTCACTTTCGAAGAGGGCCTGGAGGCTAGCGCGGTCGTCAACGATAGCACCATCGATACCGAACCCTAGGGGTCCGGTACGGGAGAACTCTGGAGCGGTCTTGTCGACTCGCTCCTCTCCTACGACGAAATCGTCCTCGCCGAATCCCTGCTGCCCCGACATGTACGCCAGGACTCCGTCAACCCGGCACTGCGGGTCGATTTCTGACTCGGCACTGGCCACGTCGCTGTTCGCAGCGTTATCGCCGTTCGGCGCTCCAAAGAGCGTTGGCACAAAAATGAATGCGGCAATAATTGCCGCAATCACTCCGAGCACCAGTAGGACAAAGCCTACCGACTTTAAAATTGTTCGCATGATTCTGCTCCTCTCCCCGGATGGGGAATCTGTGTGGCGGATGCCACGGTTCCTGCCCACCGGTTTGGGGACAGCACCGCTGCGCAGCAAAGCTACGAAGGGGAGCTGTCCTCATGGAAAGAAGCGGTACGCGTCCATCAGGACATGTACTGTAATGATCTGACTTGTTAACGACCTCCTCACCAAATGTGGTTCTCACGCCATATCTGTGAATGATCTTCCTAATTTATCACATAATGCTTAAACTGTCAATGGTTACCTAATATAATACAATAAACACAAGCTATATGAGTGGCTACCGTGCTGATTGACCAACATACTGCATGTAGCGTTGTTATAGCGGTCAAATACGCTATATATAAAAACATTTGACAATACTTGTCAATAAGCGTATAAATGCTCTAATACGGCCGCAAGGTATAGTTGGGTACAATTCAGCATCCTGCTGATTGGGCTATGGTGACGCGAGTTGCCCGTATGATCGAAGGGAACACCTTGACATCAACCGATTCGCAGAAAACGACCATGGAGTGGTTATTGCAGCACAGAGGACTTGTTCTCGAAGGGAAAACGGATAACCAGGCGACAACAGCGCTTCGAGAAATCTTCAGTGAAGAAGACGTACCGTTGAGCGCTTCGTGCGCAAAGCGACTGATCAACGCCGCCCGCAAAGCCGGTCTTCTCGTCAGGGAGCCGAAAGGCTTCCGCACCCTCACGACAAGTGAGCGAGAAGAGAGGAGTAAGATTCAGCGTCGATGGCAAAGGGGCAAGCGGGACAACACCGTCCCAGCCTACCGCAACAACGCCCGCGCCGGAGCTGCAGCATGACCACCGCCAAGCACCTAATCGTCGTCGAATACACGACGATCAAGGTGGATCACCTTACTGAGTACACTATTTTCAGCGATGTGATCGAGCTAATTGTTAAGCAAGGCGCTCATTACGTTGAAGACGTGACTGCCAGTATGGTCGAGGACACCGCGCGAATCATCCTCCAAAAAGGGGAGCGTCCCGTTCATGAAATGCTAGAGGAGTTGTACATCTTTAGCCTCTGCAAGCTCAGCTTTACACCAGTTGAGTTGTCATTTGTATCGGCCAAGCTGTGTGCATCACGGCACATGGCATACATCCGCCAACTAGCGGAGAACGCCAAGCGATACAAGCTCAAGCTGCTCGAAGCTCAGCACACAGAAGTGCGCGCATGAGCGGCGCCTTGCCAACAGTCCAGGTGGCTACCGTTCGCGGTGAGCACCTGGGCGACCCGGCCGAAATTCCCCCGTCATTGATGGAGGTTGCCGGCTAAGACCTTAGGGTGGGGTGCGTACGAGAGTGGCGGCCAAAAGCTGCCCCGACGCACCCCTCCCGGGTCATCACCCCTCTGGTCAAGGGGTCTTTTTTTTGCTATAATCTTCGAGTGTCTGCGCTTTGTTCACTGCGTGGCTTGATGGTCTCATCGTCTAACGGTTAGGACACCAGGTTTTCATCCTGGCAATCGGAGTTCGATTCTCCGTGAGATCACCAAGCGATTCAGTGAAACGCGCTGCACTAACACTGTAAATAAGGAGACATTATCTATGGGAATCATCTTTAAACGAACAAAAATCCTGGCGACTATCGGGCCAGCAACTCACTCACCAGAAATGGTCGACCAGCTCCTTCAGGCCGGAGTGAACGGCTTCCGGCTGAACTTTAGCCACGGCACAACCGAGCAGCGAGAAGAGCAAATCCGCTGGATCCGTGATGCCAGCACAAGAAACGGTAAGCCAGTTGCCATCCTTCAAGATTTACAGGGGCCAAAGATTCGCCTTGGTATGCTGAACGAAAACGTGCAGGTGAAAAAAGGTGACGAGATCATCCTGGATAATGCCGCCGAGCATAACGGTATGACCTTGCCGGTGCAGTATAATTTGGCTGAAAAAGTGAAAGTTGGTGAGCCAATCTACATCTTTGATGGTAAAATTCGTACCACTGTTGTCGATATTCCATCTGATACGGCGATTACGCTTCGGGTTGAAAATGACGGCACTCTAATGAGCAAAAAAGGCATTAACCTACCAGATACTGACTTTGGCGGAGACATTTTGACCCCTAAAGACCTTGAAGACATTGAATATGGCCTACACCAAGACATCGATTTTGTGGCACTGAGCTTCGTACAAAGCCCCGACGATATTCATAACCTCCGCCAGATTCTCGTGGCGGGTGGCTCACGTGCGCAAATTATCGCCAAGATTGAAACCAAGGCAGCGATTCGCGACGAAGTTCTGGAAGAGATCGTTAAAACCACCGATGGTATCATGGTAGCCCGGGGCGACCTAGCCGTTGAGGCTGGTGCCGAAGTGGTCCCAATCGTGCAGCGCCGGCTTCTGGCCCTTTGCCGCAAGCACGGTAAGCTCAGCATTGTCGCCACCCAGATGATGGCCAGCATGGTTGATAGCCCCGAGCCAACTCGAGCAGAGGTGAGCGACGTAGCTAACGCTGTTATTCAGGGCGCCGATACGGTGATGCTTTCAGATGAAACAGCCAACGGCTCTTACCCACTTGAAACAGTAGCTGCTATGAAAAAGGTGATTCTATACACCCAGGAAAACGCCCCAGTCGCGACCTTCTCCGATTACATGCTAATGAAGAGTAAACAGCTCGACGCAATCAGTACTTCGGCGGTTAAGCTCGCCGAGCAATTAAAAGCCGCCGCTATTATTGCCGAGACCAAATCAGGAGCGACGGCCGCAACCATTGCGGCTCACCGCCCAAACCTGCCGATTATTAGCGTGACGAGCGAACTGTGGGCAGCTCAGCAGTTGAGCCTCAGTTATGCCAACCGAAGCTACGTTCGACCCGACGGAGACGAGGCCGGATTCGATCTTGCAACAGAGCTCAAGGCTGATGGCTATTTTGGCGATGGACAGGCTACTGTAATTATTGTTAGCGGTCAGCAACCAGGCATCATTGGCCTTACTGACACAATTAAAGTGCGCGTGTTAGAATAAACATAACTAACAGTTTAAGGGTGGGAAATGACAGCAGGCTTCTTTAAGCGAACTATACGAGACGTGCCCCTAGAAGGTGCAACTGTTCTGGTGCGAGCAGATTACAATGTGCCGATGAAAAAAGACGGCACAATTGATGATGACTTGCGAATTCGAGCTAGCTTGCCAACACTTACCTACTTGCTTTCACGCCGCTGTAAAGTGGTGGTCATAAGCCACCTTGGCCGACCAGAAGGTCGCGATGCCAGCCAAAGTCTGGCCCCTGTGGCCGAGCGCCTCGGTGAATTAATCGGCGCCCCCGTTGCCTATGCCGAAGATTGTATTGGTGACGTTGCGTACCAGGCAGTCAAGCAAGCCCGGCCAGGGTCAATTATTATGCTCGAAAATCTCCGTTTTTACCCTGAAGAGGAGGCAAACGACCCTGGATTTGCTGAAAAGATCGCCAAGGCCAGCCAAGCTCGCTACTTTGTACAAGACGGCTTTGGCGTTGTTCACCGTGCTCATGCCAGCACCGACGCTATCACCCACTTTATTCCAAGTGTTGCCGGGCTATTACTAGAAAAAGAGGTAAAGACTATTTCGGCGGCCATGGAGCGCCCAGAGCGGCCATTAGTTGCTGTGCTGGGCGGCGCCAAAGTAAGCGACAAAATCCAGGTAATTGAACAATTTGTGGGGGTGGCCGACACGATCGTGATTGGTGGAGCGATGGCCAACACCCTCTTGGCCTATAAAGGCTTCAACATGGCCAGTAGCTTAGTCGAACACGATCAGCAAGAGGTGCTAGACCGGATTTATAAAGCTGCGGCGAAAAAAGTTGGTGCCGATAACGTGGATTCATTTATACTCTTGCCGACAGACGTCGCGGTTGCTCAGAGTACCGATCAAGCTGAGCCTCGCACGGCTGTGGCTGTCAGCGATATCTCTGAAGGCATGATGGCGCTCGATATAGGCGACGACTCGATTGAATCAATGGTTAAAGTGATCCAAGCAGCCAAGACGGTTATTTGGAACGGCCCGCTTGGGTATTCCGAAGTTCCGGCATTCGCACACGGCTCGGCCCGTCTAGCGCTTGCACTCGCAACCCAGCCAGGCACTCTGTCGATAGTTGGTGGCGGTGATACGGCTGATTTTGTACTGAAGTGGGACGTAGCCGAGGGAGCTAGTTTTGGGCACGTTTCAACTGGTGGCGGCGCTGGTTTAGACCTGATGGCGGGCAAGAAGCTGCCTGGGGTAGAAAGTTTGCTCGATGCAGCTAAATAAGCTACACTTAAATGCAAAGCATAAGCGGTAACATATGGCGAGAGATAAAAAGCTCATTATTGGCAACTGGAAGATGAACCTCGGGGTACACGAGTCTAGCTTGTTGGTGAATAAACTCGAGAAATTGGTAAAAGTGCATCGATCAGTTGAAGTGGTAATAGCTCCGACTATGCTGGCATTACAAACGCTAAGCGTACAGGTGCAGTATCGTCAGTTTAAACTGGCAGCCCAAAACTTTTACTGGCGTGATCACGGTGCTTTTACCGGCGAAGTGTCTGCCTCGCAGCTACGCGGGATTGTACAGTACGGCCTAGTCGGACACTCCGAGCGTCGACATGCTTTTCACGAATCTGATAAAGACACCCGGGCTAAGGTGCAGGCTGCCATTCGCAATGAAATTAGGCCGGTTCTATGTGTCGGTGAAACCGTCAGCGAAAGAGCCGCCGGTGAAACCCAGGACGTTATTCATGATCAACTGATTGGTGGCCTTGCCAACATTACAAGCGAAGAGCTTGAGTCGATTGTGATTGCTTATGAACCTGTCTGGGCAATTGGTACGGGCAATAATGCGACGCCCGGCGACGTAATTGCCGCTGTACGTTCAATCCGTAATCAGTTGAAACACCTGTACGGTGCCAGGGCGGCTAGTGAAGTCCAGGTACTATATGGGGGCAGCGTTACCAATGATAGTGCTGCCGATTATTTGGCAATCAGTGACGTTGACGGCTTACTGGTTGGTGGGGCCAGTATGGACGCATCGGCGTTTGCCTCAATTGTTGAAAAAGCCTATGCCAGCGTGAAGAAAAACTAAGGAGGACGAAACGGTGAATGATATTGATTTTGATGAACTAGACAGGGCCGTTAGCTCAACGCTGACCCCTCCGGCCGTTACCGACGCGCCCAGCCTGCCTGATCCGGTTGCCGCTCCTTCGACGATGTCGCCGGCAGCCCGTCGCGGTGGCCGATTCATGGATGTAGTTCACCCCTCTTCTGATATGCGTGGAGCTTCGACCCCCACGCCGCGCCCAGCCAGCTTGGCAGTTCCAGCCCGTCCGCCTGCTGTTGTTGAACCGATAGAGCCATCTGCCTGGCCGGACCCAATTGATGTTCCCAACGGCCCAGCTCCACTTGAGTCGCCTTTTTTGGCTGATGCGAAAGTAGAGAAGCGCCCGCTTGGTGGTAGCGATCAGCCGCTTGAGCCGGTGATAGATTTCCAGGTTGAGACTGAACCGCAGCCAGAGCCCGAAATAATGCCTGAACCGATTGCCGAACTCACCCCGGAACCCATTTTGGAGCCAGCACCAAAGCCAGCACCAGAGCCAGAACCAGAGCCAGCACCGTACGTAACTGAAACCGTTGATGCGACTCCGGTGGGAGATGGCCTGCCAACTTCGATCACGCAGCAATACACCGAACAACCATCGACAACCGAGCAGCCATCTGGCGCAATCTTTGACACCGAAGCGTATCACCAAGCGCTCGTTCCCCCACAAAAAAAGAAATCTGGCCTGTTGGTTGTTCTGTGGATAGTAGGACTCATTATTCTTGGTGCCGGGCTGGGTGCCGTCATGTACTTCTTTGTATTACCGCTTATTTAACCTAGAATTCACGACCCTCAGCGGCTATAATAAGAGTAATGAATGTTCTTGAAGGGTTAAACTCGTCACAAGCCGAGGCGGTCCAGGTTGCAACTGGCCCGCTCTTACTTTTGGCAGGTGCCGGTAGTGGTAAAACGAAGACGGTGACACACCGGATTGCCCATTTAATTGCCAATGAAGGTATCTGGCCAAACCAGATTCTGGCAGTCACCTTTACCAACAAAGCCGCCAAAGAAATGCGGCAGCGTCTGGGGCGCCTGATTGGACAAGATGGTGAACGTCGTGACTTTATGCCCTGGATGGGTACGTTCCACAGTATCTGCGTGCGCCTGCTGCGCATGGATGGTGCCGAGATTGGCGTGCAACGCAACTTCGTGATCTATGATCAAGACGACCGGCAAGCGATGGTGAAGCAGGCCATGAAACAACTGGCCGTCGGCGACAGAGACATGAAGCCGTCACAGGTGAGTAGCGCAATTTCGCAGGCTAAGAACAACATGCAAACGCCCGAAGAGCTAGCGGCCAGCGCCCATTATCCGTTTCAAAAAGCGGTAGCTCAGATATATGTTCGCTACGAAGAAATGCGTCGCAAGGCGGGGGCGCTTGATTTTGACGATCTGTTGTTAGAGGGCGTGCGGGTCATCCGTGACAGTAAACCAGTTCGCGATAAGTGGCGAGCGCACTTCAAGCATATTTTTATTGACGAGTACCAAGATACCAATGCTGCCCAGTACCAGCTGGTAAAGCTGCTAGTGAACGAAGACCAAAACATTTGCGTTGTCGGTGACGATTGGCAGTCAATTTATAGCTGGCGCGGGGCCGATTTTACCAATATTCTTAACTTTGAAAAAGATTTTCCCGGCGCTAAAGTAGTGAAATTGGAGCAGAATTACCGTAGCACGGGTAACATTCTTGAGGCGGCCCACAACGTAATTTCAAAGAACACCCAACGAACTGATAAAAAGCTTTGGACGGCCGAGGGGCCAGGCTCACCAGTGCAGGTGCATGGGGCCTATGACGAAGCCGAAGAAGCGCGGACAGTGGCGGAGCGTATTTCGGCCCAAGTGATGATTGGAGCCCGTCAGTATAGCGATTTTGCTATTTTGTACCGAACCAATGCCCTCAGCTACACGCTAGAGCGAGCCTTCTTGCAAACAAGGGTACCATACCAGATAGTTGGCGGTGTTCGATTCTACGACCGAAAAGAAGTAAAAGACATAATTGCCTACTTGCGACTACTTTATCAGCCGAACGATCGGATGAGCTTTACGCGGATCTCAAACGTGCCTGGACGTGGTGTTGGCGCAACTAGCCTCGAGAAGTTTTTGAACTGGCAATCGGCCAGCGGGCTCGATATCATTACTGCGCTGGGCCGAGTTGGTCAAGAAAGCATTATCACGGGTAAGGCGAAGCAGTCACTGGGAGCCTTGGGTGCTATTCTACGCAAGCTGCAAGAACAAGTGGAAGAGATAACGCCGACCGAACTAATTGAACGTCTTGTGAAGGCCACCGGATACCGGGAGTATATTCAAGATGGAACCCCGCAGGCTGAAGACCGGGAGGCAAACCTCGGGTCGCTACTGTCGGATGCGCAGAACTACGTAGCCCTGCCTGACTTTTTGGAAGAAGTCGCTCTGATGTCATCGGTTGATACGATGGGTGATGGCCAAAAGGTGACGCTCATGACGCTACATGCTGCTAAAGGTCTTGAGTTTCCGGTCGTCTTTATTGTTGGTATGGAGGAGGGGATTTTACCCCATGCCCGCGTGTTTGAAGCTGGCCCGGCCGAACTAGAGGAAGAGCGCCGCCTGTGCTACGTCGGAATGACGCGTGCCCGCGAGGAGCTGCACATCAGCTACGCTTACAGCAGGCTGCAATTTGGCCAGCGCAGTTACAACCCGGCCTCGCGATTTATTACTGATATGGGCGACCAGATTGCCGCCACGATGCCCGATGCATCACAGATGATGGGGATGGCCAAAGACGAGCCGTTTTATAGCGACGATCTTGGGTTTGATGTAGGCGACGCGGTCTACTCATCGGTGTTCGGCGACGGCGAAATTATTGACATCGATGGCATGGCCGTGACAGTTGCCTTTGGCAGTGGTCAAACCAAGAAATTAAACGCTGAATATGCCCGACTTGAAAAGCGTTAGCGTGCTATACTTATAGATATACACGATAGATGTGTTGACCATAATTTATGAAGCTACTTATTCGTAACGCCACTACTGTTTGGAGCGTGAGCACTGTGCTCGCGCTGCTTGTGTTTGGGCTTATTATTGCAGTTGTGGCGATGCGACCGGTGTCGGCGGCTGACGTGGCGCCATCGGGTGAAAACCGACTAGTCACGATTCATGACAGAGGTGAAGAATATGTGGTACTGAGCGGCGCACCGACTATCGGCGAAGCGCTCAAAGAGTCTGGTGTTGAGGTAGATGTTCACGACCTGGTTGAACCGGCCCTCAGCGAGCCGTTGATTGCGAGCGAGTACAGCATCAATATTTATCGGGCTCGGCCAGTCACGGTAGTTGACGGCGAACAGCGGCTGAAAATCTTTTCAGCCTTTCAGACCCCTCAGCAAATCGTAGAAGCTGCCGGGCTATCGTTATTGGCAGCAGACGTCGCCACCCTAAAACGTTCACAGAACGTGTTGCGGGACGGCGCTGGCTTAGAGGTTTCTATCGACCGAGCCACCGCGTTCAACTTTGAACTGTATGGAGCAACTTCGCAGGGCCGTACGCAAGCGGTGACGGTGGGTGGCATGCTTGACGACAAAAATATTGACCTTGGCGAAAGCGGACGAGTCGCACCGTCGCGCGAGGCGCCCCTGGAGGCCGGCATGAACGTTCGCGTCTGGCGCGAAGGTAAGCAAACAATCACGGTTGAAGAGGCCGTCGCTTTCCCGGTTCAGCAGATTAAAGACGCCGATCGTCCAACCGGGTTTAAAGAAGTCCGAACGACCGGCCAGGACGGACTGAGGAGTGCCACCTACCAGATTGAAATTGTCGATGGACGGGAAGTCTCTAGATCTGAGATTGCCAGCCTGGTGACCCGCCAGCCAACCGGCCAGGTTGAGGTTATTGGCACCAAGCCGGTGTTCCTGCCGTATACCGGTGGCGGTACGAAGACCGAGTGGCTCGGTGCGTCGGTCATTCCGCAAGAGAGCTGGGGGTATGCCGACTTTATGGTCCAGCGCGAGAGCGGCTGGCGGCCAGACGCCGTGAACCGAAGTTCAGGCGCCTGTGGACTAGCCCAAGCCTTGCCCTGTTCTAAAATCCCTGGCCAGTGGAACGACCCAGTCAATGCCCTCAACTGGATGAATGGCTACGTCAACGGCCGCTATGGCGGTTGGGCCCAGGCTCATGCCTTCTGGCTTGTTAATAAGTGGTACTAAAGTGGCTGCACCGAAAAAATCGCTCGGACAACATTGGCTGACCGACCGCGACATTTTGTCGCTTATCGCCGATTCCGGCTCGCTAACAGCTAACGACACTGTGCTTGAAATTGGCCCAGGCCTTGGGACGCTAACGAGCGAATTGCTACGCCGAGCCGGTAAAGTAGTGGCGGTTGAGCTTGACGGTGCGCTAGCTAGGAAGCTTCCTGGTCAATTTCCAGGTACTGAGCTCGAGGTGATCAATCAAGATATTCTTACTTTTGACCTATCGCTACTCCCCAAAGACTACATAGTGGTGGCGAACGTGCCGTATTATATCACTGCCAAGATCGTAAAATACCTTTTAAATTCATCCAACTCACCAAAAACGATCGTGCTATTGGTCCAAAAAGAAGTCGCCGAGAGGCTCGCAGCCAAGCCAGGCGATTTGAGTATATTAGCAATTAGCGCTCAGGTGTATGCCGAGGTGTCGCTCGACGTACTCGTTCCGGCTCACTATTTCACGCCGCCGCCCAAAGTTAATAGTCAGGTAGTGGTGATGCATCGACGCAACGAGCCACTACTCAAACCATCTGAAGAACGGGCCTTCTTCCGGATCGTAAAGGCTGGCTTTTCTTCAAAACGAAAGAAGCTAAGGAGTAGCTTGTCGGCTGGGCTTAATCTTTCCAAAGACGAGGTTGACCAACTTCTTTCATCGGTTGGGATTGATAGTAATCGGCGGGCCGAAGATCTATCGGTTAACGAGTGGAAGCAGATTCTTCACAACCTCTGATACAATAGAGCTAATGCAAGAAAAAAAACTTTACATCACGACCGCAATTCCTTATATTAATGGAAACCCCCATATCGGCAACGCCCTCGACTATCTTTTGGCCGACATTTGGGCACGTTACCAAGTGCAAAATGGACACGAGGTTCGGTTTCAGGTGGGTACCGACGAGCATGGTAATAAAATTGCCGCCAAAGCAGCCGAGATGGGGATGGACCCGCAAGCTTTTTGTGACCAGCAAGTCGTCCATTTTAGAAACCTTATGGAAAAAGTCGGCGCCAGTTCAACTGATTTCGTTCGTACTACCGATGCTCACCACGTTGCCTCGGTTCAATATCTTTGGCAGGTATTGCAGCCGCATATTTATAAAGGTAGCTATGAGGGCTGGTACTGTATCGGCCATGAAGC
>Ga0136561_1000164_pt1 | contig 23436 bp, 12 predicted proteins | sample AntRauMeHopE1498_FD_104641 | JGI IMG/M metagenome (GOLD analysis project Ga0136561, IMG submission 104641) | Saline lake microbial communities from Rauer Islands, Antarctica - Metagenome Hop E1 #498 | ecosystem: Environmental > Aquatic > Non-marine Saline and Alkaline > Saline | place... | reverse complement strand
TGGATCAAACCGGTCGCTCATCGGCGGCCTATCCCTGAAAGAGGCTAAGCAAAACGATTAGGTTTGGCTAAAGGCTAATGCGCGTCACTCGGACTCGACCGGAGAAATCAGGTGGCGCTCAATACCTAAGTTCAAGGACTCGGAGTCCGAAGTTTAAGTGATTACTGACATCGGCCTACAAACTGCGGATTTCTTCAAGGACAAGAACCAGTCAATTACTGACTGGTTCTAGGGCGGAATCTCCAGATCTCGTCGCAGGTGCGTGGTCCTGTCTACTTTATCAATTCAAGAACTCCGCAATGGGAATCCAGACTGACTGCTTTTCAAAGGAACTCCGTTTAGTCACGCAGTCAACTAGTTCGGGCACACATCAGGTCCTCGCCAATGATTCCAGTCCCTCGATTGCCAACCTTCAAATGTCAACTCAAGGTCTTGAATTTTCTGGTCTGAAGTTGCTACAAGCTTGTTCATGGGCAGAACTTCAAGAGTATGCCACTAACTCCACTCCCCCATTGTCTCCTCTTTGGATGCTCAATTTTTTCCTTCAAGGACCTTTACAATCTCTCTTGCGTAGTCCTCTATTGCCCACACGGCAACGCTATTTCCAAGTTGTTTCATGGCACTAGTCTTAGAAACTGGGAATTGGAAGTTCTCAGGAAAACCTTGCATTAGTTTTCCTTCGTTTGGAGTGAGCCGCCTCTCCTGCCCTTCAACCAGGTAAGAATCCCAGTTCCTGCGATCCCCAACTCCAGAACCCCTGCCCCCAGCTCGCAACGTGTAACCGACATCACGGGAAACTTGACCTTGGAATACATCCGACATCGTGAAAGCGAGTTTACGCTTTGGTGGGTGTGTAATTCGAAGCTTAGGGTCCTTGAAGCCAATCATAAAGAGCCTTGGTCGCAACTGTGGCAGTCCATGATCTGAAGCTTTTACAACAAATTCCTGCAAGGAGTAGCCAAGGTCTTCAGTCAACACACGTTTGATTGTGTCAAAAGTTCTTCCGCCTTCATGGTTGTAAAGATGTCTGACATTCTCTAAAAAGTACGCTGCTGGCTGCTTGACTCTTATGATTTCTGCGATGTCGAAGAAGAGTGTCCCTCTCAGGTCATCAAATCCTTTTTTGAGTCCTGCCTGACTGAAAGGCTGGCATGGAAAACCCCCGGTAAGAACATCAAAGTCAGGAATGCTTTGCTTATCTACTTTTGTTATGTCCCCCACAAACTGACCGGTTTCAAACATTTCCGGATTGACTTTATAAAAGTTTGCTTCATAGGTTTTTCTGGCTTCCTTGTTCCATTCCGAGGCAAAGACGCAGAATGCATTTGCATTGTGGAATGCGAGATGGAAGCCACCTATTCCAGCGAAAAGATCAATAAAACGAAGAGTCACTCGTTCATTCTAGATAAGGCGTGGGACATCTTCGTGCAACCTGCAAATAACCTAAGCCTAAGAATGCGTAAAGCGCGTCAATATCCAGTTTATGAAACTTCTTTGCCTCGTATGTGAGCTTTGGTGGCGGGATTACCAATGATTGCTGAAGACAGCAGCTTCCTCTGCAAACGATGTGGGAATCAGGGAACCAACAAGCCATTTAGATTAGTACTCTGTTAACGGTATCCCTGGGACGAAAAGACCTGTGGGAGTCTGTGTGGTGGCATGACCCTCACTAGACAAAATTGTGGCTTGTGAGTGTCATGTCGAAATCTCAATCACCCACATAGGGCGAACTGCCACTGGAGAGACTCGGGCATTGTTGCCTAGTTGCTTGACGGTTTGAAATTCAGCCATTTCAGCTGCAATATCTTTAGGGCACCGGCCCTGTGTGGATTTTGCCTCGTGGGGCTGCATTCGTGACCCCGCACCATCAACTAGTTAATTTTTTCGCAAAAACGTGCGTCAGGCAATCCAGAACCCTGGCCATTTTGCCCAAGGTTTAAGAGATGTTCTTTACAGCTCACCTAACAGGAATTTGTAAGATGCCCACCTCCTGGGCTGATTTTTGTGTTTGAATCTAAATGTCCAGAGAAAAAAATTAGATTATGAATAATGGAGTTACGTGCCGATGCAAGCAATCGCCCGAGGCTTTCAAAAAGAATTCCTGCGAGACGACACCTTAGGTCTCGATTTAGAACACTCTGTATCGAGACAAAAGCCTCCAAATCACTTCTGTGTGGATGCCCCACAGTCTAAGTGAGGATGGCCCTTGCCTCTTCAGGCACACAATTTATAGAAAATCAAAGACAACGTTCTACCTATGTCATCCAACCCTCTCTTCTGTCCATCTTGACGAAGTCGCTTACAAGGAAGTCCAGCTATTGGAATGTGGGCCTCTAATTCGATTCCCGGCCACCCCTTTCCTAATTCTGACCTGATGGGTGTCCACTAGAAAAGCTATTGGGCCTCGTTTCGACATTATCTATACAAGTTTCTCTAGGTCCTCGGTCACACTCGGAGCAAATGCCCATTTCAAATCAGCAACATGCATTCCAAGCTGAAATCCTCCAATCCCTGCAACCAGGCAAGCATCAATTGCACTCAATCTAAAATCTCTAGGCCCCAGCTAGGTCTATGTGACTTTGTAAAAATGCCTCAAGCTCGTCAGGAAACTCATGTGCCTGGTTGGTCACAGACAGTAGCCATGCGATAGGTAATTCACTATCTCCCGCTAAAGCTGGAATTGCGTGGCGAAGGATTTCTCCGATTTCTATAATGGACAATCTGGTTGCAGATTTGGTCCACTGATTGAGATCCATTCGTTCACGATAACCTAGCTGGGATTGAGAGATATCTGACTTGAACCAATGAAAGTTTAAAAGATCTCCTAATAGCAGTCTTGAGATTACCTCAACGAGATGCGGGTTTAGATTAAAAATCGACTGCGGGATGCTGGCCTGAATCATCTTTACCGCTGAGCCCGGCTGCAAATAAAAATAAGGGTAAAATTTGGACCAATTTTTTTCAATGAGACTTGTCGGACTTTCAAGGGTATTTTCGAGGAGGCGTTCGAAGGTTTTTTCCACCCTGTCGATGAGGGAGCAATTGCAAGCTTTGCGCAAAAGAAGGCAGCCGCTGCAAGTGTCTGGAGTCAAGACTTTGCCATTCGAGACAATGGCGGAAATGAGAAGGAGTTCACTTTCATGGTTTTCCATTGCAGTGGCTACGAGTTGAGTGATCCGAAGGTCCTCTGCCAAGTTTATGGGTAGGCCTTTCAAAACAATTGCGGCAAGAGAGTCTGAGGGAATTTCGGAGTTACCAATTTTCTGACGCAGTGAAGCTAGCCGTTCTGCTGAGATTTCGGAGACCTCTAGAGGCTTAAGTTTTACCAAATTGGTTTGAAGCTGGCTCCGCCTTGAAACCGACTCCTTGAGTCTCGCCTCAAGCTCTGCTTTGCTTAGAGAGGCTTCGTGCGCATCTGATTGGCGCTGATCCTCCCTCGCCTGCACCAAATTCTCAAACTTTCTGAAGAGTTCAAGATTGTCTTTGCCAAACACTGGCTCTGAGAGAGTTTCCGTTTCCCCAGATACGAAAGACACCAGGGAAGGTGACATGAACACCATGAAAGATTCCCTCGGGTTACTCTCCGCCCTTTCTATGAGATTCGAAATCTCTGCCTCAAGTTCTTCCTCGGATTTGTGAGTCGCAACCCTCAATCGAATCAAGACAGGTCTGAACAACTTCTTTGCAGCTTCGGAAATTGAATAGGAAAGCCCCGACTTCTGAAAATCTTCAATTTCACTAATCCTCGTCTTGAGTAATTCGATTGCATTAGACAGAGCAGTAATGCTCCTCTCGGTAAATTCGATTTGCTCCTGTCTTTGAGCCGCCACTAGTTCGAAGCCTCCCCTATAGACGCGACCAGAAAATTATCGGGCGAAGACGCTATAACGTGCAGGCGGGACCTAGCCCGGCTGGCAGCCACATAACTCAATTGTTTGGAAAGCTTGGTTAGCGTTCCAAGCACCGCAATCAGGTAATCAGATTCTAAGCCCTTGAAATCATCGATGGTTTCAACTGTTACAGAGTCCGAAAGCCACTCAAGATAGCGTGCTGATGGTATTCCTGATGCGTTCAAAGTGCTGAGAACCTGGTCCCTCAGAGCGACCGAATCGACAAGTATCGATAGCTGCTGCCTCCTTAACCCCTCCTGAAGAACCTTGAGAACATGCGCTTTCACGGCAGAAATCAACTCGCCCACCTGAACCTCAGATGTAGGAGTCTGACCCTCTGGCCCAACTGTCTCAGGAAGATCTCCCTCGAAGAGGTACCCAGTGACCCTAGAGATGGATTTTGTATTTCTAAGATTGATTGACAGTTCGAGCTCTTGAGCATTGAGACGATCTGATACTTGCTTCGGATTGTTTAAAATGGCCTGGTTTGAATCAAGAAAGACTGCAAGCTTCGAGCCGTTAGATATCCGGGCTAGCTCCGCGAGTTCAGCGTGATTTAGGTCCTGGCCTTCATCCACGACAACCCAGTCATATTCAAAAATCTCCAGATCCGACTTGAATCCTGCCCAATGCACTAGTTTTACTCTCTCGCTGGTCAGTAACTTTGAGAGATAGCCAAGAAGGTTCTGGTTCCTCGCAAAAAATAGAACGGAGTAACCTTCGTCCGCCAATCGGGCACACAACTCTATTGCAACAACAGTCTTGCCAGTTCCTGCGCCGCCCAAAATTACAGACCGTTTATTCTTCAAGACATTGATTAGTACCTGGTACTGCAGGCCAAGTAGATACTGATCCATTTGAGCAATTTCCCCCTCAACCACTGAGCGAAGCGGAAATGTTAACTTGGTTGGATCTGCGACTACACGCCTGAGAACTTGCATGCCAGCTGGGCCCGGCGCCTTCTCTTTATCCCCTCTTGTCAGTCGAAGCTCAATCCAGTTTGACAGCGATTCTGGAAAGTCATTTCCAAATAAAAAGAGTCCTGTCTGGTGCAATCCAACTACTTGCTTGCCACTCGCTGGGGCCGAGGTGTCCGGAAGAATTGCACCATAAGTCATTTTCACCGTTCCGCGTGGCCAGATCTGGTCACGTTTGAACAGAGTTAGGAAATTGTGAAGACAAATCATAGCCTGGTTCATCGGGTCCTTGATGTGATGTGCGATGCCGTTTCTGTCTATGGACTTCCACCTATCGCTGGCTGGCTCATAAGTCACGCGACCACCCTTCACTTCAAGAAATATGATGCCCTTGTCTCGATGTCCCACGATGAAGTCTGCCTCTCCGTGCTTCTCACTTCCGTCGGCATCCAACCCCCACCAGGGTCTCGAATAAAACACTTCATAATCATCGGACAAGTTGTCCCGAAGAGTGTTGAAGATTTTCTTTTCCGCATTTCTTCTAGGGTCATTTGCCAATTCCTGAGGAAAGCTTGACGGGGTCATCTTTGCCATTTAGTACCCCATAGATCGGAAAAATCCGACACTTTCATCTTCGAGGGTCCCGTTTATCAGTCCGCGATCGAGAAACATGTTGTTGAATTCACAAGATGTCTCAGGAACCATGGTGCATGAGTGGCATGATGCTATGGAATAGAAATCTGAGCTCGCGAGGTGCCCATCTAGACAGAGTGGGTCACTTGAACACCAGGTCGAGTTCTCAATAGCACCGGACAATAGTTTCTCGAATTTCGATGGATCCCCTTGCACTTGCAGCCCGCCCAGAGTCCCCTCAGAGTCTGGAGACCCCGTGTAAATAAGAAACCCTGGCATTACCTTATGCTCATCAAAGAAAAGTCGTTCCCTGAGAGATGCGGATGAGTATCCAGACTCGAGAGTCAGCTCCGTAATCAGTAGGTGAGCCAACGTGTGCATCAAAATTCCCCTAGCGCTGGGCAAGAATCCAGAGTAAGAAGCTTGTGATGCAAAACTGTTCACTAGATTGGAAACTCTTGCCTGGACTTGGGGGAGAGATTCCCAATTTTGGACCGCACTCTCTTCGAACTGAAGAAATATTCCCTCGCCACGAACTTCTATGGCTGGCAACCAATCAAGCTCCTCGCTAGAAATTGGCGCAATCTTGCCGGCTTTGGCGTCTGACGGTGGATAAATTCTTGTGAATCCAGTCAGAGCTCGCACCTCTCTCAGCTTCATTACCTGGGTAACTCGCTTCACAAGCGGTCTATAAACAGAAGAAACAAGGTTAGGTTTAGTCCAGAACTCTGGATCTCTGTACATGACCTGTGTGTCAAAAGCCGAGTACTCCTGGAGTCGAAGGTTCTCAGTCATCTCAAGATGTTCCTCAGTGTTGTACTCACGCACCAAGTCCTCAAAAGTCCCCGCGTAAAACTTTTTAATGTTTTCCCGCAGCTTTTGGGGGGCGAATGATTCGAGCCACAAGAGTCTTTGCTCGGGGGCCACGTCAGCAAACTGTTTCGCATACTGCCCCAGGAGCTTCCCATCGAAATTGCTGCCGGGCGGGATGTCAAGAGCGGTTACCAAATTCGGGTAGTAAACATTAGAACCAGCTCTTTGCAGTACCCTAAAGCCCCCACTTTCCCCTTTGGTGCCGCACTCCTCCCGGCCACTTAGAAGCCAAGGCCTGTTGCCTTTGCAAGAGAGGTGAGCCAGAAAGGACTTGTTAAAAATCCCATCCATGGATTTTTTTGCTTGACAAGAATCGCAGCTGAGGACAAGCCCTGCCAGACCAGGGCCGCTGGATTCGAGCCTTAGAGATGAGCTTGGGGTGCAAGAGTCCGATTTGTGCCCAACGTGCCAATCCCAGGGAAAGTCATCAATGTGACCGTCTTTGCAGGCCACTATGAACCTGGCTGGAAAAACAAGTTTCTTTCTCTTCTCGGTTGAGCAATCGGAACAACTGTGCCCAGGCTTGCCGGGATTTGCCATCTCCCAGTCCACGAGACGCCTGAGAGAGCTGCAGCCTGGGCATTGCAGCCACGAAGGAAAAGTTCGCAAGGTAAGGGCTGGTTGCCGAGATCTTGTCTGCCAAGTTTCGACCTCCCTTGGCACAGGGGGAAGTCGAAACTCATTTCTCCCCGTGAGTGGCTTGAGTCGCTTCAAGAATATGCTTTGATTCACTAGTTCAGGGCTAACTTCATAAACGCTCTTCACCCACTCTTCCAAACCCAGATGAATCCCTGACACCGTGCCCCCAGGAATGCGCATGTCAACAATCGCCCCAGGGCCAAAATTGTGGATGATCTGACTCCTTCTAATATCCCCTAGTTCACTCGCCATTCGATGCACCTCCATAAATTTGTTTGCTAGCTGAACCGAACCGCGCTGCCCTATCCGTGATGCGAATCTTTGAATTAGGTTCTACCGACCTCATGCTGTTTGGCACTGGGTATATGTATCCAATCGCGGTGCCAACCGCACTTTTTCTCGCTAACTCTTCGGCGGACTGAAGCAGCGAGTCAGCCTCATTCCTGTCATTTTTGTAGTTTCCAGGTCGCTTTGAATCCCAATATTCAAGGAATGCAGACAAAATTTCCTCAGCCTGCTGACTCTCAATCGAGTTGACACCCGCGACCATATCACAGCGAGAGATCAGGGCATCTTTTACAATCCCAATCTCGTCGGCATCAACGAGGCCAATGTCGGGCTTGTCCAAAAGAGCGGGAAAGGTGTAGCGCAGCATCGTAGTCAGGGCAACATGAAGTGACCGTTCCTGGGCTCTGGGTGCGAAAGGGGTTGCAGATGCTGGCTCGACATCCCTGTAAATAGCTCCATGCCAACTTTCAAAGGATTCATAGGCAGACTGGTCTCTTGTCTTGGCGGCATTGAGGACTGTGACAACAAGACCTGGATAATTGGAACGGCCGACGCGGCTGGTTGCCTGAATGTACTCAGAACGAGACTTGGGCTGCCCCTGAAGCAACATGAGCCCGAGGCGCGAGATGTCAAGTCCCACGCTGACCATGTTTGTAGCGAGAACCGCATCAATGCTGTCGGGCTCACTGCACTTTCGGTTCAATGCCTTGAGCATTGAGACAATCTCCCTCTGAGAGACGCGAGAAGTGAGTTCTTGGGGTTCAGAGATTTTTCTTGGCTCCTCCTCGCGAGACTTTGCGAAAATACCAATCGAGTCGGGCACGTCGTCAAGAACCTGCACTAAGGCGCCTCCGAGTTCGCGAAGAGATTGGTAATACATGAGCAAGGTCGCGTAACCGTCTCTTAGTTCGTTATCCACTCCATCTCTCAATGAGGCACTCTGCATCAGTGACCCAGCAACAGCTTGAATCGCAAACTTTGGAGACCTTCCTGCGGAGGTGACTCCAACGTAAAGCCTTCCTGGTTTCGACTCATCGACAACTGCAAATCCAGAGTTCCTTGAATCCAATCCCGGTGGGGGGAATTGGAAACTTCTTCTGTTGAACACCGCCCTAATTTGATCCTCGGCGCGGCGAATTGTTGCGGTTGATCCAATAATCTTCGGGGGCCTGCCGTCTGTGGAAAGTAGGTAATCAATGGCCCCCTCGTAAAGACCGACCATCGTTCCCAGCGGTCCCGAGATTAGATGCAGCTCATCTTGAATCACCAAGGTTGTTCGATCCTTATCCCCGAATCCAAACAGGTTCTTGGTCGCAGAATTCAGCGGGACTTGTGCAAATTTGTCGACAGTCCCAATCACTAGAGTTGGCTTTGAACGGTAGATGTCATCGTCTACTGTCATCACAGGCCATGCGCCAAAATTTCTGCCCAGTTCGCAAGACTCATTGCCGCAATTTGGCCTTACCGCCTGCTTGACGTTGTCCGGAAACCAATCAAGTTTCCGGCCGCAGGCGAAACACTTCTCAATCTGAATCGGTGAGGGCTTGAAGGGGTCTGAAAGTGCCTCTTTCGCAGCTTTGAAGTCATTGGGCGAGGCATCTTTTCCTACCCAAAAACCAATCGAGAACTCAGCAACTGGCCGATCCTCGCTGAAAGCCTCAGATCGTCTCTTTTCCTCACACGCCAGCATTAGGGCTGCTGCTCTGGAAAATTGCTGCGCTGTCAGCAGCCTCAACGTGTAACGCATTAAGGCCATGTTTGAAAAAAGCTTTCCTGGGTTTTCAAGCCTTTGGTACCAAGCAGCCACTCCAATAATCGCTAAGTAAGCCTCTGTTTTTCCTCCACCTGTCGGGAACCAAAGCAAGTCAAAAACATCCCGATCTTTTGAGTTTTCGTCTAGCACGGACTCCAAAGTTACGAGAATATACGCTAGCTGAAAAGGTCTCCAGTTGATGAACGAATCCGAAGAGCCCTCCTTCCATTCAAACTGCCTCTGGATAGCCTGATTGCTCAACTGGAAAGCACGAAAAGCTTTACTGTCATTTTCGAGAAACTTGATTCCTAGCCTCATGCGATCAAGAGCAAGAGTGCAGGTCTTGAGATTCTGTTCGGCAGCATCTGACAGTGTTTCAGGGAGACTTGGCACCTGAAGAGCTCTCGATTCTATCCAGTCTTGGTAGGACTGCGCTAGCGAGCCAAGAGTCTCCAAGACGCACTCCTTGGGCCTTGAGCCCAGGTCTTGGGCAGACAGTCTTCCAGAGCTCACTAGGTCACCAAAGAAAGCTGGGTCGCCGACCTCACTGAAAGTTGGGACTACCTGCTTTGGCAGCCAAGTTGTTCTGATTATCATGACCTCATTTTTTTCCCAAACTACAGAGGGTGAGGCTTGGTGACCTGTTGCGTACTCGACAGCACTGCGATATAAGAGTTTAGAGGTTTGCTTTTCTGCGTCTGAAAGACTCCTTGGCTCTGGGCGCGGGACGAACCTCAGGTCTCTACTTCGCTTTATCTCTAGGGAGGTTTGAAACATTGCCAGGGATTCCATGTCCTCCCTTGAGCCGCCTTCCCCAGCGGATCTATTGGAAACGCTTATGGTGCAAAGCAATGAGCCGTCCGGTCCTGGCCGCACTCGTGAAACGAATTCAACTGAGTGAGCACCAGATGCAGTCTCAACAGGAAGTCGCTGAACACCCAGGTTGAGGGCAATCGGAATACTAAGAGCATTAGGGATTCTTTTCCAGACGGTGCGCCTGGCCCTTTTTCCTTCAGCTGTGGCAATTGGTGAGTAGCTGGCGAAACGGTATGTCACTGTAACCAACGGACCGCCTGAGCTGTCTATGGCAAATGACAGGCCAATGCTCGCCGGTTTTGCTTGACCAAGTGTTGGGATGCTTAGGTCGACGTCAGTATTTTCGTGAGCTGCGGAATTTGAGTCATCCTCGTCCTCCTCCGACGAATTCTGAAAATTTGGAGGCCATAGAATCCCTGTCAGGTATGTATCAGTTGGCCTGGATTCAAGAGTCTCGTCTTCCGCTCTTGGGCCCATCAAGTCTTGCTCCAGACGTTCATAAATTTCGTCTCTCACCATTTACTCTTTCGCTTGAATACTTTCGGGAACCCAGTAATTGAAGGGGCCAAGATAAAGCCTGATTGATTCCACGGGTAATGCAGTTGGCTGCGCTCTGCCTCAGTTGGCGCAACTGCGAGAGTATGGATTCCAAGAGACCGAATGTGCATCAGTCGCGCACTGTATTTCCTGTAGCCAGATGAATTTCGAAGATCCCATCCAACATTTTTCGACAACGAGCCGATTCTGAAACCATCACTTAAATCAAACAAGTCATGAATTAGATTTTGATCTGGCCTAACCTCGGTTTGCAATTCAGCACGGAGCTTGTGCATCGTCTTGATTCTGAGCTGCGCTGCTCTTGCCTCTTCCTCCCCATCAAAGCAATCTTTGCCAACGAGGCCAAGGGCATCCAAATCTCCTCGCCGGCCGATTTCTAGTCCAAGGCTGGCTGTTCTATAGCTGAGCTTTGCACGGCCCGACGCCAGTTTGCCCCCGTAACTTGAAGTTGTCGCAAGCCTAAGTGTCGTCTTGGCTCGAGAGGCACCAACGAAGACCACGCGCGCCTTGCGAGCAACTTCATCGTCACCAACCTCTAGCATCCGAGTCTTACTTATAAAGAGATTTACTTCTTCTGCCTGAAGACCCTTCGCTCCGTGAATGGTCGAAAAAACAGGACCTGAGTGACCTACTGCTGGCATCACAAGTTCCAGCGGAGGAGAAGAACTTAGGCGTCTCGCAAGAAGTGGAATGTCAACGACGTTTAATCTGGACTCATGCTCACTGACGCTAAGCAGTAATTGCCAAGACTCCTCGATGCCTTCTGCTCCGTAATTCTCAAGGTCTCTGTCGGAAAACAGACCAGAGAAATCTGAGAAAGTCATGTCGTCGTCTACCCAATCCCAGAGGAGAATGGCAATCCATGGAAATATCTGAGACTCTTGACCTGTGAGTCGAATTCGATACTCGGAACTCGCCAAATAACCTGCTGCAGCTAGAGCCTCTGCCCTCCTTTCAAAAAGAAAAAAGGAGTCGTTGTTTCTTGATGCCAGAGTGGCTTCCAGCTCTTTTCCTACGGCGTCTGTTGGCTCAGCAATGTTCTTGACTAAAATCTTTATTAGCTCGAGCTGATTATCCGCAGTTTGATTGGAGGTCAGAATCTCTCTACCTTCTGTGAACAATCTTTGGAGCTCCGGACTACTCGCTCGGTGTATGCGTGTCAGCGGCCTATGCTCGAAGGCATCAGGGCTAAAAAGCCTTATTGTGTCTGGCAGATTTAGGAAATCAATTACAGGCTCATCAAGCCCATCCTCGGCCTCATCCTCATCTCGCCAACCGTAAATGCTCTGCGCGAGATCGAAAAAGACTGTTGCCCCCCCATTCTCTGAGATTAGCCAGATTAGCTCTTGAACCAGTTCAGATCGGGGAGGGTATGTGTCCTGACCCTCGTCGACGATTATGTGCCGAAAGTTTGAAATGTAGTCTTTTAGCTCATCATCTTGATCAATGAGATCAAGGACGGATGAAATATTTTCGTCATAAGAATTGCGATTAATTCCCTTCGGGCCAAAACCAGATAATAACTTTCCCGCAAAGGAATCCAGTGTTGAAATCTTCACTCTTGATCCAACGCTGGAATCGCCAAGGTAGCTGGCTATCCTGTCTTTGCTCTCTTTAATAGCGGAACGGGTATAGCTTACAAATAAAATTTGATGAGCTTTTGCATGGCCGTTTTGTATGAGCCATGCGGCCCTCGCGCATGCAACTTCAGTTTTCCCAGTCCCTGGTCCGGCTTCAACCAAAAGTCTCTTATTTGGTTCGGCCTGAACAATCATTAGTTGTTCTTTGCTGAGCTTGATTTTCCCCATGATTACATCCCCCTAACTGTATTCATGCTACTGGACATCCCCGCCTGGAAAAGGATTTCCAGGCGGGGGAAGCTCTTCAAACTGAATCAGTTGATTCCGTTTATTTCTTAGCTTCCAAGTTCCTTGAACTTTTGGTCCATCGTTGGGTTACCTCTAGTCAATTTCTTAACTGAAACTCCCTTGGCTTTTTTGTCTATTAGCTCAATGTCACGCACGAAGAGCTTGAAGTTCTCTTTTACTTTTTCCATTTGTGCTATCGAGCCGTCAATCTGCTTGATAGCAATCTCAAAGTGCTTAATCGAGTCGTTGTGCTTTCCCTCGACGTAGACCTGGAACTCTTCTAAGTGCTTTTCGAAGTTTGTGACGTCAATGTTTTGAGCCCTCATAGCTTCTAGTTCAGATTTCAACTTCAGGTTTTTCATAGCCGCGTTCCTCAAAGTTGTGATCATCGAAATGAAGAACTGTGGCCGAATCACATACATCCTGTCGTGCTTGTGAGAGACATCGACAATTCCCGAATTGAATAGTTCACTCTCCTTCTCGAGTGTGGTTACCAAGACGGCATACTCGCACTTTTTCTTGACCCTGTCTTTATCAAGCTTGTCGTAGAAGCTCTCGTTTTTTTGACCCTTTTTATTGTCTTCGGCCTCGTTCTTCATCTCAAACATGATTGAGATAATCTCCAGACCATTTTCATCGAAGTCCCTAAACACGAAGTCTCCCTTGGTGTTTTCAACTACGGAAGAATCCTTCTCAAAATATGCTCGCGGAAATGCAGTTGCCCGGATCTTCTCGAATTCGGTCTTGCAGTAATTTTCAAAAGCCTCACCGATTCCCTTGGTGGAGAGACTTACGTTGAACTTTTGGGACTCTTCCAGTCGTGCCTTGAGTTCAGAAATCTCAAGAGCCTTGGCCTGAGAGACTTTTCCTACTTCAATTACCTGGGTCAATGCGGCCTGGGCAAGCTCAGCCTTAACTTGATCGCGCTCTCTCTCGACCTTGCCTCTGGCTTCTTGGACAGCAAGCTTCTTCTCGGTCTCTGTAGCATCAAGCTTGGCTTTTAGCTCTGCGATATCCGCGTCCCGCTTCGCAGCTTCGGCTGCCAGGCTCTGAGTGAGCTTTGACTCAGCCAGAGCAATCTCTGTTTTCTTGGACTGCTCGGCTAGTTCTAGGCGAGTGTGCAGTTCCTTTTCGAACTCGCTGTTTCTGACTTGGTTCAAGATGTCAGCAAATGCAGCCTCATCTACCTTGAAGCTTGTCTTGCAGTTCGGGCACTGTATGTAGTTCTTCTCCATTAGTTATCTCCTTTGATTTTGATTAGTTCTGCTCTGGTTTTGTCTTCGGTTTTGTGCATCGCATCCCAAACTTCATGCAGTGCGTGGGTGTACTCATATCCCCTGGTCTTCGCAACCTGGTTCTTGAAGTTGTCGTATTCGATAGCGCTGGCCTGATCAGCAACCCACTCGGTGAAGACGGCGGGTTCAACAAAGGCGCGATATGGGTAGTCGCCGTAGGGGGAGATTGCTATCTCGACTCCGGCAAACTCAGCCAGTGGCTCAAGGGACTTTTTGTCCCTTGAGCGCACGGTGCAAAGCTCTGGTGTGTCATGTTTTCTAACCGCGCTAATAAAGCCGCTACTGGTGAAGATCCACATATTTACTGTTCCTTTTTACGTGGGTCGCTCTTGGCACGTGCTGTTCGAATGCTGGACTCGTAGGCGCGTTTGGAAAACTCAACGTCGTCGCGCTTAGAAAGCTCGTCGAGTTCTTGGCGCTCCTGCATTACGCGCTGACGGAGCCTTGGTGAAAGCGAATGGCTTCTGGCTGCTAGTTCGTCAACCTCGGCGAGCGCCGCCAAGATGATTTGCTTGGCTGATGAGAAGTCGCCACGGTTGCCGGCGCGAGCTGCCTCGTCCTTGATTTGAGTTAGGCGATAAACCATGATCTCAGCCGAGACCTCTTCGTCGGTTGCCGGAGTCACAAAGCCCTGCGGCTCTGCAACCTCAAGAACAATCTGCGAGGACTGGACTAATGTTTGGCCACTTTGGATATCCACCGCGCTGACCTCAACATCGAAGATTAGTTGTTCCCCTAGGTCTCTTCGCAATGCAGGAAGTGAAGCCATGAAGGCGTAACCACGAGTCTCGTTAGAAACTTGATCTCCGAACCGGACGCTTGTGCCAGTCGGTAGGGCTACCGTCTCACGGTTGAACCCAATCGGCTTTAGCGTCAGCCCGTTTAGGGCTTTGGCCGTGGTGATTCGAACGGTGACATTCTGCAGCGAGCGCTCTACCAAGCCATCGAGCTCATCTTGTAGCCCAGTAACTGCCTCATCTAGTTCAACGGCCGCAAAGTGGTTGCCGTGGCCGGATTCGGACATGGCAACCAAGATGTGCTCGTTGTAGTTAGTGCCGATGCCAATGGTTGAACTCTGCACTAGGTGCTCAGTTGCCATTGCTGCCAATTGCCCAAATGCGGCTGGGTCGGTGACACCCTGATTGGCCCCGCCATCTGAGAGCAAAATGAGTTTGGACTCGACACCCTCTGGTGACTTTGAGGCTTGATCAAGACCGGCCTTGAATCCCAAGCCAATGTCTGTGCCGCCGCGAGGCTGCAGGGTTTGCAGCTCTCGCCTAATGGCTTGGGGGTCTAGGTCTTTGACTTGGGTTAGTGAGACATGAGTTTCAGCAACATTGTCAAATGAAACGATGCTTAGGAAATCGGTTGGTGCCAAGCTGCCAAGCATTTCCCCAATGGTGTTTTTTACCAAGTCCAAGCGCCCATCCCCCATGGAGCCGGAGCGATCAATTACAAAGACCACCGACTGACTCTTTCTTGAAACATTAATAACTGGGAGAACTGGTGCTTCTACCTCTATGAGGATTCCGAAGCTGCCGGACACTCCAGCCTTGATTCTTGGTACTTCTACTCGCGCGTGGTGTCTCATAAAGCGACCTTCTTTCTTGTTATCTGCTCTAATATTTACTTAGTTTGAGTGAATACGCGTGAATTGTCAAGAAGTATCGAAGAAATTCTTCAAAATCTTTTGAAATATGCCATAATTCACTTATGAATGAGTCAAAAATCGTTGTAACTGTTGCCCTTTTCACTGTCCTGGAAGATGTGAACCTGTTTATGGTGCCCAGCTCACTGGTTTCGATCGGATCTTCAACCGAGAAATTTGGCATGGGGTTATTCGCTATTACTCGAAGATCAAACAGTGAGGCTCACCAGTCAGAAACTGGACTCAAGGTTTTACCTTCAATGGCAGTTGGTTCGAATGAAAGCGTGGACCAGTCGGCACAGCGTTTAGTGACCCAGGAGCTTGGGATTCAGGTCCCGGTCCGGCTCAGACAAACCAGAATTTTCGATGACCCAAACCGTCAATCTGGTGAGCGAGTTATCTCAATTACCTACTGGGGCTTTGTAAACCTAGAGAACATTGCACCCGTTCTAGGTGGCAAGGACCAGGTTGGGCTCGAGCTAGTCAATGGGTCTGCCTTCTTGGACAGCTGGGCTAGAACTGGAGACCTTGCTGACTTTGACGGAGTGAGTCGCTTCGGTGGCAGGTATAAGCCGAATTCCAAAAGAGGTCACGAGCGCATTGACGCTCCAGAGACCGATGGCAGAAAGATTCTAGATATTGACCACGACGACATGGTTTTCAATAGTTGGCGAAGACTTCGGTATGCGTTTGGTGGTCAGCTGGATCCATTTAGGTATTTGGCTGCCACCGCACTGCCAGAGGCATTTCGACTCTCCGACCTAAAAGAGCTGCAAGATGTGTGTCGTGGTGAGCGATCCCAAGTAGACCAATTTAGAAGGTCGGTGCTCAGTGAAGACAGCTTCATCGCCCAATCTCTCGAGAAGGAACTGAAACAAAAGAGACCGGGAAAACCGGCAGTTCTATATTCGCTACAGGACTGGGCTGACCCGAGCAAAGACCAAGATGGTAAGGATTTGCTACCGGGGGTCTAGTAGGCATTAAACCCGCACAAAGCTTCTTCGCTCTTGTGTATCTTTGTTATCACTAATCCCTGGGGGAAAATTGGATCCGATCAAAACAAACTCGCTTACCTTCTCAATAGATGCGGTCAGCCAGCTCTACTACGCAAATGCATTCTCGGGGCTGAATTTCATTTCAAGAGTCGCGCTATCTTCATCGACAATCATTAACGATGCGACCATTCGCATCTCAGTACATGGGCCCGAGGGCCAGCTCTCAAATCCCTTCGAGGCCAAGGTTGCTACCATCGGATCCAGTGCAATCATCATTGATGAAATAAACATTGGTTTTAATGCCAACAGGATGTTCCAGATTACAGACCCACAGCCTGGGCACATCGAGTTGGAGGTTTTTACTGGCGAGCTTTCTCACGGACTGGCAAGTTGGCGTATAGAGATCTTGCCTGCCAACTATTGGAATGCGAGAGATTCGAGTCCTAGAACTGCCTACCAATCCCTGGCAGCATTTTCCCAACCCAACCACCCATCAATAGCAAAAATACTCTCCGCTGCTGCTCAAAAGATGCAAGCCACCCCTCATAAATCAGGCATTACGGGCTACCAAATTTTGGAGGCGGTTGACCCGATGGCAAAAGCGATTTTCGAGGCGGTGCAGGATCTGAAACTCACTTACTCCAATCCTCCAGCTTCATGGTCCGGCGGTCCAGGGCAGAAAATTAGAACCACGCAAGAAATGATGGATGATGGCTTTGGGACCTGCCTTGACACCACCATGCTTTTGTCTGCATGTTTGGAAGAGGCGGGTCTGTGGCCCTTGCTGTTTCTAATCCCAGGACACGCGTTTGTCGGGTATTGGTCAGCTCAGATGAACGCCGATTTGGATGGATCAATTCCGAGGCTTTCACCAGTCTCTTCGGTTGAGTCAATGGCAAACTTCATCGACTCAGGACGCATCATTCTCATAGAAACAACAAAGCTCACCTCTGAAGTGACGTTTGAGTCTTCGGTTGCTGCAGCCAGAGCGAGCTTGGAGTCCTCTGGTGCCTACGAAGAGGCTCGTGCTCATTCGGTGGTTATCGACATCCTTGGTTGTAGAACCGCTGATCGGCCAGTCCACGCAATGCCAGCTAGGTATGTCTCGCCAACAGGGGAAGTGGAAATCCACGAATACCGGCCTCCCGTGGTCGACATGGAGATGCTTAAGAAGAAGTTTGCTGAGCGGGATGCGATTGATGGAAACCGCGTAATGCTCAATGTTCCAACCCAGGTTCGGAAGTGGCTCGACTCCCTACTTGACCTCAGCTTGAGGAATCCTCTGATCAATTTTGGTAATAAAAAGTCAGCAACCAGACTTCTAATCCCCCGAGAGTCTTTAGGAACTCTGGAAGACCTCCTGCAGTCTCAGAAAATATTTCAGCTCACCCCTGCTCCGTTCGTCAACGACAAAAATGGAAATAGGGTCGCAATTACCGCAGACAACAGCCGAGGGGAAGTTCCAGCTTCACCTGAGCTTGAGCAGTTCCTGAATAGCGGGTTGGCAAACCCCAATGGGCTAATTTGCACTGATCATTCCTCTCCAGAATCCTTTGTAGCAAAAATGCGAAAGACGGCTTCTGATGCCAAAAGCATCCGGCAGGAGACTGGTTCCAATGGGCTTTATCTTGCAATTGGAAGCCTCACCTGGAAGGTAAAGCAGGGAGAAATTGAATCTCCGCTCGTCCTAATTCCAGTTACATTGACGCCGAAGAACCGTGGCACTGCGTTTGCTTTGTCGATTGAAGAATCAGGTGTTACACCTAACTTCTCTTTGGTCGAAAAGCTAAAGATCGAGCACAAAATCAATCTGAGCGGTTTGGCTAACCTTGCGACCGACCGCTTTGGCATCGACATCGACCGAACACTTGACTATGTCCGGAGCGAGCTAATCAAGGAGGGCCTCCAGGACTTCCGCGTAAACGCCACCGCCACCCTTGGGTTCTTTAACTTCAGCTCATACCGGCTTTGGAAGGATTTGCTAGACAACTGGCAGACTTTTGATAAAAACCCGCTGGTACATCACCTAATAGAGAATAAAGGCGATGCCTTTATTGACCCTGCCGGAGATTTGGAACCGGTGGACCTTGATCAACTCATGTCAGAGTTACCAATTTCTGCTGATGGCTCACAGGCGAAGGCAATTGCCTCTGCGATTCAAGGGAAGACCTTCGTTCTGCAGGGTCCTCCCGGCACCGGTAAGTCACAGACCATAACAAACCTCCTATCCCGCGCACTAGACCAAGGTAAGCGAGTTCTTTTTGTTGCGGAGAAGCGAGATGCTCTCGATGTAGTGAAGGAGCGGATTGATGCTGTTGGGCTAGGGGCGTTCACCCTAGATCTTCATGACAAAAACTCCACAAGCAAGGCGGTTAAAGCTCAGCTGGCAGAAGTGGTAGACATCTTGATCGAGCCAGATAAAGTCGGGTTTGAGGCTGCCCAGGCAGATTACAACGCGGCCCTAGTGCCACTTAATAACTACAAAGGCCAACTTCACGAAATTGCCGAATTCGGAGAATCCGTCTTCAGTTCGATGGAAAGATACCTTTCTCTCTCCGCGGAGACCGCAATCGCGGTGCCGGGTGAATATGTGGCCCAATCAACTAAGGAGTCTTTTGAGGCTGTCTCAAAAGCCATTCGCTCGATGGCTGCCCTTGGTGAGAGTGCCGGAAACGCAAAAGCTAATCCTTGGTCAATCTCGGAATCAGCTAATCAGCTCGATGAAACCGAGAAAGCGACTCTGAGGCAAGTTCTGGCGAAACTGGACAAGCACCTAACTGCCGTGGAAGCCCATTCCGGCCTCAAAGATTACATTCTGAAGGCCAGCAGAAAGCAAATAAACGATCTCAAAGCCTTGCAAGTAGCCGACCTCTCTCTAGCAATGCTGTCGAGTCTCGGCACGCCAGATTCCACGGAGCAAATTGACCTCGCCGTCCGCAGTTTGGAAGCACTTGTTAGTGCTGGGGCTCGAATTACTTTTGACATTTCAAGGGTCGGGAAAATCGACTTTGGATTCCTTGAGAATCAGCTCCAAATCGCGACCACCTCGGGCTTCCTAGCTCGAGGCTTCAAGGTTGGAAAACTCGCCAAACAGCTAAACGCGCTGTTAGGGGTCAAGAACGCAGTGGGCAAGCAAGACCTCGCGAAATCTCTAGAACAACTTTCTGGCATCAAGAGGGCTGGCTCCAAGTTTGCCAAGGCACTTCAAGATATTTCCTCTCTCAAGGAGTACGAAGACGATAACTTATTTGATCCTCAGATTACTTCGGAGGCCAGCAAGAGACTTAGTCAGCTAGTCGAAGTAAATAGCTTCCTACTTGACCCTCCCGGTAATAAAGAGTCCGCAGCCGAATTAGTTTCGACCTTGAGTGCACAAATGCGATTGGAGTTAGACGGATTTATCAAAGCCCTGGAGGAGCTGCTAACGCTAGTAGCTGCAAGCAACAGTTCTGCACAGAGGTGGGCGCATGGGGAGCCTTTCGGAAAAGCGCTTCTGGCACGCAGGGGTGATTTGCTTCGAGATGCGAGTGAGTACGGCTTCTCTCAACTACTTCGCTGGACCGGTCTCCTTGCCGAGGGGGCGCCATTAAAACAAAACGGGCTGGATTCAGTGTTGGACAAGATCCTGCAGGGAGAGGTCTCTTTTGAAGCTGCAAGCAATTCATTCCAAAAAGGCTTCTATGAAGGTTTATTCACCAACCTCATAGTCCAGCGTGGCCTAAATACAGTCGACGGATCATCCGTTGACAACCACATCAGAAAACTTGCCGATGCCCATGAGCGCCTGCGGAGCCGACTTCCTAGGGTATTGGGTGCTGATCTTCTCTCCAGAAGGGGCTTCGATGGCTCAATGAGAATTGGAGCCATCGGGGACCTGATGATTTCAATAAAGCAGGGTAGGTCCAATCTTCCGCTACGAGAAATGCTCCTGAAACACTGGGACGTAATTTCCAAGATGACTCCATGCGTCCTGGCAAGTCCAGATAGCGCTGTGCGCTTCTTGAGTGCCGGATTCGAACCATTCGACTTGGTTGTTTTTGACGAAGCCTCCCAAATACGAATTGCGAATTCAATTGGCTCCCTAGGAAGAGGTAAAGCGGCAATTGTGGTTGGAGATAGTCAGCAAATGCCACCGACCTCAGTTGCCCAAACGAAGACCTCGTCAACTGAGGAAGAGGATGAGTCTGAGATTCTTGAAGAGAGCCTGAAAGTGGCTGAAAGCATCCTCGATCAATGTGGCAATGCGAGGGTGCCAGAAATTATGCTGACCTGGCATTATCGAAGCGAGGACGAGTCTCTGATTGCCTTCTCAAACAAAGAGTATTACGAAGGAAAGCTAAGCACTTTTCCGACTCCAAGCCTGGATCACAGCAGCCGACGCCTGTCTCTAGAAGTTCTTCCGGGACAGTTCATACGAAGCGCCTCCGACGTTGACTCGCGAGGCAAGGGACAGCTCAGGACCAATCCAGTAGAGGCAACCGCAATTGTGAAAGATGTAGTCAGAAGACTGAATGACCCCAAACTCAAAAAAGAATCAATCGCAATCGTCACACTCAATGAGCAACAGAAGAACCTGGTCGAAGCCATGATGCTGCAAACAAAAGACGAGGCCCTTCAGGACGCCCTCGAAAACGGCATAAACGGTGAAGAGATCTTGGTGAAGCCTCTGGAAAAAGTGCAGGGTTCAGAGCGTGACGTGGTGCTGATTTCTGTTGCATTTAGCCCCAGAAAAGAGAGCCCGACTATCTTGCCTTTGAACTTTGGGCCGATCATGACCGAGGGTGGACATCGCAGACTGAACGTTGCTATCACTCGAGCCCGAAAAGAGGTGAAGGTTTTCAGCTCTTTTGAGCCAAAAATGCTCCTCGATCGAGACCCCACCTCAAGGGGATTGGGTGACTTGGGAAAATTTCTATCAATGGCAAAAGCCACCACGGCAGAAGCGATCGAGAAGATCGCGACAAGGGAGCAAAGGCTCGACTGGCACAGGGCAGATGTGGCTGGGGCGCTGCGTGAAGCTGGATTCAATGTTACGGAAGACGTGGGTCTCTCGGACTTCAAGGTTGACCTTGCTATTTCAAGTCCCGATACGCCAAACCATGCCATTCTCGGGGTTTTATTGGATGGCCACCGCTGGAATCTGCGGGCGACCGTCACGGATCGTGACGCTCTTCCAATAAACATGCTGACCAGCCGGATGGGCTGGGCCGCAGTAGAGAGAATTTGGCTTCCAAACTGGCTAAGAGACAGATCGGGAGAAATCAATCGAATTCAGTCTGCGTTCGAAAAGGCGAAGTTAAAAACACCTACTGTGACTAAGGCAAAATCCTTTGAGAACCAACCGACACCCATCTTCACAAAGCGGAGCGATCTGGAAGACGAATCCATGTACCAAGAGACGAACCCCTTTGACGCGCTCCTAGACTCGGTTTCAATTTGGTCGCCGCTTGGGCCGACAATTCTTGGAAATCAAGAACACCTCGATTATCTACACGTTGCTAAGGTCAGGGCTGCAATAGCGAGTATTGCTGAGCAGCTATCCGCGCACGAGGGACCAGTGAGCCCAAGCCGGTTTGCCAAATTTGTTGGCACTTGTTTTGACTTCAGCCGAATGGTCACAGCACGAGTGAAGGCTATAAATGGGATTCCGCTTCCAGGTCACACGAGAGATGCCGAAGGATTTATTTTCCCGAAAGACACCACCCAGCAAAACTTCAACGACTGGAAAAGAGCGCTCCCAGGCTCACCTCGGCCGCTAGACGAGGTTTCAATAACGGAAATCTCGAATGCAATGGTTTCGATTTCCAAGGTTGCACAGGGCATCGAAGCTGAATCTCTGACTCGGGAAACTGCGCGAGTGTTTGGGGTGCAGAAGCTATCCAAGGATTCCATGGCTCGCCTCAAGCTTGCGATACAAAACTGCCTCGCTCAGGGTGCTCTAGAGGAAGTCGGTGGCTATTTGAAAGCCAAGTAACCAGTTTCCGCGTCGATTTCTTTGACGCGGAAGATTGCCGGTTTGGGTTGGCTTTTTTACTCAGTGCTCCATACGTCGCATCTTCGGAGTGAAGTCAAACTTTGGCGACTTGTTGACTTGCCCAAAGTCGGCATCGTCAAGGTCAGTCTCGGAGAACAACTTGTTGCCCATTCGGAATTCGGCAATGAAGCCTGGGCTTACGTCGCCAAAAGATGCAGTATGTACGCCCGAGTCCACGACTTCTCTGACACAGTGTTCGAATTCTGCATTGGTCTTGAGGTCTGCCCAGACACCAAACCTGAACCGTTCTTGAACTTCGTCAAACCTGAGTGACGCTAGCCCCACTGGAGCCATCAGGCTGGAGCAGTCTTGCAATATCCAGACCGTGGGAACCAATGGCGCTGTGATGTGTCACTCGTCACCGGACCAGGCGCAATTGGAACACCCAATCTCAGGGGAGTTGGGCTCGATCGTGCGTCCACCGATAATGATTTTCTCGTTATTAAGGGCCTCATCGGCTGGATAGCCGAAGAGAATTAGAAGTAAATTACAGCCACACGCCGGGCAAATCTTGAGTCGTGTCCTTTTCAATCGTTCCCCCTAGTAATCAAGTTGAGCGATTACCGCACTTGGGTCCAGCGAATAACGAAAGTCTATGTTCGTTGCAATCCTCTAATGAAAAAGCACCTCGAGTTCCCTGCAGTTCTCCTCTAAAAAAAGAATGACTTGCGTGCCCCTATGTTGCAGCCTAAGGACATCCAGAGACAAACTGTCCCACCCCGGCACTAGTCTTCAAATCAGGGGGGGTCAAATGCAAACATCCACACAAATTACCGAGATCAATGACCTCGGTAATCGAATTCAGGCTTCCGATAGGAAACTGCCCATCGTCGTTGTTACTGGCAACCTGCTTGATCACACACCGCTTGTGGATCTTGAGGAACTAGCGCAGGAAGTTGGAACCCTATGTGAGCTTATGTTTATTTCAAACCCTGATCTGACTCGCGAGCTTGCAGCTCTGCTTCCAGACAATGCTGGAGTATTCGGTGGTGCAGTCAGAATTTACCGGGCCGATTTTCACGAGGACCCGGCCCCTAAAAGGGCCAAGCTCTTCAACCTAAGAGATGTGGCTCATGCTCAGGCTCGCATGCCCAAAATCCTCGAAGAGGTTTGGGCTGCGGCACATGCGGCGGGTGGTCTAATAAAGATTGAGCAGCGGGCAGTTTCTGCCAAGGCAAGAGTCAAGATGTTTATGGGTGACTCTCGAGTTTTTGTTGAACTTGAAAATG
>Ga0136561_1000163_pt1 | contig 23439 bp, 22 predicted proteins | sample AntRauMeHopE1498_FD_104641 | JGI IMG/M metagenome (GOLD analysis project Ga0136561, IMG submission 104641) | Saline lake microbial communities from Rauer Islands, Antarctica - Metagenome Hop E1 #498 | ecosystem: Environmental > Aquatic > Non-marine Saline and Alkaline > Saline | place... | reverse complement strand
GCGTTGTTCAAGGACGTATCCGTGTCCACACTAGCTGTCTCCAGGTGTCGGCAATAGCTGTGCTGATCGTGCAGTACCGCACATCGGAGGTGGGTATGGCCTTGTTCGAAAGAACTGTCTGCCAACCGGTTAAGGTTGGATGTTGTCGCTTCACGTGTTGTGGTCGCAGAGAGAGCGCTACCGCCCAACCTGAGAAGTTGATCACTCGCTCCGACCAGCCGGCTTTATCGGTTTCATCGGCGAGGCAAAGCGGGATAATCACTCCGTTTTGGGATCCCTTCGGCCGTGCCAATAGCGCTTCCGCTACTGCCGCTGCCACCCGAGCCTCCTCCGCAGCTTTGTCTACTGCTCGGTCGACACGGACTTGCGTGCATTCAGGACCACCAGCTCCTGGCAAGGCGCAACCTGCAACCTTGCCAGTGTCTTTAATGCTTTCAAAGCCAAGCCATAAAACAGCCAAAACTGCGATCGCAATCCAAGGCAGCCACTTGATGATCGGTTTGATCAAGTCTGAGCCACCGGCCCAGACCAAGCCAATCAGCAGCGCGCCACCGATCAAGTAGGGAGCAAGCTCCCATACCCAGTCAGGTATTTTACCTCCAAACGAAGGGAGAATAAATTTCCAGACAATTACCGCAGCCAGTACGGTACCGAGTATGGCGCTAAGATTTAACAGTCGCATCATGGCGTATTACCTCCAAATTGGCTCGCTCCAGCAACAGCGGCTTGAGCAAGCTTGTTACCTCCAGGGACGAGCACCACTCTGATGGAGCCGCTTTGATTGTCTTGAGCAGCAGCAATGATCATTGCTGTTTCCCACGCTGGGTTCTTCAGCTCTTCTTCATCTGGCAGCATTGCCTTGCGGGCGGCCTTGTTAGTTTCGGCGCTCGCAATTTGTGCTATTCTCTGATCAGGTTCAGATGATGCTTGGTTAGCGGCTTTAGTGACTTCACCCGACAAGGTGATGTCTGCAAAAGTAACACGCTTCAACTCAAAACCAGTTGCAGTAAGCACTTCAGTGATGGGTTTTTCAAGCTGAATGTAACGCAGCTTGAGAGTGACTTCTCCAGTGTCAGATGTTGTAATCACCGCTTTGAGCATATCTTCATCAGCTTCACTCATGACCTTCTGTGAAAAGTTGCTGATGTCAGTTTCTTCGTCGTCGCCGATGATTGCAAAAAGAGCATTTCCACCATCGTCACGAATCATGGCACCTGCTTTCTTTCCGATTATTGCTCGAGGAAGGAAGCAGGTAACAAGTTTTTTACCCGTTAGCACCTCCCCAGTTGATTGGGCCAAGCTTGGTATGTCAGTATCGACAAACCTTGTTACCATTTCACGAAACTCTTGCCGAGCCCTTTCACCAATGTCAAGTTCTGGATTCGTAGAGTCTAGAGTGAGCTTCGGGTTAACTGATTGAAGAATCAGCGTAAGCGTTCCTTTGATGTCCGCACGATTTTTTGCAGGTGCAATAATGACAGGACTTTTGTCGTGACCATTGTTCCATACCTTGAAAGGTATTTCACCAGCCCTGATAAATCCTTCTGGAGTTGTGAACTCAGGCGTGACTCTTCCTGTTCTGCCAAATCCTAGTTTAGTGCCTAGCCAACCATAACGTCCCGTAAGTCTGATGATCGGTGTCGTCATACCAAGCCATGTCACCAAAGCGTAAAACTTTGTTTCTGGTACAGTCTCAGATTCGCCAACTCCGATATTTCCCGCTATGAGAAGTAGAAGATATACGCCAAGCCAAAATTGAGCGCTAAGTTCAATTTTGTTGTCACTCGCCAGCATCCAATTGAACCCTGCTATGATAACGAATCCTAGCAGGGTATAAAAAGCGCAGACGACAACAGTAGCAATTGGTCGAAAAAAAAGATTCCAGGTAATCGGATTAAACATCCTAATCTTACTGAAAAAATTCCCACGCTCATTGATTGTTGCATCGTTGTTGAAAGCCAATCCCCAAATCCACTTAAGGAATTCGAAAGTCAGCCAAAACGGTGATGTGATCAGTGTCAAGATAAAGCCCATTGGTGGACTCCTTTCTTTCAAAGGCGTTGCTTGCAGGGCAAGCAGAGCGCGTTACATTTTGCAGCGGTGCTGCGATTTTCCGCTTAGTTCTCTGGTCCCGTACCAACCATTGTGGCCAACGCGGGAGAACGAAAGGGGAAGGCGCAAACATTGCTACTCCATTTAAAATAATAGCATAAAAATAGCACAAAGTCAATATTAGACAGCTTATTTCCACCATCCAGCAGGCCTGTAGGCCCAGCCTATTTAATTTGATGTTGTCAAATAAATCTTTATCGTCAGATAAAAGTAAACCCCCAGCAGCCACTAGGGGCTGCTGGGGTTATGATAGTCTATTCAACTATCTCTTCAAGAGCTCAGTTTCCTCCCGAGCTTTGGGAGTTCGCGCCCGCCTCTGCGCCTGCCACGTTACTGACCTGCACGAGGGTACCACAAATGGTACCGGCGGGACAGGCTTTCTCTTCGGCCATAATCCGGTATTCACCATTGACTATGCTTGGCCCAAGAGCCAAAAGCTCGGTTGCCAGTTGCGCTGACAGGGTCAAACTTTGACCCTCAACGACTGCAACTGGTGACGCACTCCACTTATTGTAGACAAGCATCACTGTCTGGACGGGGGTATTGTATACCCCCGAGTGCATGGAAATTTGGATCGCGCGATGCGTTCCGTCTGGGGTGTCGTGCGTGTGCGACGCCGACATTGGGGGTGTGGCACAAGCGGACAGTGCAAGGAGCATCGTCAGCCACAGGAACTTCATGAACATGTTTGACCTCGTCTGGTTGATGTGGGTAGTTTAGTCCGTGGTAACCATACCACAGATATAAAATTTTGCAATAGTAAAAAGGGGGCTGCTGATGCAGCCCCCTTCGTTGGTCAGCAACAAGGTGCCGTTATGGCCTGGGGGTGAACCTTTGCGTAAAGTTCAGCTCCCCCTCGGCGTCGAGGGTCTCGCCGAAGGCGAGGTCGTAGCCTTCGGACAGGCCGGTGCCGACACTGCCAGCGCCGCCGGCTTGTGCCAAGCCGTTTAGATCAATGCGTGCCCATCCGTCGAAGGCGAGATCGCCGGCAAAGCCGCCAGTGATCGAAAACGCCTCGGCGGCGAACGTAGCTCCCGCAACGGGTGCCAAGCCATCGAGATCTTCGGCAAACCCGCCGCCGCCGGCGAACTGATAGTTGAGCCCACCAACGCCGCTGATGCCACCGCGGGCATTGGCGTCGGCGTTGGTGCCGGCGCCACCGTTGAAGTCGAACTGCGCACCAGTTGTTGTGGTGAATTCGAACGTCTGCGTGGCCTCGAGTTCGTATTCGACATCGCCTTCCGCGAAGAAGGTGAAGCCTTGGGCCGATCCGATATTCGGCGCCATACCGACACCGAGTGCGAGTGCGAGTGCGAGTGTAATCACCGGCAGCGAAGTTTTTTTCATGGTCATTGTCATGTCGTCCTTTTGACTTTTGAACAGTTGTCATCCAGCGGCATTGTACCGCTGGTACTAGTGCCGAGGTTTCACTCGGTCCGGCTAACGTAGCAGACTTTAAAGTAATGTCAAGCTGCCAAAGCTTATAAGCTTGTCACATAAATAAGTAGATCAATCCAGTGAGTATTACGTAGGCCCAGCCTATGTTTAAGCTGACCGTGGGAGGGGAGGGAAGGTTGTTGCTTAGTTTGCGAGCTGGCGGTATGCTGTCGTAATGAAGTGGAAAGAAAAACGCGACTTACGGCCGCGCGCGCAGCAAAAGCAAGCGGTGCAAGGAGACGGCACTATACGCCGCACGCTATCGTTTTATAAATACGTACATTTTACCGACCCCGAAGCGGTGCGGCGTGAGCTTTTCACAGCTTGGGGCGCGCTTGGTTGTTTAGGGCGGATCTACGTTGCTCACGAAGGGATCAACGCGCAAATGAGCGTACCCAAAGCGTCTTGGGCTGAGTTTGAGAGGTTTATGAAGAGTCGGGTAGAATATCAAGATATTCCGTTTAAGCTGGCAGTAGAGGAGGGGAGTGCACCAGCTTTTTATAAACTCTCGATCAGGCATAAAGCCAAGATTGTGGCCGACGGTTTAGATGACACTAGTTTTGACGTCACTAATACTGGCACCTACTTAACCGCCGCGCAGATGAATGAGTATATCGACGACCCTGAGGCTATCGTGATCGATATGCGCAATAATTATGAAAGTGAGATCGGGTATTTCAAAGGAGCTATCACGCCTGATGTCAAAACCTTTCGTGATGAGCTAAGGTTAGTGCCAAAAAAATTGCGCGTGCATAAAAATAAAAAGATTGCTCTGTACTGCACCGGGGGGATTCGCTGTGAAAAAGCTAGTGCGTGGCTGAAACACAGTGGCTTTACCAACGTGCGTCATCTTAAAGGTGGCATCATTGATTATAAGCATCAAGTGGAGGCATCTGGTTTGGCAAACTATTTTAAAGGCCGGAATTTTGTATTTGACGAGCGTATGAGCGAGCGAATCGGGACAGAGATTGTCTCCACCTGCCACCTGTGTCGCAAGGTAAAGTGCGATACTTACCATGATTGTCGCGCGCAGGTCTGTCATAGGCTGTTCATTGGCTGCGACACGTGTGTAAAAAAACGTCACGGTTTTTGCTCGTACCGGTGTCAGACGCTCGATCGGTTACCGAGCAGTGTAAAAAAACGCTTCACCCGCCTTCTCTCTACTTGTCGAAGAATAAAAGGTGAATTGAGAAAAGTACCGTTGTATTAGATAAATTTAATACTTAGAGTGTGTTAAATATTGCCAGTACTAAAGAATAGTCTCCCTGACTATCTTCTTCCAACACACCGTAGCACCCTCGTGGGTGCTTTTACTCTGTGCCGGGAGCGGGACTTGAACCCGCATGAGTTTCCTCACGGCAGTTTAAGTGCCGCGTGTATACCAATTCCACCATCCCGGCAGTTTTTCTTGTGGCGTTATGATAGCATATTAGCTTTATTTATGAAGAGCAAAGTGCTAAAGTAGTGGCCAACGTCCAGGTGGCGAAGCGGTTAACGCATCGGTTTGCAAAACCGACACCCGCGGGTTCGATTCCCGCCCTGGACTCACATTAACATTGGCCCATCTGGTGATTTTAACTTGAGGCAAGAATCGAAGACCGCGTTAAACTTTTTTGGAAAAGATAGTGAAAATCTGTACGCAGCTGTAAGCTTTGAATCCTCACGTGATCCGTACACTCTGTCAGATTATAAAAAATTTATTCAGAGTCTAGCAAAAGTGTTTGCAAACTTCCTCGTACCACCCAATTTTTTTGGCTGTCCCATCACTAGTCACTGAGTTTATTTTCTGGTATACTCGGCGCACAGAAGAAATGCGTGGGTGGCGAAATTGGTATACGCGCTAGTTTTAGGCACTAGTGGAGCAATCTGTGGAGGTTCAAGTCCTCTCCCACGCACTAAAAAAAGTCGGCTGCCGCCGGCTTTTTGTGTGCAAGCGGAGCGACGAGAGGACTTGAAACAGGCCACAAAAAGTATAAAAAAATACTAGGCAACGAACGTAGATTCTATAAGGCTGAGTCCTCTCTCGCGATTATCGCTTACCAAAATAAACTCTGTTACCTCACAGCCTTGTATAAATACCTTGTTTTATGGGGTAGATTATTGTAAACTCACCAACACCAGAAACCGCCTATAGCTCAGCTGGTAGAGCAGTGGACTTTTAATCCATGTGTCCCAGGTTCAAATCCTGGTGGGCGGACTAAAAATAATAAACCAAAAGCGAATACTTAGAGCTTTTGGTTTTTATATTTCCTTCGCTTGGTAGGATTCGGAGACCTTACCTAGTATTTTATGAGCGGGGGCGAAATAAAATATAAAATACTGACAACGCGTATTGCTCCGGTACGGAGAGATCCCGGAGGGTGGACACGAGCAAGAAAATGCAACAGTGCCTTTGCACCGTTGCATTTTTCTTAGTTCCTGACCGGCGTCAGGAACGGCTCGTGTCCGAGGTGGAATGTTGTGAGTTTGTGGACCGCAAGCCAAGGTCGCTATCGCTTACTATCGTGTCAACCTACCCAAGTTTCTCCTTCGCAATATTTCGTACCAAGTCGTCCATATCTTGGCGGTGCCGCTCACCGTAATCAACCATGAATTCGAGATACGGAATGTGTTTAATACGCATGTGCTTCATGATGTACGACCGCATAGCCTTACCGGTGCGGGTAAGAAAAATCAGTGCGTCCTGCTCGCGATCGTTGGGGATTGTAGTAAAAAAGATAGTACCGTTTTTGTAGTCTTTAGCGACTTCAGCGCGTGTGATGGTGATGAGCGGATCAGTGTTGGCTTCGCTGCGTACAAAGGCAGCCGCGAGTTCGGCTACCTGGGCAGCTACTTTAGTTTGGCGATCAATCATAATATATGGCTAAGTAGTGATGACATCAAAACCAGTAACATGATCGCCAGCCGCAATACCATGCTTAGATTCAATCTGCATTCCAAATTCGCCTACGGAGATTTCTTTCACGTCAGACTTAGCTTGTTGGAGATTGGTAAGCTTGCCGGTGCCAACAGGAATGTCGCGGCGAATAATTCGCACGCGTTGACCAGCTTTCAGGACCCCTTCTTCCACTCGGCCACCCAGCACGTGAGTATTTTTTTGCGTGCTGAAGAGTTTGAGGATTTTAGCGCTGCCGGTGACGATCTCCTCCTCCTTTTTTGGAGTGCGGTTTTTGAGCGCGGTCGTGAGCCAGTCTGAGAGTTCGTAAATGATACTGAAAGTATCAATCTCCACTCCGAGCTTTTCAGCTAAGTCCACCGCCGCCCGATCGACTTTTACATTAAAGCCGACAATGATTGCGTTTTCGGTCGCGCTGACATTTTGGACGTCATTGGCCGAGATGTCACCGATGGCGGAGCCGATAACCCGCACCATAATGCGGTCCGACTCAAAAGCGGCCAGCTCATGCTTGATAGCGTCTACTGTTCCCAAAACGTCAGCTTTGATCAAAATAGGTACAATCGGTAATTTTGTTCGTTCAAACTTCTCCATGATACCGTCACCAGCAGTAATAGTGAGTAATTTCTCAGCCTCTTTTTTGGTAGCTACGGTAGTGAAGGTGGTACCGATGGCTGGTGGTTTCGTGAAGCCAACGATCTGCACTGGGGTAGCCGGGCCAGCTTCTTTGATACTTTTACCATTAGCATCTTCCATAATGCGGACAGGGGCAAAAGCGTCATCAGTAATCACAAACGTGCCGCTTTTGATAGTGCCGTCTTTAATGAGAAGAGTGGCCGTGTTGCCACGCTGTTTGTCCACCTTGCCTTCGATGATCGTGCCAGTCGCAAGGGCACTAGTATCGGCAGTGAGCTCGGCGAGGTCGGCAGTGAGAATGACTAAGTCGAGTAATTCGGAAATACCTACTCCTGATTTCGCTGATATTCCCACCCACGGGATATCGCCACCCATACCCTCGATGTAAATCTCATGTTCGATCAAGCTAGCCTGGGTTTTAGGAATATCAGCCTCGGGCTTATCGATTTTGTTGATAGCGACAATGAATGGGATGTTGGCAGCTTTGATACTCGCCAGCGCCTCCAATGTCTGTGGCTTGACGCCATCTTCGGCTGAGACGATCAGGATCGCCACGTCGGCCACGTCGGCACCGCGCAGACGCATTTTTTGGAAGGCGGCGTGTCCGGGGGTGTCAAGAAAAGTGATGGATTCTTTAGCACCATCGTTGGTGGTGTGATCAACCACGTAAGCGGAGAGGTGTTGGGTAATACCACCAGCCTCCTTGTCGACGACGTTGCTACTGCGAATATGATCGAGCAGCGTCGACTTGCCGTGGTCGATATGGCCCATAATCACGACTACAGGTGGACGCTTGATGATATGTGATGCTGTTGGTTTCTTTTTAGCCATAAGTAATTAAAGTTGCGCTATTTTTAGTTGCTAATAATAAAAAGCCTTTTCTTAGGCGCTATTTTATCTACATTAGCACATAAGACTGCTATTGGCTATTTCATTTTCATGTGGCATTATGCGCGGATATGAGTACTACGATATTTAAAAAATTTTGGCCTGCAAAGCCACGGCGAGTGTATCTCGATCACGCGGCGGCGACACCACTGCAGCCAGCAGTTCGTGCAGTGATGCAAACAGCCGAAGCAACTTACCCAGCTAATCCCAGTGCGGTACATAAGGAAGGAGTCGCCGCTCGTCACGCAATCGAGACCGCGCGCGATCGGCTGGCACTTACCTTGGGTATACGACCAGCGGGAATCGTGTTTACCGCTTCAGGTACTGAGAGTAATAATCTGGCGATTATTGGTAGTGTGCATGCGCGGCATAAAGCAGGCGTTACCTATACCAATATGGAAGTGTTGACCACTAAACTTGAGCATCCGTCGGTGAGCGAAGCCGTGAGTCATTTGGTATCGCTGGGCGTAAAAGTGCAATACTTGGCAGTTGATAGCTGTGGGCGGGTGCGGCTTGATTCATTGCGATCGCTCCTGTCGCCGAAAACAGTTCTTATTAGTTTGGCGTACGTCAATAGCGAGATCGGGACGATCCAACCATTAGGGAAGCTGGCGCGGGCTATCCGCGCCTATGAAAAAGAGACAGGGGTGCAGATAGTACTACACGCCGACGGTGCGCAAGCTCCGTTCTGGCTGCCGTGCGCTATGAGTAAGGTGCCAGTCGATATTCTTACGCTGGACGCGGGGAAGTGCGGTGGTCCAAAGGGTGTTGGTGTACTGGCGGCGCGTCACGGTGTAGCGCTTACACCGATCCTGTTTGGCGGTCCACAGGAAAGTGGCCTGCGCCCAGCCACGGAGAACACGCCGGGGATTCTGGGTGCGACCGAAGCCATTGTCTTAGCGCAAGAGCGCTACGAACTGACAGCCAAACTAGTAGCGTCGCTACGCGACGAGCTCCTCAACGCACTCCTTAAGTGCAGTGGAGTAATTTTAAACGGCGGTAGGAAAGATCGTATCGCCAATAATATTAATATTTCCGTCCCGGGTCTTGATAGTGAATTTTTGGTCATTAGCCTGGACGTGGTGGGAATCGCGTGCTCCACCAAGTCGGCCTGCGCGGGCGGCAGCGGCGGTGGGAGCGCCGTAGTACAAGCCATTACCGGTAACGCCGCTGCCGCCACCTCCACCCTACGCCTCACCCTCGGCCCTGCTACCACCAAGGCCGACATCGCCTTTGCCACCAAGCAGATCATTGCCGCTATCATGAAGCTCCAGGTACAGCAGTCAAAATTGACCGCTCAAAAAATAAATGCATAATGTAGAGACCTGTTTCCTAAACATGGAGGGGAGGATGAGTTTTGCCCATAAACTAGAACATGTAGTGGCTGCAGTGACCGCGATCGCTATAGTGGCTTTCATGTCTGGCGTAGCGTATGAAAGAAGCGCCAGTGCAGATTCCAGATCAGCGATAGCGGTTGGTTGCACTCAGAGACAGTGAATGAAAATGCACCCGTCTAGAAAGCAATTCCATTTTGACCGGTGATCAGGCGCGCCGCACAATTGTGGCGCGCTTTACTATTTTATTTGACTCTCACCCGATAAAATTGCAATATAGTAAGGTACCGAAACGACTACCCTCCTCGAAGCTGTCTGCCTAGCCAGAAATCCTACCACGCTCGTACCAGTCTAATATCTTTATACTATGCCCAACTTTCACAATTTCACCACGCGGGCAAAAGAAGCGATCCGTAAGGCGCACGAACTCGCTATTGAGCGTGGTCAAAACCACGTTAGCCCTGTGCATTTGCTGACGGCGCTTACCATGCAAGACGAGAGTGCGGTCGTGTCGATCCTTGATCAGCTCAACATTGACATCATCGAGCTGACTGACTTATTGCTTGAAACACTGGAGACGCCCGACATGACCTCCAACGTCTCCCAGTCCTACCAGCTCTACCTCACGCCCGAACTCGCGAAAGCCTTAGAGAAATCAGGCGGCATTGCCCAACAGCTCGGTGATTCTTACGTCGGCGTGGAGCACCTCTTCATGGCGGTCCTTGAATACCCTGGGCCAGCGGTTGATGTCCTGCAGCGTTTGCACGTGCAAACCGACCAAGTGCAAAAAGCGGTACAAGACATCCGCGAGAATAATATTAGCGACGCGCAACAACCAAAAAAGTTTCGCGCGCTCACGAAATACACTCGCAACTTAACCAAGCTCGCGCAAGAAAATAAACTTGACCCCGTCATCGGCCGCGACATGGAGGTGCAGCGCGTGGTGCAGATTCTCTCCCGCCGCACAAAAAATAATCCCGTCCTGATTGGCGAAGCTGGAGTGGGGAAGACCGCAATCGCTGAAGGTTTAGCTCAACAAATTGTGCACGACAATGTTCCCGAGTCGATCAAAAACAAAGAAATCCTTTCGCTCGACCTGGGTCTTTTAGTCGCGGGGACGAAGTTTCGCGGTGAATTTGAAGAACGCTTAAAAACTGTGATGAAAGAAGTCGAGCAGTCAGATGGTGGGGTAATTCTGTTTATAGATGAGCTACACACCATCGTTGGTGCGGGCGCCTCTGAGGGAGCAATGGATGCGAGTAATATGCTCAAGCCCGCCTTAGCGCGTGGCGAGATGCGTGTCATTGGTGCCACTACGCTCAAAGAGTACCAAAAATACATTGAGCGCGACCCGGCGCTTACACGCCGCTTCCAGCCCGTGCATGTGCTAGAACCCAACCATGAAGACGCCATCGCTATTCTGCGCGGCATTGCGGAAAAGTATGAACTTTTTCACGGCGTACGGATTACCGACGATGCTATCGTCGCAGCGGTCAATCTCTCCAGTCGTTATATCACCGATCGCTTTTTACCTGACAAGGCTGTCGATCTGATCGACGAGGCGGCGTCAGCGTTGCGTATTTCACTAGAAAATAAACCCGATGAGCTCATCGCTGCCGATCGGGCAGTGCGACGCTTGGAGATTGAAAAAGAGGCCCTAAAAAAAGAAGAAAAAAACGCCACATCAGCTGTAAAACCGAAGCTTAGAATACGCTTAAAAGAAATTGATAAAGAAATCGGCGAACTACGTGAGACAACAGCAGCTTTGGACACTAAATGGAAAAACGAGCGGGAAGCACTAAATGCTATTAGTGTTCTCAAGAAGGAACAAGAAGAATTGCGCATTGAAGCCGATAATGCCGAAGCGATGGCCGACCTGACGCGCGCCGCGGAGATTCGTTATGACTCGTTACCGACACTAGAGAAAGAACTGTCCGTCAAAATAGGACGTTTAAAGAAGCTCCAGCGTTCGCGGCGTTTACTCAAAGAAGAAATCACCGAAGAAGAGATCGCAAATGTTGTCGCTCGTTGGACGGGAATCCCTGTCTCGCGAATGCTCGAAGCTGAAGTCCAAAAACTTTCACGCATTGAGGAAGGTTTGCGAGAGCGAGTGGTTGGACAAGACAATGCTGTCACCCTGATCGCCAATGCGGTGAAGCGCTCTCGGGCTGGGATTGCTGATCCTAATCGGCCGATTGGTTCGTTTCTTTTCTTGGGACCAACTGGAGTCGGGAAGACTGAGCTCTCCCGCGCCTTGGCAGATTTCATGTTCGATGGTACTGATGCCTTACTTCGGATCGACATGTCAGAGTTTATGGAAAAGCATTCGGTTTCAAAAATAATTGGATCCCCGCCAGGGTATGTTGGCCACGAAGAAGGTGGCTCTATTACCGAACGTGTGCGTCATCGACCATACTCCGTTATTCTTTTTGACGAAGTCGAGAAAGCCCATCCAGAAGTCTTCAATGTGCTACTGCAAGTACTCGACTCGGGGCACTTGACCGACGCTAAAGGTCGCAAGGTAAATTTCAAAAACACCATTATTATTATGACGTCGAATATTGGTGCCGAACATATTGACCGCATGTCGAGCTTTGGCTTTACCAATGCACGTGGTGATGACGACCAGTACACTCAAGCCAAAGATAAAGTTTCTGATAGCTTGAAAAACTTTTTCCGGCCAGAATTTATAAATCGACTAGATGAAATTATTATTTTTGACATTCTTTCTCCAGAGACGATCCGTTCAATCGTGGAAAAACAGATTGCCGAGGTACAAAAGCGTTTGATTCAGAAAGAGATTGCCTTGAGTGTGACTAAGGAAGTGTATGATTATCTGGCCAAAGAAGGGTACGATCCAAAATTTGGTGCGCGGCCGCTGAAGCGAGTGGTCCAAAGTAAGATCCTGACCCCCATTGCAAACCAAATGGTGAGTGAAGGCATGCTCAATGGAGGGACGGTAAAAGTAGTGATGAAAGCGGGAGAATTAGATTTTATTGTGAAGAAAAAAATTAAAGCGGCCACCAAAAAAGTGCCACGATTACGTCTGAATAAAAAAGTAGCAAACGTAGTGTAAGAAGCTGTTGTGGATAAAAAAAGAATGACACCTGTGGTGTCATTCTTTTTTTCTATTGAACAGTGATGTGATATCCTAGAGGGATGAATACTTTCCGTGCAGGATTAATTATTATTTTAATTATCGTTGTTACTATTATGATGAGTTTCGCTTTCTTTAATCTGCCTAAGACTATTTGGCTAATCGCTAGTGTGTCACCATACGAGCAATCAGGCACTGGTGCTGGAAGGATCCTGGTACTTGGTGATAGTACTGGCTATGGCACCGGTGCTAGCACCAGTGCGCAATCGGTCGCTGGTCGAATGGGTGCAGATTATCCAGGGTTTCAAATTATAAACGATAGCGTCAATGGTCGTCTGATAAGTGACTTAGCGTCAGTTGCTGAAACAGTCTCTGGTCAGCACAACTTAATTTTGCTGCAAATCGGGGCAAATGATATTTTACAAAAACGCGATCTAGAAACAGTGCGCGCAGAACTAGAGGCTGCGATCGCACAATTAGAAACCCATACTTCCCATATCATAATGCTTTCCAGTGGTAACGTTGGTTCATCACCAGCTTTCACTGGTGATAAGGCGCAAGAGTACGAATCGCTCTCTCGTGCATTTATCGCGATGTACCATGAGGTAGCCGACTCGAGTACTGCATTAATATATATTGATTTATTCAGAGAACGGTCGGATGATCCATTTGTCATAAATCCCCAGAAATACATGGCTTGGGACGGTTTGCACCCAACCGGTGCAGGCTACCAATACTGGTACGATGTTCTAAAGCCAGCGCTTGTGGAGACACTAGGTATTAAATAAATTACGCATGAAAAAACCGCCTACCTGAAAGTTTGACTTTCGGGTGTGGCCAGTTCCAACATCTGCAGAGCAGCTGGAATATCCCCACATATATGTCCAACCCCATTACGCTAAAGATTTCACTGTGTACAATTAGGGTAAGTAAAATAAAATATTTGTATGGCAAAAAGCATTGAACTTGGTGGTCGTTCGGTTGGGCGCTTGAAAGCCGGGTGGATTCTGTTTAAAGAAGCGTGGCGCTACCTGCAAAGTGACAAAGAAATTGTTGCCATACCCTTAATTACTACCCTATTGAATATCCTTTTGTTCGGCGTTTTAATGACCGCCTTCTTCTTTTTAGTATTAAGCGGCAGTCTCTCGATCTCAAACGAAGGAGAGTCCTTCACTGTTGGAGAATACTTTTTCATATTTTGCCTATATGTTATCGGTGCCTTTACTCTTGCTCTCTCGCAAGCAGGTGTGGCCAATACCGTCTACGTACGGGCCCACGGCGGTGATGCTACCTTGGGTGACTCACTAAAAGTGGCTTTTTAACACTTCGGTGCTCTATTTTTTTGGGCTGTTATTACCAGTACCGTTGGACTACTGCTACGTATGATTGCCGAACGATCACAGCTTCTAGGTAAAATCGTTGTAGCGGTGATTGGTGTTGCTTGGTCGGTAATGACGTATTTCGTCATCCCTAGTATTGTATTGAGCAAAAAGTCAGCCCCTGCAGCGATTGGCCATTCGGCGCAAGTGTTTAAACAAACCTGGGGCGAAACTATTGTTTCTAATGTATCAATGGGTATCGTCTTCGTGTTCATTTATATTTTTATCGTCATCGCTTTTATAGGACTATTTATATTCACGGTTGGTACCCAGTCAGACATGTTACTAGTACTTATATCTGGGTTCTTTGTTGTAACTCTGATCAGTATTTCATTAGTACAGTCAACGTTAGGTGGCATTGTTAAAACCTTACTCTATATCTACGCCACTGAAGGAGTCGCTCCGCCAAACTTTAATTCTGAACTCCTAGAAAAGATGCTCCAAAGAAAGAATGATCAAGTCGTGAACCCGTTACCTCCACCGCCAGTGTAATCCCGATAATTATCTTCTGGATGTACTGACTCCAAGTGAGTATTAGTATGAGCGGTCTATTCAAGTTGAGGAGAGCTGGAGACAGTTAAAAAGTTAAAAATGCACTACGTAAGGGACGAACTTGCACCCAGCCTTAAAGAAAAAACCAGCACAAATAAGGACAACTTCGTGTGTGCGCTGGGAAAAAGTTGAAGTCTACGACTTCAGTATCCCCGTTGGCTAGATTGTGAGCTTGCGAAATAATCTAGCTCAATCGGGCTTCGAATCTTTACGCGAGTGACATTGAGTCACTTGCTCCCAGCGCACTAATAAAAACAGCACCCACAAATGTGGATGCTCATTTTTAAAAAGTGCACTGGAATGCAAGAGGTTAGAACTGCAATTATAGAAAGTGAGGAGTGTTTTCTGCCAAGTTTTATACAAAAGGAAGAAGCGTTTGCATAAAAGCAAAAGACCGCTGGGAGAACCAACGATCTTGTATGCGTGTAACGAAGGTTAGTCGCTCACGTTTGCTACGCACATTGCGGTAACATTGACAGTATTCACTTTGTACCTCAAGACTCTGAAGTCGTCATCGGGTACTGACTCGATTTTGGTGACGGCGGCTTCACAGACGCTCATTGTAGACATTGGTTGTGCTGTTTGGTGCACCCCGTCTACGCTAACTGTCCAGATAAGCAAAATTGCTTCAAACATTTTTTATACCTCGCTGTTTGATGTAGAACACTGTGAATAAATCACATTAGCAAAACAATACACTATCTCTAGTGTATTGTCAAGTTTGTGCGCCGGGCTGGATTTGAACCAGCGTAGGAAAATTCCGTTGGATTTACAGTCCAATGCATTTGACCGCTCTGCCACCGACGCATTTATCTTTAGTTCGCAGTTTGAGCAAATACAGAAGGTAGTCTGCGTGACTTTCTTTTGCATTAGCTCATGACGTCATCTTACCAGTAAACTAGTGAACCAAACAAAAGTAAAATCGTTCACTTTTGCTACCGTTCGTATGGTAGGGAAGGCGCCTAGTCGCGGCTAGATTCTTCAAAACTCAAGCGTACGCTCAAGTAGCCACTAACTTATCACATTTACCGCTGATCGTGAAGAGTGGGAGCGTGCTACGATATAGGGACATGTTGAGGCTATCTAAGCTAACAAGAATAATACTATTAGCGGTTGCGTTTTTTTGCACCGCGGTTAGCGTTCAAGCGAGTCCACAGGAGTTCGCAAATAACATCCCTTTTTTATCTGATGTTTGTACTAACCCAGCTACGAGGACGTCAGATGGTAATACTATTTCCGCAACCAACTGTACTGAAGCAGAGATTGTTGAACATACCGTACCAGATCAATTTGTTGATAGTACAGGCCGGGTATACGAAACTGTCTGCGACGGGACATCTGTGCCAGGCAGTATCGCCATACCTGCCATAAGGTGCACCATTGTTCCCACCGAACGGATGACCTCTGTACCGCCTAACACTTTCACTCCCGCTATACCAAGTTCACCTGAGAGAGTCCCAATTATCCTTGATGATAATAGAGCCGGCACTGCAGCGGCACCATCTACGCCGGGAGGTATCGTTCCCGCGTGTCGAGTTGGTGATCAAGAGTGTGACAATGCGTACGACCCTAGCAACTATGGCGTTTGCGAGGTGGTTGAACTAGCTAATAATATTTTACGCTTCATTATTGGCCTGGTATCAGTATTTGCGGCGATTGCCTTCGTGTTTGCGGGATTTAAGTTGGTTGTTTCGCAGGGAAACCCAGCTCAGATACAGGCCGCCAAATCACTCTTTACTAATATTTTAGTCGGGTTGCTACTTCTGCTGGCCGCCTACACTATCGTCAATACTATTATGGGCGTCTTAGTGGGTGGGAATGCAACTCTTACAAATCTGGGTCAAGTGAATTGTAAGTATAGTAATGCTCCTGGTGCGGCACGCTCTGATCTACCTACGCAGAGAATTGATACTGAAGGCATGTCACCAGAAAATTTAAATCAGCCGGTAACGCAAGCGGGCGGGACGATTATCTTTAGAGATGGTTCTAGTATGGTACTTGGTGGTAATACTGGTGACATGATGGGTGTTCCGTATGGTGGTGGGGCGGGAGCTTGCGATCCGAACGCCATTGGGCGTATTTGGGGGCCGCAGCTCACAGGCGCAGTACAGTGCATCATTAGAGACGAGAGCGCTTGTGGCGCTAGTCCAATTAGTCGCACCGACGTCAGTCGGGTCGACGGTAATCCCTTCTCCTTTGGGGCAATGCAGATCAATACTACCGTGCATGAAGTGCGGGGTTGTGGTCATTTAGGGATTCAAGATTTACGCTGTCTTGACGCGTGGACTGGAGTAGATTATCAGGCGCGAGTTACGAACCTGGGTCTCTATCGGGCTTGTCAGGCAGCGCTATTTAACAATGAATGCAGCTTAATTAATGGCAGACGGATCTATCAGGAGGCACGCAATAGCTTTCGCCCCTGGACAACCGCTGCCGGGTGCCGCTTAAGATAATAATTATGAAACAAAATCTTTATATCATCAGTATTGGTCTGGCTGCCATCGGGGCACTCCTTGTGGGAATTATTATGCTTTGGCCTGACGGTAGTACTGGTACCGCTCCAGCAACCACTTTACCAGTCTTACCAACCGAAGGCGGACAAGCTACTAATAATCAGATTAGCGAAACTAACTTCACCGAAGTCCGGATCGCTGGTGGGGAAAAGATTCAAATTATAGATCCTCGGACGTTGCCTAACGTGACTGATTTTGGATCGGGAATGTTTCAGGTTACCGCTCTTGAGCCTGATACTGATCAACTCTTCGGGGTGATCTTTAACGACCGCAACGGTAGTTTTGCCGTCAGTCTTGATCGGGAGCCGCTAGCGCAAGCTCGCTTGGCAGCTGAGCAGTATTTACTCAGTATGCTTGGAGTATCGCAAGCCGAGTTGTGTCAATTGCAAGTATACATCGGTACCGCTGTTACGGTGAACCCGTTCTTTTCTGGGGATAATTTAGGCGTTAGTTTTTGCCCGGGTAGTGTAGCGTTAGAGTAAATATGAAATGGCTGTTCACTGGAGTGTTTTTATTACTCTTTTTATTTTCGTTTGAACCGGTAATGGCACAAGGTTTAGTGACGTGCAGCGGCCCAGACTGTACGTTTTGTAGCGTGGTGCAGCTAGTTGATAACATTATTCAATTTGTCATTATTCTGGCTATTATTTTAGCTACGATCGGTTTAGCAGTGGCAGGGGTGCGACTCGTCGTCTCGCAAGGTAATCCCGCTGCCGTCACAGCTGCTAAAGGTACGTTTTTTAACGTCGTGATTGGTATTTTTATTATTCTGATCGCTTGGACGCTGGTCGACGTGGTGATGAAAGTATTGGTCGGGGGACAGTTTGGTATGTGGAATGAGATCAGTAGTTGTGGCGGGCAACTTCAATCAGGTGAGGCCGAATTCTCACCACCGCCACAGCGCGAAGATCTTTCGGGCGCCGCCCCGCAGTCGGAAGGAATTGAGGTCGATCCAACCACAGGTGAAGCGAGAATACTTTATTTTAATGATGGGGGACCAAGCAATAGCAATAGCCCGGGAGGTGGTGGCAGTAACAACAGCCCCGGAGGTGCCCCTAGTGGCGGTGGTAACAACGAGTTATCAGCCCGTTCCTGTGATGGTGCCAATTTAGCCACCACTAACCTGTTTGGTCATAGCGTCACTGTGCATAGAAATTTAGTGCCGAGCGTGCAGCGCATAGACGCTGCGTGGCGCGCGCAGGGTAATTCTCGTTACCAAGTGACTTCAGTTGGTGGCTATAACTGCCGCCGCATCGCTGGTTCCAGTAGGTGGTCAGTGCATTCATACGGTTTAGCTATTGATATTAATCCAGTGCAGAACCCCCATCGTAGAGACGGAGTGTTGATAACTAATATGCCCCCGTCATTCCGTCAACTCTTTTTAAGTGAAGGCTGGGGCTGGGGCGGTAACTGGGACAGTTCAAAAGACGCCATGCACTTTAGCAAAGCCAGCAACGAAGGTGGGAACATGCAGTTTTAAGTATCTATACACATGAAATCAACTAATAGCATCTTGATCATTATCGGCACCCTTATTCTTCTTGGAATTAGTTTGATTTGGTGGCAATTACGCACAGAGTCAGCAGTGCTGGTTGAACAATTTAACGAATTGCCGCCGCTTCCACAAGAATTCGCACCAGCGGAAAAAGTAGTGCCGACTACCTTGGGTGTACCGCCTGAAAACACATTGTCAATCGAAAATATTTTGTCACAACCAAGCACTTTAAATTTTGATCAGGTTTTGCGTAATGTGTACGCAGATACGTATGTATTACTACCGTGTAAGTCGAGTGGAAGTGTCACGAACACGTTAATACTAACGGCCGCATATACACAAGACCCCACTGGCAATAATATGAGGGCTGCAGAAGCTGCTATTCGAGAATGGGAACCAGATGTATTACGTGATATCGGTTATCTGCTATACCCCAATGTGTCACCAGAAATATTTAATGAGTCATTGACGTTCTCGCCAGTAGCAGGTACTGATTATAGACAAGCGGTTATAGTGAGCGAATATGATACTTATGCGGTAGCGTATGGCTGGCTTCTCAATTACGTCTTTTATGGTAGCTCACCGGTGTGCGTGGAAGACGCTATGGAGGCAGTGTATGCTCCCTTCGGGCATTAATTAACCCGCTTAAGAGCTGGGCGCTCTGCAGAATAAATTATTTCTAAACGCTTTCATTCTTTATTGTTTATAAACAACTGCCGTGTAAAGTGTGGTGTACGTGTAGTGCTCTAAGATCCGCCTCACTGTTATACACTTTAAGGTACTTTGGTGAGAGCGCTTTCCATCCCGCAGCGCTTTCACAGTAGTAGAACTTTGATGAATGATGTGAGCTGACATACCATTTTTGTCCATCTGACTCAGATGGAGTGATTAGTTGGTATTCCAGCGAAGGTTTGGTAGTTTCTATTTCGCATACACCCTCTGCCCATAATCCAACTTCGTTCGTTCGAGCGGTTTGTTCGGCCGCTTTGAAAGTAGATTGGTACCGATAGACGTTTGAGTAAGTATACTCATGTGCGTATCCTGAACGGATCATTACTTCACCAACATTGTCTCCGTTGGGTAAGAAAAGGTACCCTAAAAGCCGACCAAAACGGTCACGAGCACCCTGAGTATCGTCACTCTCAAATCGAACTACTTTTCCTGTCAGGAGTTGCTTGGCCTTGTCTGAGGCTTCGGCACCCATACACTCTACCGGCCTCGACGGGTGAACCGTTTCGGGAGTATTAATCCCAATCAATCTGATTGTTTCAGTTCTTCCTTGCATAGCAAGTTTAACAGTATCACCATCGACTACACTAACCACTGCATATTCGTCCGTAATTAAGCTCGATGTAAGCGAAGTTGGTACTGCAGTTCCTTCGGAGGTTGAGGCAGTGTTTGGTGTACCTGCATTGTTCGCTAGAGTCTCAGTATTGCTGTTTAATTTTATATCGGTGTAGTCATTAGTTTCATGAGAGTTCTCACTTACGATCTGCGCATTAGTGTTGGGCTCTGGCCTTACTTCCGGCGTGAGGGATTTAACCACTACCGGTTGAGTTTGCGGTGACGATGTTATCTCCTCAGTAAACAAAAGTGCGAATGAGAAAATGGTCGCTAGAGAAAATATCACAATGAATACCAGTTTTAGCCTATTATCTTGAATCAGAGTAAATGAAGCGAAGATTGATACAGCGTAGACAAGAATATTTGGTAGCACGAGAAGCCCAAGAATAAAAATAATGATTGCCATTAAGATTTGACTCTCAGTTGATAACAAGAGTGATTTCAAAGGTTTGTTTCCCATGGTGGTAACTGTGGTTTTAATACGGGCACAACGGCTCAGCACTAAATCTAACCGCCAATACGTTCAATTCTAGCAAATATTTTATCTTGCAGTCGGGAGTTACTAAGTACAGTCTTTTTTTTCTAGAAATTCAGCAAGTACTCTCGACTCATACTGATTCTGTTCACGTTGTCGGTCTACCGAGCTAGCAGCTACTTGAAAGGGCGTCCCGTGTCTTTCACCCAACTCAGACGTTACCGAGGCAACAAGCCTCCGTCCACCGCTCTAGCACGAACCTGACACAGGATAGATTCTCATCTAACCAGGTTAAACTGGTGTTGGTGTTGCAAAAAATGCCACTTTCTCTGCCGTACCTAGTACTAATACAGATACGTATACTGGATGATAACGAAGGTTACAAAAAGAAACAAGACTGCTACTACTTGAGTTCCTAGTGATTTAGCTTCGGTTATACGAGTTTCTTCGGGCAGGAAATAAACCTCGGCGCCTTTAATAATGCCCTGAAGTGAAATGACAATACCAGCACAAAATAAACCGCCGGTAATAGCAATAACTATCGTTGGACTGGAAAGGATGGTTTCAAATACGTTATACGCTAAGTGAGTGTTAAATTTAAAAAACATAAATAGGTTTGTCGCGACACAACCTAACACAAATACATCAATACGATTGATATTCATAACACTAAAATAGCTTTTTATTTAAAACAGGATGTAAGTAATAATCGGTGACAGCGGCAAGTTTCGATCGGAATAAGGTAAGGCCAATTAAAATCGGTAAACCAGCAGCAACCGCTGCTTGCCCAATGGCGTTAGGAGAGCCGCATGCTCCAATGCTGCATACTGGAATTCCACCTGTACATGCAATACACATGTAAAAATTATAGCACAGACGTAACTACACAATACTCTCGCTGTGGATTCTCAATGAGGGTGAATCACTGAACATGTTCTTTCGTTACATCCAGAATCCACTAAGTGCTCACGACCCCGACGCACTCGTTTTACGACATCGTTTACGTCTCCCGCTCGAGCACGAACCTGACGCAGGTCAGGTTCTAAAGAAAAGAACCAATGCATATGCATTGGTTCTTTTCTTTACACGAGCGGGCCCACGTGGACTTGAACCACGGCCGCTGGTTTTGGAAACCAGAATTCTACCACTAAACTATAGGCCCAAAAAATGTCTGGGAGACATTTTTTGTTGAGTGCAATACGCGCTCAAACTTTCTTCTTGCGTCTCTACTCTTGGATCGCAAACGCCGTCCAGGAGACATTTTTTGTTGAGGGCTGAAGGTACTCAGTTTTATTGTCAAACGAATATGCAGAAAAAATATTGCAATTTGTTTGAGAAGCCCAGTGTAGAGGAAAGAGTGAATAAAATCAACTCAGAAAGTGTTCGATGTGCGCAAAGATTTTGGCTTGTTCTCCGGCTTCTTCCCAAACTATATTTTCATCTCGTTTAAGCCAAGTCTTTTGTTGCTTGGCGTACTGCCAGTTCTTTTCAATATTGGTTTGTATAAATGCTTCATCGGTGAGCTTCCTGTCGATGTAATCAAGCATAATCCGATATTCAAAACCGATTTCCTGCAACCGTGCGCGAGTGGTACCGTTGGCTAGGAGTGTTTCCACTTCGGCCTGAAAAGGACCAGTAAGCCATACTTCTGCTCTGGCTTTAAAGCGCTCTCGGAGAACGTCTTTTTCAGTGGTGATGCCAATAACAAGAAAATCATAAGGGCTGTCGATTTTTTTACGCTGTGTTTCAGGCACGTTACCAATCGCAGCGATGATCTCCAGGGAGCGCACTAAGCGTCGTTTATTGTGGGGATCAATCGACGCTGCTCGGGTTGGGTCTTTGGCTTTAAGTTCGGTATAGAGTTCGGTAGTTAACTTTTCTTCAAGTATTTGTCGGAGTTTTTGGTTTGGCGGCACGGGAGCGCTGCTCGCTGTGCCGCGAAGCTGGTCGAGGTAGAAAAAAGTACCGCCAGTGACGATCGGCAGCTTACCGCGAGTTGTGCTGTCAGCGACAGCTATCGTCGCATCACGCTTAAAATCAGTCGCCGTATACACAGTGTCAATATCACATATATCGAGTAGGTGGTGGGTAATACCGTTCATCTCAGCCGCAGTTATTTTAGCAGTACCCTCGTCGAGTCCTCGATACACTTGGCGAGAATCACAAGAAATTATTTCACCGTTATACTTTCGAGCGATTTTGACAGCCAGGTTAGTTTTACCTGACGCCGTTGGTCCGACTACCGCGATTACTTTTGGTTTCATTTGTGCCTCGAGAGGGAGTCGAACCCTCAAGCCTTACGGCATGCGATTTTGAGTCGCACGTGTATACCAATTCCACCATCGAGGCAATGTGACGCAGTGTATCAGAAAAAAGCTAAGTTATAAACAGAGGGCTAGGTGGCGATGTGGTAGAATAAAACTATTAGTGATGTCGGTAAAAAGTAATACTTTTACTGGCAGCAAAGGTAAGAGAGTAATTTCGGTATGTCTTTTCAAGGTGATTCAATCTTTTGGGTAGAAGTAGAAAAAGTGGTGCCGAACCCGTTTCAACCGCGTCGGGAATTCGACGAGGATAAGCTGCGTGAGCTGGCTGATTCAATCCGGATGTACGGCATCTTGCAGCCACTTACAGTTACGCGTAAAGAGGTGCACACCGACGACGGAGCTTTTTACACCGAGTACGAATTAATCGCCGGCGAACGTCGTTTACGGGCTAGTAAAATTGCTGGCCTCTTTCAAGTACCGGTGCTAATTAGATCGGGTGAAGACACTGAACAAGAAAAACTCGAACTAGCAATCATTGAAAACCTCCAGCGTGAAGACCTTAATGCTGTCGATCGAGCTTTAGCTTTTAAGCAGCTAGCTGAAGTGTTTAAGTTGTCCCACTCACAAGTTGCAAAAAAGGTTGGTCGGTCGCGTGAATACGTCTCTAATAGCATTCGCCTGCTCGCCTTACCTGAGGTGATGTTGACGTCACTTAAACGTGCTGAGCTCAGCGAAGGTCACGCCCGGACACTTTTAATGCTCAAAGATAAACCAGTAGAACAAGACGTTGTCTTTCGAGAGATTCTTCTGAAAAAGCTGTCGGTCCGTGAAGTCGAACGTATAGCACGTAAAATCGCTACCGATAAAGTTAGAAAAAAGTCGCTCGGTGATATGGATGCTCACCTGATTGAGATCGAGCGTGAATTTACGGATACGCTTGGGACGCGCGTACAAATCTTAAAGACTGATTTTGGCGGTAAGCTCACCATAGATTATTTTGAAGAAGCGGACCTG
>Ga0136561_1000162_pt1 | contig 23474 bp, 16 predicted proteins | sample AntRauMeHopE1498_FD_104641 | JGI IMG/M metagenome (GOLD analysis project Ga0136561, IMG submission 104641) | Saline lake microbial communities from Rauer Islands, Antarctica - Metagenome Hop E1 #498 | ecosystem: Environmental > Aquatic > Non-marine Saline and Alkaline > Saline | place... | reverse complement strand
ATCTGAGGCAGCCCAAAGTCAATTTGGCACACGTAACCCAGCGTAAAATTATACACGCCAAAGGAACCGCGTGGGAAAGGTACAGAAGTGGCGCCGCGTGCTGACAATGCAGGAAGAAGAGACTAGGAGGAGACCGAGACTGGAAGTCTATTTTAGGGCTTGTCAAAGTTGTCATCTCTTCTCGGAAGATTAATTCTGGCCAGGTCGCTGAGAACCAGACTTCCGATGTTTGAGCCACAGACCAAAAAAATTCCAAAATCTGAGGCAGCCCAAAGTCGATTTGGCACACGTAACCCAAAAATAACATGTCGGAGTTTTGTTTGGCGGGCAGCCATCGTGACTGCAGACGGTAAAAAGAGCGGACATCGCCCGGTGAGCAGCGTTTGTGCGGCAGCAGGCGCGGGCCTGGCCGCAAAAGCGGCATTTTACCATGGCTGACATGCAGCAGGAGGTCCCAGTGGAGTTCCCAGTGGAGGTCTACTTTGAAGGCGGTGGGCCGGGCGCAGTCGGGCTGCCCTGGGTGAGCCAGGGCGCAGGCACTGTGATGCAGGGCCCGTGGCTGCAGCGGAGTCACGGCTGGACTCTTACTGTCGTGGGGGGCATGTACCCGGGCGGTCGTGCTTTCTACGACATTGGACCAAACACCGTCTTTGAGCGGAGCAGCGTGTCGGACTGCACCTGGACCTGGAGCGACCCGACCGCCCTCAAGCCGCCGACGCCGATTGCACTTCGCTTCAAGCCGGCCCGTGCCGGCGACGCGTTTGTGCTGGTCACGGCGACGCGTTTTGGGTGGATCGACCTGCGTGACGCGCTGCTCGCCGGCATCAAGCGCGACTGCGACTTTTGGTCTGCTAGCGCCAGCGACGACGACGACGACGACGATGCGGCGGCAAAACTCGCGTTGGGCTGCAGGCTCGTCAACATTGCAGCGACGGCAGCAGCCCCGCCTGCCGCTCTATCCGAAAAGACACCGGGCTACGCCGGCATCTTCATGTGGATCTACGGCGACGAGGGCATTGGCAAGACGCTAGCGGTCGAGCTGGCCTACGGGGCGCAGGTGCTCAAGCTGACGAGCGCTCAGCTGGCCACCCCCGAGGCCTACGCCACGGCGCTGCAAGAGAACCACAAAGCGCAGTCGGTGCTGCTGGTCGAAAACGTGTCTGACGACATTCCGTGCAGCATGCTAGACGCCCTGGGGAGCAGCCAAAGCGCGCTGCCGGGTCCAGGGTGGCACAAGATCGTCTTCACCAGCCGCCGCAACCCGGCCTCGTTTGTGGCTCAGTCGCGAATCGGCCAGCGGTGCGCGGCCATCGGCGCTTTGTGGCGCCTCGACACAATCCGCTGGGGCAAGATTCGCGCGTCGGTGGTTGACTGGGCTGGTGGCTGCTCGTTCCGCAGCCTGCAAGAGTTTAAGACGGCCGTCGAGCACGGTCGGGTGGCCAAGCCTGTGGCGGACCACCCCATCGCAGCGCTGTGGTGCTGCTAGCTCGATTGACGCTTGTTTTGTGTTTTTAATTGATTCGTTGCACCCCCCCTCAAACAAGCAGCGCAACAGCAATCCCGATGGTTTCGGCCATGCGGAGGATGCAATGCGTGCAAACACGATAAAAAAATGATTGAATTTGGGTGCTCAAGGGTCAACCTCAATGCCATGCCGAACTCGCGCGTGCACTCTGTAACTGCGGTGCGCTGCTAATGCTAGGTCAACGCAGGCCAGAGCGTCGTTGAGCGCTTGAGTGTAGGCAGCGTGGAGGTGCGGAAAGGCGTACTGCGTGCAGGACACACCGTCAACAGTAGCCGCTGTTGCGATCCACAGCCGGTATCTGTCGACGACGTCGTTGGCGTGTTTCAGGGCCTGCATCGTCGTGTCGCTCTCCTGCTTCAGCATGCACATGCGAAGGCTGTGGACTGTGCACAGGCACGTTGGTAGCGGGTCCATGGCGATCGCTCAAACAAGAGCCGCTGCAGCAGTTAAAACAAGCAAAAAAAAAATGGCGCTTTTAGCGCGGCAACAGAGTGTCTTTTTTTGGCCGACATGCTCGACGCGGCGCTCCGGCGCGCGTCTGAGACAGCGGCGCTGGGCTCTACCTTGCAATGCGTCTTGCAGAACCCCGTCAACGCGGCCACCATTGCCGGGCTGGCGTGGGGCATGGCGCGGCGCTACCACACAGCCCATCTGGCCGGACCGGCGGCCCCATAAGCCTGAATGGCGGCCCTTTTTAGTGCTTGGGTCGATCAGTGCAGTTTTTTCTCAGAATTGAGCCATTTTTTTCAACCCTGGGCTGCCCTGTCGGTGCTTGGCTCTCCTCTTTTTTTTCTCGACCCCTCTTTGATAACGCACCATGGACACGCTGGACGACGGTCCGCCGCCGCTGATGGCCGCGCCAGGGGTTTCGCCTCTGATACCATCTACCCTGACAATCACTGATGCGCCCCAGCCAACTTGGCTGGCCCAGGCCCCGCCGCCAGACTTGCTGCTGCTGCCAATGACGTCTTCCGACATCGAGCGTCTTTTGGCCGACACAGACGCGTTGGTGAGCAGCCCCAGCGCCGGCACCAGCAACAGCGCTTTTGTGCACGGCGGTAGTGGCGACGCCATGGTTGCGCCGCCGCCGCCAATGCTGCCGATGGTCGTGGTTGCGCCTCCGCCGCCTCCGCCAGCCCGGCCAATCCGCACGTGCTTCTTCAAGAGCACGCCCGACAAGGACACGTACGAGGTGGTGTACTCGGCAGCGCACTTGGAAGTGTTGAAGTTTGAGGGCGACGTGTACTGCTACTCCCTCGTGCCCCTCGAGATACCCTACAAGCCGTGCGGTGTCTTTCTGCAGCAGCACTTTGACCGGGCGTTTGTCCAGTTTAGTCTGACACAGCGGCGCGGCAACATTCGCCCCCGGCGGATCGAAGTGTGGCTCAACCCCGAGCTGGAGCAAAAGTTTTACGCTTTTCAAGACGTGCTCAAGCGCAAGGGTGACAGCCTGCAAGAGCTGTTTGTGTTTCACGGCAGCACGCCCGCCTGTCTACGCTCCATCATGTTTGAAGGGTTTTTGATTGGCGGGCACGACGTGCACAAGCAGCACGGCTCGGTCTACGGCCAAGGCATCTACACTTCGCTGTGCGTGGACGACGCCATCCAGTACAGCAAGGGTGGTCGAGCCGTCATGATGTGCCTGTCGCTGCCTGGGCTCCATTCGCGCCTTGAGGAAGTTACCTCGGACAGCTGGAGCCCGCGCAACCAGTGGCGCGTGTTTCGCAAGCCTGAGCAGCTGCTGCCCATGTGCATTGTGACCTACTAAGCGCTTCTGGACTGACCTGAACTGAATTCACTTTTTTTTTTACCACCGTGCCAGCGCCCCGCTTTTAGACGCAAGTCGCGGCCATGGCATCGTCCTCCGAGCCCGTGCTGTGCGCACTCTCCGACACCGCGTTTGACCTCGTGGTGTTGGCGCTTTTGGCTGGGGCAGGCCAGGGCTTGCTGCTGCCGCTTTGCGTTTGGTTGTCGGTTCGAGAGACGCCGGGCTTTGGCCCCAATGTTATTGCGGGCATGGCGCTGCTGGCCGCCTTGTCGCTAGCGACACTCGAGTACATGGTCACGCCATCGCTGTCGCCCAGTGCCAGCAGCCGATAAGAGCTGGCGTGACCAAGAGAGTGGCTAGCGTGTGTGTCTGCTGCTACGCGCTGATCTGAATTGAGCCAGCTACTTTCTCTCATTTTCACTTTCATTTTCGCTCTTTCCTTGGTCATGGGGGTACCGGTTGTGCTAGCCCGCGTGCCGTCGGCGGAAAAGCTGGGCGAGGCCTGGTGGATTGAGCTGAGCATGCACGCCATCAACTGCGCGTGGAGCGCAGCTCGCGATTTGGCGCTTCAGATTCTGAGCAAGGCCGCGTGCTCAGAGCACCATCAAACCGCGTTTTGGGAGATGCTCTGCTGCGCGCTGAACGACGGCGTGCCGGGGCTCGACTTGGCCGACGCAGATGACGCGGTCGAAGCCAGCGCCTACATGCAGCACACGCTGTTTTGCCTGATTACCAGCGCCAACTTGAAAAGCGCCAATCTGGCTACGCGGCTGCTGCTGCTGGCGGTGAGCGAAGACTGCCGCCGCACTGCTGGTGTGGCGCCAGCCGATTGGGTGGTGGGAGTGGCCGTGTCGGCCGAGGAGATGGCCGACGACCCCGTTCGGTGCCACCGCGTGTTTGGCTTTGCTGTTGCGTACCACGGCCTGCGCCGCGCCCTCAAGAACCCTGTGCATGTGCTCCGGACAGCACTGCTGCCCGCTCTATAGAGCTCCGCCGGTCGCCCGTCAGGTTTTTGAACGTTTCAAATTCAATTCAAAGACAGTCGTCGTGCCCGCTAAAAAACACTCCGCCGCTCCGAGTCGACATGTTTTCACGGTTGGTTGTCCGTTGGGAGCGTCCGCTAAAAACCACTCCGCCGGTCGAGTCGACCACTTTTGAGAGTCAGAGTCCGTTGGAGACGGCGGCAGACTGGACCTAGCCGTGTCCGCTCAAAAACGCTCCGGCACCTTATCAGCGCGTTGGTTTAGTACTGGCACGTCCGCCAAAAGTCCCTCTGCTCCGCTGACTCGAGAAACGGACTGGTTCACAACCCTAGCCGTGCCCGCTGAAAAACACTCCGCATTTCCAAATGTTCGGCCGCTGCACGCCGTGTTGTCCGCGAGAGAGTCCTCCACCGCCCCAATGTTCAGTCCAGCACATCGTCCGCTCAGATGTGCTCCGCGGCGCCTTGTTCTGCCGAGAACAAGGCGCCTATTTTTAGCGGCTGGCCGAAGCGTAGGCCCAAGGCAGCACCAGCAGCGCGTAGGTAGCTGCGCCCACGGCCGTGAGGATGGGCAAAAAGTGCGTGGCGTCGTCCAAGGGGTATATCTGGCAGGGCTGGGCGTACGAGCTGTACGCCACAAAGCACGTTACGGGCAGCAGCATTTGCAGTGGGGTTCCGGTGATGTGGTAGGGCGTGTTGGCGGCAGCCAGCCAGATGGCACCTGGCAGCACGGCGTGCTGCAGCAGGTGGCCGTTCAGCACCGTAACGAGGCTGTGCTGGTACGTCTCGGCAGCCGCCCGAATGCCGCACGATTCAAACAGCAGGTACACCGACACCCAGACGCCAACGAAAAAGCCAAGGTGGATGGCCACGCTCAGCGCCCCGCCCACCCAGCGCTGCGCGGTATCCGGCAGCGGCCGTAGCGTCTGGTCAAGCCCCGCCGAAACACCGCACAGCACCAGAATGGCCGTCAGGTGGATGGTGGTAAAGTAGTAGTAGCTGTTGGACACGGTCAGCACGCCGGCTGCCACGAGCACTGGTATCCAAAGGGGTGACGGTGCGCTGCTGGCCATGAGTGCTTGTGGGGGTTTTTCTTATTAAAAAAAAGGGGAAACGGCACGGCTAGTCTAATTTTTGTTGGGGGGGGAGAGAGGCGACAAGTCGCTTCAGAAAACACTGCTTTGTAAGCTCGGGCTCACGACCCAGGCGGGCTTTCGGTGGGCCAAAACACGGCCGGCACTCGTTTGGGGCCATACGCCCGAGGCTTGGCGGGCGTGCCTGCAAAGGCGTTGAGGTGCACCCAGGCCACCTGGGCCATGGCGGCCGAGGCGTACTCTAAGACAGGCGCTGCTTTCTTGTTGCGGTCGACATACAGCGGCTGAACGGGATGGAGCCGCGGGTCGATGGCCTGCCGCAGCGCTTCGGCAACAGCCTTGTCGTCCAGGCTCGTGTCGGTGCGCACCAGCGTCAGCTTGGCCATGCGGTCGATGCAGCTCAGCCACCGGTTGTTGTGCATCAGCGTGCTGCCGGCAGGCGCTTTAAGCTTGCCCAGTACCTCGGCGGATTGCCGCCTGGACACGCTGTCGGGCCAAAACACCTGGATGCCCACCACGCTGTCGCGCTCGTTCCAGATGGGGTACGCAAACATGCAGGGTGCCGTTGGATGATGCGCCAGCGTCTGGATCAACCGGGCCGCGGTGTACTTTGTGATGTGGGGCACGTTGGCAGCCGTGATCTGGTACGGACGAAACGTTGCATACTCCGTCTCGGGTCCGGCCGCTGTCCAGTTGCGCCCAGCGAGGTTGGGCAATCGCATGCAGGCCGCATCGTCAAACGCGGTCGTGGCAGGCGGCTGTGCGACCGCGCGCGCCGCTGGCTGGTCGGCGTGGTTGGCGGCCCTCGGAGTGTCGTCAGCAACAGCAGCAGCAGCAGCACCGCTGCCGGCGCCCCGCTTTCGCGCCCTTTCCTTTTCCTTCCACGCCTTTTTCGCCTTTTCTCGCTGCTGCTGCTTCTGGCTGGCGTTGGTCGACGCACGGGGTTTCTTGACGGCCCGGGTGCGCTCGACCAAGCTGGTGTTGGCCTTCTTGACAGCGGCGGCGGCGGCCGCGTGGAGCTGCTTGGACTCTTCGTGCCGCACCCGCATCTCGTCCTTGTACGTGCTGTTGAAGCGGCCGATGCTAAACGCCGTGTCGCCAATATCGACCGTCGTGCGCTTGGTAAACTTTTTCCGGTCTACCAGGTCGCGCTTTGGCTCGTGTCGGCTCTGATGCTCGTGGTAAAACATGTCGCGCGCCTCGACCGTCTCGAATTCAATCACTAGACCGGACGGCGCCTTGGGCGGCTGGTCGGGCCGGACGCGCGGCACTTGCGAGTGCGCCGCCACCACCGAGACGTTGTTGACGTACGCGATTATATCGCGAATCTGCTTGGGCGACAGGTGGGCTTCCTTGACCGTCGAGTCTCGTACCGTCTTGGGCACGCGCTCCTTGGTAAAAACCACCGACCGGTCGGCCCGCGTCGCCCGACTCTTCTTTTCGCCAAGCTTGCGGTCGTCGCTGGCGGGCGGAGCAGAAGGCAACGGCGGGGCGTGATCGCGACCCCGACCTTCGGGGGTGCCACGGCCACGGCCACGACCACGACCACGGCCACGGCCACGGTTGTTGTTGTTGTTGTCGTCGTCGTCGTCGTCGCCGTCCTCGGGCGTTGGTTCGCGCTGGAAATCTCGAACGCGGGGGCCCTGGGGTGCACGGTAGACACGGGCCAACAGCTGGTTGTAGGGGTTGCTAGGCAAGTGATCAAACTCGCTGGCAATGCCCTGGAGCGCCTTCAGAACAGACTCACGCGTGGCAGGCGCCAGCACCTCGTAGACCAGCGCCGCCACGCCGCCATCGGGCAATTCTTCCGTTGCGCGGAACTGCCAGACGTGCGCCTCGACCGGGAGGCGGAGCGCTTTGACCCGGTTCTCAAAGGCGGTTTTCGTCTGCCTGTTGATGCCTGGCCGATTCACGGGTCGGTCTGGGTAGTGTCGGCTGACCACAATAGTGCGGTCCCAATCGAGATGATTGCTGGCCAGGTCGACTAGAATGCCGGCCGATCCGTCGGGCATCAGCGCTTTGGCGGCCTGGTGGGCACCCCTGCGGCGCTCGACTGACCGAAACACAAAGTTGGGGGCATCAAACACTGTCTTGCCAGGGTCGGGCGTGGCTTCAAACTGCGCGTAGAGAAAGGTCTCGAGCAGCTGGGTGTGCCTGTGGTTGGTGGGCACGGTGGCGGTGCGGCTGCTGGTGTCGAGGGCAAAAAAGGCGTCGGGGCACAGCTCGACGGCCGCTCGGGCCATGGGCTTGCTGGAAAACGCCACCCGCGCAGCGCCAGCATCGCCAGCCTTGGCGTTGTGGCGGTCAGCCACCATCACCGTTTCGGGCAGCAACATGACTGGAATGCCGCGTTGGTCGCGCCACTCGTACAGCTGCGTCCGCAGCGCGCGCTGTAGCTTGTGCAGGCTGGCCTGATCGCGCGGCTTGTTGTCGGCGGGCTTGAGCAGGGGGTCTCCTGATGCGCCAATGTACTTGCCGGCGTTCTTCTCGAGCCATTCGGGCGCAATGCCTACAATGCCTGCGCCACCCGGATACCAATGCGTGCACGTCAGGTTGGTCCAGCGGCCAGGCAGACCCTCAAAGGGCAGGCCGCTCAGCGTCCACTTGACTTTGTGCATTAGGTCGGCCGGAACGTCGCGCACATTGACGCACAGCGACGAAAATCGCCGCGATCCGTTTGATCCGTTGCTGGCTGGAAAAGGGTTCAGCGGGTCGGGCGTGACACCAATGCTGCGGAGGCTGGCCAGCACTGCTTTGCAGATGCGGTCGGGCGGTGTGCTGGCGTAGAAGTGCCCGATGCGGAAGCTGGCGCTAACAACGTGTGGAGCGCCAAACGCAAGACCAGTATCGGGTGACGCCGTCATCGTTGTTAACGGTGGTTGGGCTGATGCGGATGGCTGGCGGGCGAGCTCGTCATCTGCTTTTGGCACTGCCTTTGCCGATTGCTTTTTCTTGGATCGCAGAGCAGGCTTGTCGACTACTGCAAGCGCTTCCGCCGCTGCTTTGCTGGTCTTGACATTGAGGCGGTCCTGCGCCTTTTTCTTGGCGCGCCCGGCTGCAACTGCCGCGTAAGACATGGCGGGGCGGTGTGGTGCTGGCAACCCCGTGTGGGATGGTCTGTTGAGCGATTTCACAGGCAGCTACGACCCCCATGCCCTGCACTTTATGTATGGCAGCAGCTCGCCTAGCGGGGCCAGTCTGGGCCGCAAGTTGAGCGACAGCCTCGCTGATCCGCTGCTCTACCTGGGCGGCATCGTGACGCTAAGCATGTTCTTGCTGGTGATGCTGGTGATGCTGGTCTGGCAGTGCGTGCGGTGTCGCTGGCGGCGGCAGCAGCGGAAAGAGCTGGCCAAAGAGTGGCACCCGCACACGTACCGTCTGATGGCCATTGCCATTGCTGTTCTTTTGCTGCTGGGCTTTGGCTTGCCCGGGTGGGCTGCAGCGCAAAACGTCGTCACCACCCCGCTCGACTCTGTGCTGCGCAACATCAACGCCAACTCGCAGCGTCTGCTCGACACCATCGGCGACAGCTTTGGCGCTGTGCAGAGCGGCAACGCTGCTGCAGCGGTGCAGATGCCCATCATTGAGCAAGACATTACCGCCATGTTTGCGGCTGCCCCGACCGCCTGTGCGACCGCGTGCCCGCTCATCCAAACGTCCATGGAAACGCTTGTGGACGAGCTCGAGCAGCATCTGTCTGCCGCGTCCGACTCTACAGAAGCGCTGCGCGACCGTCTTACGGCACCCTGGAACCCCAGCGAGCTTGCGTCGACCGAAAAGACACTCGACGAAGCCTGGACGTGGATGACCATTTTGACAGTCGTCACAGCAGCGCTGCTGAGCGGTGCTACAGGTTCGTTGGTGCTGTCGGCGTGGCGCTACCACGGGCTGCATCGCGAGCGCGTGGCCGACACGAGCGACGCGGCCGCACAGGCCGTGTCGACCTACTACACCGTCACACAGACGCTGCTGACCATCATGGTGTGGCTGGGCGTCTTTTTGGGTATTGTGCTGGCCAGCAGCGCCACGGCGGCAGCCGACATCACAGCCGGCGTTTGTCGCAACCCGTACGCCGTGCTTGACTCGTACCTGGTGGCGTCGATGGACGATCTGGCCACAAGCAGCTTGACTGAGCGCCTCACGCGCTATTACGTGCGCTGTGCGCGCGACGAAGACGTGTACCGCTGCGAGCACCCACTGCAGGCCGACATTGACGCTGCGCGCGCGGATATCAGCCTTGGCGTAGACGCCGTGACCGAGCTCCAGGAAAAAGACCTAGCCGCGTTTGCGGCCATGTACCCTACGGCTCCCGCGACCAACCATGTGCCGCTGGCCAGCATCAGTGCGGCTGCTCTGGCACTGGGCGCGATGGACCGATCATTTCTGGCTGCAGTGCGAGGACCGGCAGACTGTCGTGTTATCGGCCCTCTGCTAGACCACGAGCTATCAGCCGTGTGCGACGATCCCGGTGTCTGGCTGGCCGTTACAGCGCTGTGCTACACCATTACCGTGCTGGCGGTGATTTTACTGCACGTGCTGGGTGGCGTTTTGCGCGATGGCGTCGATGCGCTAAACACCGACGACGCTGCCCCTGCCTCGAACGACAGTCGGTCGTACAGGCTTCTTGGTGACAGCTCGCAGGATAAACCGACGCAGCGCCGAGTGCGCGAGCGGCTGTTGCCCGCCAATCACAACCGCCGCCATGCCCAAGAACAGTCGTCAATCGAGCTCCAGCCGATCCGCTCCGGGCCATGAAGCCGGCGGCTCGGGCCCCTTGGCACTGGTCAACGCGCTTCTGGCCGCCAAGGAAAAGCCCGGGCCCGCCGAGCTGAGCCGTCTGTACAGCAAGCTCATGCACAACAACGCCGCCTGGCTCGACACATCCGTCGCCGGCAGCGTGTGCAGCGCGCTTGATCAACTGACAGAGCGACTCGAGCCCCACAACAAGAGCCGACTGGTCCTCAGCAAGCTGCCCAGCATTGCGGAAATTCGCACGCAGCTAGCCCACCGAAGCACGCACACCAAGTCGCCGTCACCCATGGACACGCGCCGCGAATCTCCAAAGACACATCTCCCAACGCGCTCCAACACCAGCCCTGCGCCCAGCCCCCGGGCTTCCCGCACAGCCAAAAAGGTTCGCGGCAGTGCTAGCCCCAGCCCCGCCTTGCTGCAAATCCCCGAAAAGAAAGGCGCCTCGCGCAGGTCGCCCGGACCCACCGAGGCTCGCTTGGTGCGACCTAGCGGCAAGGTGGGCCCGGCACCAGGCCAGCCAGTTGTTAGAGACGCAGTCCACCGTCTGGTGGACGCGGTCAAGGCTATGCACAGCATGCACAAGGGCTTGCGCGAAGCCTTGGTGCACGACAGTGTTGTGGCCGAGCTCAAGATGGACAACGCGTCGGGTTTTTTGGTTGCCGCTGCATCGGGCGTGAAGCTGTCGGGCGCCGCCACTGTGCTGACCACTCTCTCGCCGCTTGGCTCGGCGCAGCGCCGAACCAGTGTCATGTACAACCCGATGCTGGACGCGTTTCCGCTGCATCACACCAAAGCCGGTTGGGTCTCCAAGTAGCCACCCCCACCCCCTCAAGACGGTCCTCGCGTTTTTTTTTCTTTCTCTCGTGCGTGGGCGTGTGCGTGTGCGCGTGCCAATTAAATCATTTCAGATCCCTCGCCTCCTTCATTTTCATTTTCGCTGCCGCCAACACCAGCACCATGGGCGAGCCTGTTGTTGCGCCACAGACGATGGACGAGATGAACGACATGATGGCTGGCCTGACACGCCTGGCCTTTGAGACCAACCAAGAGCAGACCAACTGCACCATGAAGCCGCTCGAGCTGGCCGAGCAGCTCGCGTCGTTTCTCGACCTGTACGACGGCGCGCTGCTGCTGATGCACCGCGAGGCCAAGACAGAGCGCGACGTCGAGAAATCGTTTCTGGTCAACCAGATGCCGCACACGTTTGCGCTGCTGGCCGAGCGCCGAGTGGGCCAATCGGCCTTGGAACCGCCAGCACCCGAGACAGACGCGCTGCTCGACCGGTTGCTGGACGTGGGTGCGCCACACGCCATTGCAGCTCTGATCCGCACGCGCGGATGGGTGCACAGTGATCCGGAATCGTTTCTGCGCCGGGCCATGGACGCGTCGGCCAACCGCAAAGGCAACATGCGCGACATTGTACCGCTGCTGGCCGCCAGTCGGCGGTTTTCTCGCACTGACCTGCACCGCCTCTGCGTGGCCGACTGGCAGCGCGCCGTGGTGTCCCAGTTGCTGGCGCTGCCAGTGCGCGCGTCGACCTGGAGGATTTTGCAGGCGTTTGGGGTTGAAGACCCGCGCGAAGACTGCGATCGTGCCTTTGGCGAGTGGGTCTTGCCGACCCCCGAGCCATAAAACAGCCGGGCGTGGACGAGTGCGAGTGCCTGCGTGTTGGTTGTTTTGGGCAAATTCAGCATAGCTTCACCTCTAGCAGACATAGCATGCCACCCGCGTCGAGCACTGCTCTGGCCCTGCTGGTCGCCGGCTTGGCCGTGGGAGTTGTGGTGCTGTCTAGCGTGCTGAGCACAGAAGAGTCGCACAACGGGCTCTACACGTCGCTATACGGCTTGCGCTGGCCTTGCGACCCGCCCGAGCTGGTTGTCATGCCGCTGGCACTGCCCACCAGCCGCTGGAACTCGTTTGGCAAAGTCATGGGCACCGCCACCACCACGGCTGTCACGTACACGGTGCTGGCCATGAACGACAACACTGGCGTTCTAGCGCTCGATCAGACGCACCAGCGGTGCCCAGCCGGCGCCACGTGTCATCTTAGCGACCGCCTGCACTACAACGTCGTGCCCGAGCTCTTGCTAACGGGTGTCATGGGGCGCAACAGTGTGGTGATGGTGCCCGTGCCTGCTGCCACCGACCGGTTTGTCGTGGCCAACCTTCACGGCGTGCTCGAGCTGCGCTTGCAGACGCCTGTTCAGGCCGCCGTGGTGCCGCGTCAGCTGTGGCGGCTGGAGATTAACAATGTCCCCAACCTGCAGCGCATTCTGCGCGACACAGCCTCTGGGCATTCTACATGGCCCATCGACGTCCGCGACAGCCTGAACGCCATCCGACTCACGCTAAACCTCGAAGACCCAGCCACTGTCATTGCGACCGACGCGCTGCAGCCGGCCACCGTGATTCTGGGTGGCGACATCCCTTTTGTGCTGACAGAGGCCACGTGCAGCAGCCACCATGCTCTGATTGGCGTGCACGACATTGGCTACGTAGGTCGCGTGGGCCGGCCGCTGGCGTGCGGACCTCCGCCGGGCGAGCACCTGATTGTGGCTTCGGGTAAAGTCGGCGTGTGCGTGGCCATGGGGTCGGGCACTGTCCTGTGCACCGATTGCTTGCTGCGCGACTGCCTGTCGCAACCCCTGTGATGAGCCGCCCCGCGCTGCTGCAGCTCGAAGTTGCCGAGCGCAGCGCCGACCGTCTGTTTGTGCTGTGCGACGAGTACAGGCGCTTTTTGAACGAGCACAAGATGCTAGCGGGCTACCCCAAGGCTCTGCAGGCGCGCGCCATGCGCGAATTCAACGAAGTCAGCGCAGCGCACTCTGCCGCGCAGGCTTTGGCCAACAGCCTGGCCACGCTCAACACGTCGTTTGCGGCCATTCACCACACCGACGACCAAGTCGAGCTCGCCAACGCCTATACGCGCGTGGCTGCCGCCAACCAGAAGCGTCTGGAGCAGGGCTCGGCCGTGGCTGACGAGTACCACGAAGCCGTGGGCGAAACCAGCGACCTGGTCTCGGAGATTGACAGTGCCATGGCTACGGCAAACGCGGGCCCTACTGGCGCCGGCGTGGGCGTAAATTACTTTAGCGAGCTCGAGGCCGAGTTTGAGCTGGACGAACGCTCATTTGCCGAGAGCCGCCATCCCCGCGCCCAGCTTGCCCCTACCCCTGCCCTCTAACGACTAGCGTGCGCGCCCTCTCGCTGCTCCTTTTTTTTTTCTCTCTCTCTCTCTCTCTCTCTCTCTAAAAATTAACACTCTCGCCATGGCCGACGCCCCTCTCCTCCCCGTCATGCTGCCCGTTCCTAGCCACAGCCTCAGTGCCGACGGCGTGTGGGCGCCGTGGGTTGGCGTCGAGTCTTGGGAAGCCCCCGACACGACGGGCAGCTACTTTCAAACCGGCCGCTTTCGCAAGCCGCAGACCTCGGTCGAGCACGACACGGTTGTGCAGTGCCTGGACCCACAAGTGCGCTGCAACCTGCTCTGCGAGCGAATGCTGTCGGTCAACCCGTGGGCCGCTCAGCTGGCCATTCTCTTTCCGTGCCTGGCCGCCACGCACGAGCTCAAGCTGGTGGCGGCGCCCGATCTGACGGCTGCTTTTGTGTGGGACTGGAAGACGCTCGAGGGCCGCACTCGCGTTAGCCCCAACCTCATTCTCGACGCGCTGCGGCTGCCCGACAGCGACTCGCGCCCCAAGAAAAAGGCCGTGCGGCTGCTGGCCATCGAAGTGTTCGCCAGCCAGCTGGCGCCCGGCACGGCCGCTCGTTGGCACAACGTGCTGCGCGCTATCCGCAAGCACCATCAACCCGACAACAAAGACAATGACGCAGTCAAGGCCAAGCTGGGTCGCTGGGCCCAAGGCGGCAAAAACGTACGCTTTTTCCGCCTTTTGCTGTTGGCCGCCAGCGTGCCTCTCAGCCGCGATAGCGCCGTGACAGACCCCGAGCACTACGATCTCTACCTGCACTGGAGCATTGACAAGCTGCTTTTTCTGCTCCGCCAGCGCTTGCCCGACGTGCTGTACTACCGCAACGTTGACCAGCAGGCGCTAGCGGAACAGGCCATGGGTGTGTTGGCCATGGCGCTGCGCAAAGCACAGCCACTCTCGAGCAGCGATGATGCCAAGGCCACGTTTGGGCAGCGTCTCGCCCACGTCGGACGCGTATTGTCGTTTGTGGGCACCAGCATTGGTCACTTTCCTGTCGACGAAGGCATGCTGCCGCTTGACGCCAAGGGATTTCGGGAAGGTTGGTCGGTGCCAGCGTACCACCGCGCCAGCAAGGCCGGCCTCACGACGAGCAGCGCTTTGGCAGTAGACTCGATTGTGGCGCGCAGCTTTGCACCCGACGAGCTGACGCTGGCCGACACTGTCTACCCGTTCTTGGACCTGCCCTTGAACTACGCCAGCGGGCCTCGAGCCGCCGAGGCCAGCAACACGGCCCTCGAGTGGCCAGCGCTCACAGCACTGCTGCTGACTCTGCCCGACGACTTGTCGGGTCTGAGTAATTCTCAGAGGCTGTACCTTGACGCCATTCTAGAGCTCTTGCAGCAAGTCGAGGGCCCCATCACCGACTCGCCCGCGCTTGGGCCCGGAACAACTCCCACTGCAATCCTCGGCAAGTGGCGCACAGAGCAACCTTTCGTGGTGGCATCCCCGGAAGCACCGGCGCCCGAGCCAGACGTAGCGTAATGCCTTTTTGTGCGTGCGTGTGTGCGTGTCTTTGGAATTGCATCTCTGGCAAGCGCCATGGCGTTCAATCCGCCGCCGCCGCCACCCCAAGGAGGGCCATCGCGCACGCCTCCTCGGGTCCAACTTCCCAGTGTCGCTGCCACCGCGGCCGAATTGGCGGCCATTCAGCTCATGCTTCCATCCGCACCCGACGTGAACCGCCTGCAAGATGCGCTCCGGACCATTCGGGCTCCTCACCAGTACAGCGCGGTTTTTTTTGCCCGACTCTTCAACGCCAGAGACTCAGCTGGTATTGCCGGCGCGCTCAACTACGGTCTCCGGGCGGCCGTGAACACGGCGGCCGCAGCCCAAAGACAGCACTACGAAAAGCTCCGGGCTGAAATTGCAGCGGCCAAGCACGAGGCCAGCGGCTCCGAATTGGCACAGAAGGCCGTTCAAGCCCGAGTAGTCGAGTTGACGCAAGCTCTTACTGAGCAAGCCGACGACAACGCGCGCCTGCGCCAACAGCGCGACACTCTGGTTCGGGTTGCCAACAGTGCCCTGCGCAAACCTGGTCGGCGACGTTCTGCCAACAGCGATGACGATGCCGTGCGTGCTATTGCCGAGCTGGGCAAAAGCATCACTGAACTTGCAAGCGACAAAGAGCGCCTGCGCCGAGAGCGCGACGCGCTGCGCGAAGCGGTCAATGCAGCCCTTCCGCCACGACAGAGGCGGCAAGAGCGAGGTGTCGCCGAGGCCGCCGCAGCCATTCAAGCCCTGGCTGCGGCGGCTGACAGTGCTGCTACTGAAGTCGAGCGGCTCAGAGCAGAACTGAGCGCTCAGCAAGCGCGTCCCGAGGCACCGCGGCAGGGGGCCGTAGATCCGGGCGCTAACGGAGACCCAAACAACCCCGTGACTAGCCTTCAGCGGCGCGTTGCCGAACTGGCCCACAGCTTGGCCCACGAGAACGGGGTCGATGGCGTCAGCATGGCTGTTGACCACGTCAACCCAACGCCTCCTCCGGGCGGCAACGCGACGTGGTTTGCGCTCGACTCGTTTTTGGCCAACTTGCAGGGCAACGCAGACATGGTCACAACGTGGGAGTACGTGCGCACCAACGCTGATAGCCCCTGGTTTGCCAGCCTGCAATTTTTGCTTGCCAGCGGGCAGGGCCGGGCTCAATTTGAGAAGTGGGCCGCGGTCCTTGGACAAGCGGCGCAGCTGCCAGTGGGCAGCACGCCAACCGACCAAGCCACTCGAGGGCAGTGGGCCGATCAGCTTGTGGCAACGCTGGTGGACACGCTAACCAGCACCGCCGACAACAACATTGTGGCTCGCCGATTGGGCCAGTTGGACCCGAGCTACGAGGCGCTGCCGGCAGGCGACGTGGCGTCGCGCTTGTTCTGGGTTCTTCAGCGAGCCGAGCCTACCAATCCTGCCTGGGCAATGCTGGCCACCTCTGCGGGCCGCGCCGACATTGCTACGCTGGACCGCTTGTCGGCATCGCTAGGGGGTCAATCCAGCGCCATGGCCAGCTGGCCTGGCCAGCCGGCCGAACCGCAAACAATGCTCCAGCGCGCCGAGCGGGCACGTGATCGTCTCGAGACGATCGAAGCTCTCTTTGAGCAGACGATCAGCGCTGCCACAAGCTCGCAATGGCCTCTGGTGCGACAGGCTATTGTTGCCATCATCAGCGCTGGCCGGACTGTCTCGACCGACGGACGAGACACGCTGCTGGCCAACCTGGGCTCGGGTGGTGGCGGTGGCAGTGGCGGTGGCAGTGGCCAGGCAAATCCGCCAAACATGACGACTGTCCAGCAGACGGCTCTCAACGACTTTGCAGCTCGCATAGCTGTCGCTGTGGTCAGCGTTCGCACAGCAACCGACCCGGCAATGACCTTGCCCGTCTTGGTGACAACGCTGACCACCGCTTTTTCTCAGACGCACCCGGCCGAGTGGAGAAACGTGCTGCAAACCGGGTCGCCCTCGAGCACCGAAGCGGCTCGGTTGCTGCTGGCCTACCGGCACACCGCCAGCGGGGTGGACGGCGTTGCTCATCACTGGGACCCGGCAATATCCGAGCCGTGGCTTGTGTACTCGGCCATGGACAGCGCAAACGACACTCGGGGGCGCGCCGTGGTCGAAACGTGCTACTGGGCTGCGTTTTGGCGCCGAAACATCCCCGCTGTGTTTGAGGGAAGGCGAGCCTCGTACTTGCAGAACGGCGTCAAAGAGCTGACGCGCAAAATCATCGCTGCCAACCTGACTGCCGGCGCGGTTGGCGATGTTGCTCAGGGGAACATCATCAACACCCGTTGGCCCGAAGCGGCGTTTCATTCGTTCGAGCTGTGCCGGCTGCTGGTCACTGACGTTGCTGGTGGAAATCTGGGGGCCATCGAAGGCAATCAGCGGGCCTGGGCCGACACGCTCCATCGGTCGGTGACGGGCAGGGGCGGTAACGCTACGCTGGCTCAGCACTGGGCCACCAACTACATTCTGCAGCCGGTAACCGTCATTGCTGTCGTCATGAACGCCATGGGCGCGTCGCTGGTGCAGATGGCCCCGATCGACCTGTTTTCCAACGTGCAGCTCGGCGCAATTCTTCATCGAATGGCAACAGACCCTCCCGACCAGCTGGGCGCCAACTCTGAAAGAGGTCGGCAAGTCCGCGCGGCAGCCATGACGACGCTCATGGCGCAGCAGCTGTACTCGATGCCCAACAACGTCTTCCTGGGAAGCTTGGTGCAGCCAGGCTACACAATCCGCGGCGGCATCCCGTGGCTGCAGGGCGACGCGCTCGAGACCTTTCTCAGTCAGCTCGTGTCTGCAGCAGACGATGTGACGGGCACTCCACAGGCCGCACTGCGGCAGGTCGGTGTGCTGCTGGCGACGGCCTCTGAAGAACGCAACCGCCGCAACCCTCAGGCAGCAGCCGACGCAGCCGTGCTGGCCGGCATCTCGCGCACCATGGCCGCCTACCTCGACTACGGCGAGCGCGTCTTTCGCCTGGCCGACCCCGAGCGCACCAACATTTCGCGCGACGTGCCCTCGCTGAACCACGTCAACAATGTCATGGTCCTGGTCGAGAGCATTGTGCTCACCTTGCGTGCTCCGGTACTGGCTGGCGTGGTCAACGGGGGTCGCAACGGCACGCTGACCAGCATTGCCGGGTTTTTGACCAGCGTGGCCACGCATGTGCCCATCGACATCGAGGGCGTCGTGCACGGCTGGCTCACACTCTTTACTGCCGGGCTACTGAGCGCGAGCGCTTTCTTGAACGCTGCGGCTGCCCACTGCAGCGACGACGGTGTTTTTCTGGGCGGGCTGGAGGAAGCCGGCGACGTGCTGGCCCCGTTTCTCGAGTGGCGCCACCGGGCACGCCACAACCTGCCGGCAGGCACGGGCCCGGTCGACCTGGCCCTCACGCTGGGAAACCTCTTCCAGCCAACAGCCGGACAGTACCCAACGAGCGTGCAGCGCTGCATGTCCAACCTGGGTGCGCGCATGTCTGCGCTGGGTAGCTCGGGAGGGTCGTCCACCGACGCGTTTGTTATGCTCAACGCGCTGGTAGCATCCGACGAATTGCGCTGGCCAGCGCAGGGTGCCGAAGCCGCACTCGTGTTTTGCCTGCGCGCCGGGCTGCGCCTCCAGCATCAACTGCGCACCGATCCTTGGTTTCGGGGACCGGGTGCCAGCGGCCGAGGCGCCGAGGCTCTGACGGAAAACGAAGTAGAGCTGGCTGCTAGCGGACTAGACCGCTGGACCAACCAGGCCGAATCCGAGGCCGAAGCTCTGGCCGTGGCCTACGCAATCGAGCGGCCCACCGCTGCGCTGTTTGACGGCGTAGCGTGGGCAAACGCCTGGGCCGACGTAATGACCGCGTTGGCCGGGCGCAATGCCGTCTGGCCACCGCAGCGGCAAGTGGTGGGAAGCTTTGCCAGGGCCAGCAACGCGTTTCTGCTGACCCAAGCCTACGCGCTAGGCACTGGGCAGGCCGAGTTCTGGGCCGTCATGGCCAACCCGGCTCAGCTGCAGACGTTTACCGACACGTGGCGCGGCAGCGCCGAGGCCCTGCACGACTTTCACGAGGCGTCGTACGCTCTGACCGACGCCAACTTTCACCGCACTGCCCAAGCGCCCAACCCGGGCGACGAGTGGCGTCGCTGGGAGCAACTCTTGACAGACGCCTTGACCACCACCTACACCTGGCACCGCGACTCGTTCAACTTGGGCGGCCGGCAAAGGAACATGGAAGACACGCGTGCCGTGGCCCAGCTCGGACACGTCTTTGCTGCTTACCGGGCCTTGTCGCGCGCTAGCCCCGAGCTCCGACCCGGCACAGACGTCGTGTCGTACACCGTACTGCAAGAGCACCTAACAACAGCAATGGCCAACGTTGCGCCCGACCGTGCAGGCCGGCTGCAGACGGCCGAACTGATGGCGCGCGGCACAGTGCTGGCTCTGCGCGGCGCTTTTGGGTGGGCTGGCGGTGCACAGGGCAACGCGTGGGCCGACACTGCCGCTCTCGACCTGTACGAAGCGCGCACGCTGCCCATGCTGCAAGGCCTGATGCGCTGGAGCCACGTGACGGTACCTGCTGCCGTAGCCCCGGGCAACCGCTCCCAGCAGCTCGGCGACGCCCTGACTGTCGGAGGCAACCAGGTGCAGCCTGCCCTGGCTCTTGTGGGCCACGCAGTTCAACGCGACGCCCTGGTGCGGCTGTTGGGCGAGGGCACCGTCGCACCGGGGGGTGGGCCGCGTTGGGTAACACTGCGCTTGCTGTGGCAGGCGGTCAACGACGTCGTCGCCCCAGCCCGCACCGCCGCGGAAGTTATTGCTGCTTTGGCCGGCGTCATGGCGTCGGGCATGCCGCAGCCGCCGTGGCTGGTCAGGCTCAACCAGTACCTGGTAGGCATGACCACGCACGAGGGCGATCACTACCGCCTGCTAGCCACACTGCTGCCCGACGACTTTTTAAATGCCACTGCGCGCACGCTGCGCATTGTGCCCGCCGGCCTGCGCGACATTCTCACCACCTTGCAAGCGTACGTGCCCATGCGGCCTGGTGGGCCCGACGGGTTGCTTCTCGGCAGCCCCGACGCCATCCTAAACACGCGCAGCGACTTGACTCAGCGGCTCTCGGCCGTGCCCACCAGCCGCGCCGTGCTGCAGGGCGGTCTGCAGGACACCCAGCTGCTGCTGACGGAGATGCTCGCGCGCTGGGCCACGCACGACCCCGTTACCAACACGCATCCTCAGACAACAGCAACCGCTGGCGGTGTGGCTCTGGCGCCATTGGCCGGCGCGGCCGTGCGCGCCGAGAGCATCGTGGGCATCATGAAGGGCCTGCGCAGCACGCCCGGCAGCGTGCTCACCGCCGCCATGCTGATTGGCTATCTTACCAACACGCGTACGCTGCAGGTGCCTCTTCTGGATCCCGGCAACCTTGTGCTGCAAATGGCCACTGAAATAGGCGTGGCGCTCGACGCGGTCGAAATGGTGCGTCTCGACGGCCAAGGGCGCGTGCGCGCCCGTGTCGATGCGCGCCGCCAAGCAGTAGCCGCATCGCCAGGCTTGAACATTGCACGCTACGGCAATCGCTGGGCCCCGATCGGCACAATTGGCGGGCGGGATCGCAATCGGGTGTGGTGGACAGCCCAGCAGACCGACCCCAACCTGCGAGCCCGCCTGCATGGGCCCGACACGTACAGCACGCCCCGGTCGCGGCAGCAGCAACTCGACGCTGTCAAAGACCGAATCCAAACGGTCGTGAGCAACGCCGACGATCGGGCCGTGGACATGGGCGGCGGCTGGCTCGACCCTCCTATCGAACGCTACCCCACTGCCCAGCGACTGATGGCTGTCTACGACACGCAGCCCATGGTGTCTATTCTGGTGTGGCTGGCCGCGCGAACCGTGCCCTGGCTGGCCGATCAGCTGCCGACGTGGGCCGTGCTCGAGGCCAAGATTGATGCGCTGCCCGCGCCCGGGCCGCCGGCCGCCCAGCAGCTAGCGCTAGCGTCGCACCTGCTGGGCCTCGAGCCCACGCACGCAGCCATCCCGGGCCACCTGCGCGACGTTTGCGCGCGCTACCGACCCATGTTCAAGTTCAAGGTGCTGGGCGTGCCGCTCAGCGTTCCCCACGTCCTGGCCGTCTCGCTGCGCGGTATCCAGGGCTACGAGGTGCTCAACCCGATCCCTGATCTGCCCGAACTACAGCGCGGCCTGGGAGCACAGTACAACGCCCGCGCGCTCTGGATCACCTGGCTCGACGAGTGGGCCCGAACCACTGCCGACTTTGCGATCGGTGACCCTGATCGCGCGCTCTACCGGCGCACCGAGACACAGGCGTACGCCATGTCGATCGACGTCCTAACCACCTGGCGAGCAGCCGCGCCAGCTCTGGTGCCGCGACCGCTCATGACACCCGTCGTAAGCCGGCAGCGCTTGATTGACTTGCGCTGCGACACAGTCAACCTGGCGCTGGCCCTGCTTGATGTGCGCCTCAACAGCGAAGGGGCGCTCTGGCGCCTCACCGAAGACCCCGGCACCACCACAGTGCGGGCCAACCCGCGCGCCGGGCAAGGCGCGGCGCTGGCTACCTTTCGACTGGGGCAGCGGGCCATGCTGGCGCTTCTGCCACTCGTCATGGGCAACGCGCCAGTGGGTCTGGCTGCCATGGTGGGCGACGACTGGGACCCCATTGACATTACACCCCAGCAAGCAGTGCTGCTGGAAGCCGTTTTGCAGCTGTACCGCCGCTGGCTGCTGCTGGTTCAAGCGCAAGACGATCCCGTGCCGATACCCCTTGTCGTGCCACCGCCCACTCGGCTGATGCAAACACTGCGCGCCCGTCTGCCCGACGTGAACGAGGCGCCCGCCACGCATGTCGACAACGGTCTGCTGGGTTGGCCCTCGCTGGCTGCGTCGGACCGACAGGCTGTGCTGCTGCGCAGGATGCGCGCGGCTGGCCTTTTGCGACCAGGCGACACGCCGCAGATGTACCCGGCAGCAACGGCGTCGGTGCTGTCCGACTACGAAAACGCCGTGCTGGCGTGCGTGTGCGCCCAAGGCAAGCCCGATCTGTGGGCCCACCTGGCCAAGCACCCCGAAAAGAGCCAAGGGCCGCTGATTCTTCACCGGGCCGTGGCTACAGCGCTGGTGATGCAGGATGGCTGGGGGCCCGGCTACAAGCCGCTTACCATACCCCAGACAGCAGCGCAAACAGCCAACGTGCCCTGGGTAGCTCTGATGCTGGCCAGTGAAGCGACCGCCGCCGCCACTGCTGCCGTGCCGCTGCCCGTGAGCGACCTGCGATGGGTCGTTGTTGACAGCGACAGCCAGACGCTTGTCCTCAATGCCCCAACCGTGCACGCCAAAGCCATCCGGGCCGCTCCCGAGCTCAAACACTTGGCGCGCGTACTGGCCATCTACGACGAGGCGTCGGCCGTCGACATTGAGCGCACAGTCGCGCGCCACGGCCCGCGCGCTGGGTCGCTGTCGGACGCCGAGGGGCTTTGGGCCTGGCTCCGGCTGCTCGACCCCAGCTGGAGCCTGGCGCTCAGCATGCTTGAAATCGACTGGACCGCCGCACCCAACACCACCACGGCCGTGCTGCGTCGTCGCCTGAGGCTGGGCCCAGCCATTGCCACGCTCGTGGCCGTGCAGCCCAACATCCCTCAGCCCTGGCTGACGCCCGGTATCGTGCCGCCCGTGCTGGTGCCCGTCATCGACGCCGACCTGCTGACATGCTGCGGTCTGATGCTGGCTAGCAGCGCGCAACCCCAGCTCACGACCGTGTCAGCCTGGTGGCAGGCCGTGCTGCCAGGTCTGGGCCTCGCCTACTGGCTGCGCACCAACGACCCCGACGCCATCGTGCCTCTGGTGCCCGAGTGGCCCGAGGACCACCAACCGCTGCTGATTGCGGCGCTGCTGCTGGCCATGGTGCTGGGTGCTGACCACCCCGTTGTGTCGCAGCACCGTGGCGAGCTTGCTGCGCAGACGGTGACCGAAAGCACGCTGGCGCGCATCGGCCAGGCCCTCCGAACCAGTCCGCCCGAGCGACGCGCGCAGGCCCTGGCCCTGCTGCAGCTAGCCCTCCCGGCTGTGGCCCAGCCCCCGCTAACGCAATAGGTTGCGATTATGGTTGTTTGCTGGGGGCTTGTCACGATGACGACGCGCAATTGTACTTTAAAAAAAACAACCGCTGCACCGTGTCTCTCCCCTCAATTCACCCTCCAGCAGCCTTTCGAGCAAGCCGACACCACCACCTCCTGTCGCTTTCTCACGCGTTTATTTAGCGTGTATAAAATTCTGTTGGGGGGTTACGTGTGCCAAATCCATTTTGGCCTGCCTCAGATTTTGATTTTTTTTTCATCCAAAGCTCAAACCTCGGAAGTCTGGTTCTCAGCAATCTGGCCAGAGCCAATCTTCCGAGAAGAGATGACAACTTTGACAAGCCTTAAAATAGCATCTCAGTCTCTGTCCCTTTGCAAGACTAAATCCTAACCATAGGATTTAGTCTCCTTACAATACTAAGACTGAGATGCTATTTTAGGGCTTGTCAAAGTTGTCATCCCTTCTCGGAAGATTGGTTCTGACCAGATCGGTGAGAACCAGACTTCCGAGGTTTGAGCCAAAGGCCGAAAAAAATAAAATCTGAGGCAGCCCAAAGTCAATT
>Ga0136561_1000160_pt1 | contig 23603 bp, 19 predicted proteins | sample AntRauMeHopE1498_FD_104641 | JGI IMG/M metagenome (GOLD analysis project Ga0136561, IMG submission 104641) | Saline lake microbial communities from Rauer Islands, Antarctica - Metagenome Hop E1 #498 | ecosystem: Environmental > Aquatic > Non-marine Saline and Alkaline > Saline | place... | reverse complement strand
TACGGTCTACCGTTTGTGGACTCGACAGGACTTGAACCCGCTACCTCCTCAGTGCAAATGAGGCGCTCTACCAGCTGAGCTACGAGCCCTTGCAGTGACCGTGTGTCTGTGTTGACACATACTTGAGTAATTCAAGTGGTCACTATAATAGATATTTATTGCACAAAAGTCAACCGTCTGTGCAGCGTCTACTGTGGAAGCTGATCAATCAACATGCCGTCAATAGAGATTTGTGCCATATTCCAACTGATTGTGTGACTGGTTGCTGGTAAAGCAATTCGTTGCCTGTTTTGTGTGATTGGGTAGACAGTAGCAGTCGCTAGGCTATAGACGAAAGGTTTGCAGCTATCAACATCAGATAATGGTTGTTCACAAAAATAGACATATTGACCGTTTGGAGAAATTTCAAACATGGGGATGTTGGCGTGAACCCCGTCCATAGCAGTGTCGGTGGTACTTCGCGCAGCTGACAACAGCACTTCTTCGTCGGTCGTGGTGAGTATTAACCCTTCACTGGTGAGATTAACAGCGGTACTGTCATCTTGGACCATATCAGTCTCAGCACCTTGTGAGACTATTACGCTGCCTAATAGGTCTGAGGATTCAATTGCAGACAAGATCGCGTTTGGCTCGACTTCTACACCTCTCGACACTATGACACTGCCCGATAGTGTAGCTGGTTCAACTGCAGTCAGTATTGTTTTTGGTCCACTCCACTCTACCGCAACACCAAAACCTATAAAAGCAGTTACAAAACCAATGATGTATGAAGTGGTTACTAGTCCAACTCGTTCGTGGCGGGTGCCTTCCATATGTTTAATATTATACTTGGTTAATGGTATTTTTTTAAGCCGTCACGTTGACTTCTGTGCATAACTTATTTATGCAGTCGGCGAGGGCAACATCTCGCATCGTGAGAGCTTGCGCTTCGTGAGTCGTCAGCGTGATCTTAAGTGTAGCATAAGTAAAAAGAATGTCTGGATGATGCTGCAGCACCTCAGCATGCACAGTAACTCGCGCCATAAAGGTCAAAGCGTCGATGTGATTTCTAAACTTCGCAGTCAAGGTTGCTTTAGTAGCATTTGTGTTTAGTTGCCAATCCGGGAACTGTTTACGAAATTTTCGTAATTGAAGTTTGGTCAGACTTTTGATAGTGGATGATTCTAACATAATGTGCAATACACTAGCGTGCTGCTAAGTATAGCAAATGCTGTACTAATTCGCGGTAAGAACTGCCCACCGCGAGTGCTGCTTTAGGAAGTAATGATTCACCTGTTAGACCAGGGAGAGTATTTACTTCTAAGAAGTACACTCCATCGTTGGCCACAATAAAATCAGAACGCGAATAATGCCGGAGATCCAACTGCTGATGAACGGCCAACGCTGCCTCCTGCAACGCATCGCGTTCTTGTCGACTGAAGCGTCCCGGGCAAATTTCATCTGTCTCACCTGTGTACTTTACTTCGGCTGAAAAAAATGAAGTCGATGCCGGCGGCACGATTTCAACCACCGGCATGAGGTAGTGCTTTTGGCCGCGGAACGATTCTATAATACCGACCGTGGCTTCACGGCCACAAATGCGTTCTTCTACCAATAACTCAGGCTGTACGGCTAGTAAATCCTGCAGGGCTTTTGCTAGCTCGGTCACATTAGAAGCGTGCCTGGTGTGTAGAGACGACCCACCGCTCACTGGCTTTATAAAATATTCGGGACCAAACAGCTGACTAATACTATTGGCTGTTTGGTAGTGGTCAGCGGCGCTACTTTGCGACACTTTCAAGTGTCGTGGTAGTTTAATGCCGCTGTCTTTCAAATGATCTTTGGTTACCGCTTTATTTAAAGCAATCGCTGAGGCGTAGGCGTTGCTGCCGGTGTAGGCAATTCCTTTTCTATCCAAGAGCCGTTGCAGAGTGCCATCTTCGCCATAGCTACCATGTAGAGCGATAAATACTACATCAACATCTACCAAAGCTTGATCAGAAGTTTGCACAAAACCGTTCACCAACCACTCCCCCTGGCGACTAATAACTATATCTTTTAGTTTAATCGGTTCGTTTTTAAGCACTTCCAAAACGCCAGCGCCTGTTTTAAGCGACACAGCGTACTCATCACTTGGTCCGCCCCTAATGACGGCTACGGAAGTTGCGTGCATACATAAATAATAGCACGTTAGTTTTCAAAAAGTTACTGGTCTACCCTGATCGCTTTAGAGTGCGTTTCTCCCGATGAAATGCGATGGCAAAGCGGTGTGATTCAGCGTTAGCAAGTAAAATTTGATTTGCAAACTCGGTTTTTATTTTTTGTGTGGTGATGAGCCGTTCTGGTTTATGCTTATCATTTTTGACAACTGCTACAACCGGGATCACGAGACCGAGCTTACGTAATATGAGCTCTGCGACATTTTTCTGCGCCGTACTACCGTCTACCACCAGTAGCTGGGGGAATGGCCACTCTGGATGGGCAAAGCGGCGCTCGAGTACTTCTTTGAGAGCTGCGGGGTCGTTGCTCCCGTTAACACTGTTAATTTTAAATTTTCGATACTCACTCTTCTTAGGCTCTTCACCTTCAACCACCACCATAACGCCGACCATATTCGTCCCGGCTAGGTGGGCGATGTCGTACGCTTCTATTCTGATCGAACGATCGTCACGGTAGAGCTTACGGTCGTCTTGAATGAGCGCGATGTCCTGAATATGTTCAAGTGCAAAAATTTTACGCTTTGCCCTGCTTGCGGCTTCAAACGCTTCTAGCTTTGCATGATGCATCATTTCTTTTTTTAATTCTTCAATGAGGAGCTTTTTTTTACCTTCAAAAAAAAGACGCAAATGACGGATAGTTTTTAGATATTCTTCTTTGTTACCCGCCTCAGGATAAAGGCCGATCTGACGGTTGAAGTCTATTTTTCCCCGTGCAAGCTTAGTTTTCTCCGATCCAACCGGTATTTGCGTATCATAATACTTGAAGAGTTTTCGAATAATTTTTAATGCCTCCCGAAATAATTGACCGCTCGGAAATGGCCCAAAGTGGTATTTAATATCCGTTTCAGTGTAATCAGCCGTAAGATCTTTACCACGCACCACCAGCACCCGCGGCCATTCCTCGTTGGTGATCACGAGATGATTATAACTTTTGTCGTCTTTACTACGGGTGTTGTAATAAGGCTTGTGAGTGCGGATGAGGTTTGTCTCTAAGATAAGCGCTTCTAGAGTACTGTCGGTTGATGTAACTGCTATTTTTTTAGCCGCCTCAACCATGTTTTCGATCAGTTCAGAACGTTTCTCTTTCAGGTCACGCGCAAAGTAACTACGCACTCGATTGCGTAAACTAGTAGCTTTCCCAATGTATAAAATTTCATTTTTAGACCCTAAAAAATAATACACTCCAGGAGTATCAGGTAGCTTCGTTACTTTTAAATCTTCTTTCATCATCGCCGTAACTATAACAAATTTATTCTAATATGATGAAGCCGCCCCAAGCTTGGGGCGGCAGATTCAATTTTCGTCAGGATACACTTCCCTTGCGCGTTCCACTGACGTATAAAACTGGCGTGCCAACTGTTGCCAGAAGCTGAGCCAGGTTTGCCCCTCTGCTCGGCGCTCTGGTTGGGCGGACTTGCTTAGAGTGAGCATGCGTTCGTACCCATCGTACTCAAGGGTGGTTTCTGGTTTTTGCGGGGCGGACATTTCCAGCTCCTGTAACTAGGTTGTGCCAACACGGCAGAACTTCTAATCACTCATAATAGCTTAATGCGGGGAAATTACGACCACTTTCTCAACAGTTTGTCTAAGTATTGGCCAGTGTAGGAAGCTTTTACTTTAGCTATTTCTTCAGGGGTACCCACGGCGACTATCTTTCCCCCACCAGCTCCACCTTCTGGACCAATATCAATCACGTAATCAGATGATTTCACTAAGTCTAAGTTGTGCTCAATTACCATAACCGTGTTACCGCGCATCACGAGTTCTTGCAGGATCTCAATCAGTTTACGAACATCTTCGTAGTGCAAGCCAATAGTTGGTTCATCCAGCAGATAGATGGTTTTCATGGTGTGTGGACGATAGAGCTCGGAAGCGATCTTCACGCGTTGCGCTTCGCCACCAGAGAGCGTGGTAGCGCTTTGCCCCAGCTCAAGGTAACCCAAACCAACGTCAAGAAGCGACTTAAGGCGCTCGTATACCACTGGTACTTCTTTATAGAAAGTAGCCGCTTCTTCGATCGTCATATTGAGCACTTCGTGAATATTCTTTTTTTTGTAGCGCACTTCGAGCGTTTCTTTGGTGAAGCGTTTACCATCGCAGACATCGCAGGTCACAAACACTGTGGGCAAGAAGTGCATTTCAACTGCAATCGTGCCATTACCCTGACAGGCTTCACAGCGCCCACCCTTTACGTTAAAAGAAAATCGACCAGGTTTCCAACCGCGCGCGCGGGCCTCGCTGCTAGCTGCAAAAAGATCACGGATATGGGTAAATGCGCCGGTATAAGTAGCGGGGTTTGAGCGCGGAGTGCGCCCGATTGGTGACTGATCTATGAGTACCGTGCGGCCGAGATATTCGGTACCGGTGATAGATTTTAGATTGTAGGTCTTGGCGGTGCGGTAGCGTTTTTCTAATTTGGCCATGAGGTTTTTATGCAAAATCTCATACATAAATGTAGACTTACCAGAGCCTGATACACCAGTAACCGTGATGAGGCGCCCTAATGGGATGTCGATGTTAAGGTTTTTTATATTAAATGCCTTACCGCCGCGAATTTTGATTGAACCTTTTTCACTCGTTCGGCGTCCGGGAATCTCGATTTGTTTTTCACCGCGTAAGTACGCTAAGGTAATCGAACCAGAGTCGTTATTCTTCGCTTTTAGGAGTGGCTCTAAATAATCAGCCACCACCACTTCCCCGCCGTGAATACCAGCTCCCGGACCAATGTCGATCAAATAATCGGCCGCGTAAATAGTATCTTCATCGTGTTCAACTACGATGATGGTGTTTCCGAGGTCGCGTAGCTCAGTGAGCGTTTTAATCAGACGATCGTTGTCACGTTGATGCAGACCAATTGTTGGTTCATCAAGCACGTAGAGCGCACCCACAAGACCCGAACCAAGCTGTGAAGCGAGGCGGATCCGTTGCGCTTCGCCACCAGAGAGAGTGTTCGCGCGCCGACCTAGCGTGAGATATTGAATCCCAACGTTCTCCATAAACTTTAAACGATCAATAATCTCGCGTAACGCTGGCCACGCTATCTCCTGTTGTTGGGCGGAGAGATTAAGACTGGTGATAAATTTCATGGCGTCGCTTACGGTCATGTTGGTTAAGCCCACAATATTAATCCCTAAGTCTTTCTTGCCGTCACCACCAAGATACACTCGCAAGGCCTCTGGCCGTAAGCGAGCCCCTTTACACGCTACACATTCATCACTTTGAAACAAACCAACCACGCCGAGCCCGTTACATTCAGGACAAGCACCGTATGGTGAATTGAACGAGAAGAGACGCGGCTCTACCTCAGGAAAAGACGAGCCATCAATCGGACAAATAAACTTAGCGGATAACGTGCGTTCTGCTCCACCGGGCGATTCGACCTTAATGAGACCGTTTGACTCATGGAGTGCAATTTCTATTGCTTCTGACAATCGTTCGTGTGAACCTTTAGGATCGGCGGTAAATTCACTCACATATATTTCATCAACCAGCACATCGATATTGTGACGTTTTGTTTTAGAGAGAATAATTTTTTCGCGGAGTTGCTTGATTTCACCGTCGATTTTCACTGTCTCAAAACCTTTATTTAAAAGATCATAAAGCATTTGGTAATATTCTCCTTTGCGCCCAACAACGACCGGTGAAAAGATCGACACTCGACCTTTACCGACTTCGATCCCCATCACTTGTTGCGATTCAGATTTGGTAGCAATTTTCACTTCTTTATCTTCGATCGATTTAATGATCATTCCTAGGATCTCATCTTGAGAAAGTTTTTGAATCGGTACATCGACGTCCAAACAATACGGCTGCCCCACACGCGCGTAAAGAATACGTAAGTAATCGTAGATTTCGGTAATGGTAGCTACGGTAGAACGCGGATTGCGACTAGCGGACTTTTGGTCGATAGAGATGGCGGGCGAAAGGCCAATGATCTCGTCGACGTCTGGCTTTTGGAGCTTATTTAAAAATTGGCGGGCGTAGGCAGACAACGACTCTATGTACCGCCGTTGCCCTTCGGCAAAAATAGTATCAAACGCTAAGCTAGACTTTCCACTACCCGAAGGCCCACTAATCACAATCAGCTGGTTGCGGGGCATGCTGACATCAATATTTTTTAAGTTATGGGTACGAGCACCCCGCACGATAATCTGATCGTTGCCGTGTTGGTCTTGATGGTTATTGATTTTTTTTGCCATAGCAGTTTGCCTACAGATGAGGCTGTAGGTTTACAAAAGTAGTATACCGAACCTCACCGAAATGTAAAAGTTAGTCGGTAGCTTTTTTATTCCGCATTTTTTTAACTTTTTTTGGGGTGGTAAGATAGGCGATTTCGTCACGAATTATAGCGGCAGTTTCAAAATCTAGGATAGCGACCGCCTCTTCCATCTGCCGACGCTTTTCTTTCATTACTTTAATGGGATTTTTGGCGTAAAGCTCAGTGTCGATCTTGAGCATAGTATCAACAGTCTCGTCGTGTTGTGTACGCATTTGATCAGTGATGGATTTAATTTCTTTCTTGATTGATTGCGGAGTGATGCCGTTAGCTTTGTTATACGCAATCTGACGATCACGGCGACGCTCAGTTTCTCCAATAGCGTATTCAAGTGACTTCGTAATCTGATCGGCGTAGAGGATAACGCGACCGTTGACATTACGTGCTGCGCGTCCAATAGTCTGAATGAGGGCCGTCTCACTACGCAAAAAACCTTCTTTGTCAGCATCAAGAATCGCAACTAGCTCCACTTCAGGCAGGTCGAGTCCTTCACGCAAGAGGTTTACACCTACTAGACAATCAAATTCACCGCGCCTGAAGTCGGTCAAAATTTTAATCCGCTCAATGGTGTCTACATCGCTATGGATGTATTTAGTCTTAATCCCCCGCTCACCCAAGAACTCCGTCAAATCTTCGGCCATTCGTTTGGTGAGTGTGGTCACCAGCACCCGAGCGCCGCCAGCGATGATTTTTTCAGATTCGTTAATGAAGTCTTTTACTTGCCCAGGGTAACTCCCCTTTTCTACAATGGGGCGTACATTAATCTCAGGATCAACCAAACCAGTCGGACGAATGATCTGCTCCACGATACGGCCATTCGGTGCGATAGAATTGGCGTATTCATATTTACTCGGCGTAGCAGTAGTGTAGATACGTTGCCCTAATCGCTCTTCGATCTCGGCAAACTTTAACGGTCGGTTGTCAACCGCACTAGGTAAGCGAAAACCAAATTCTACCAGTGTATCTTTACGCGAACGGTCGCCGGCGTACATACCGTTCATCTGCGGAATGGTGACGTGCGATTCATCAATGATTGTCAAGAAATCAGGCGTACCGTCTGGCTTATGCGGGAAATATGACAGCAAGGTATACGGGGCTTCTCCTGAAGCGCGGCGATCAAAGTGGCGTGAATAATTTTCAATACCATTACAATAACCAATCTCACGAATCATCGCCAAATCGTGCTGCGTCCGCCGTTTGATACGTTCTGACTCGAGTAGTTTCCCTTCTTTTTTAAACGTTTTTAACTGTACTTCAAGCTCCATTTTGATATCTTCGTAAGCAACCTTCCGTTCATCTTCGGGGGTCACGAAGTGCTTGGCGGGGAAAAGAAAAAACACCTCAGACTCTTCAATGATACTACGCGACACTTCATCAATTTTAGTAATCGACGTCACAGTGTTACCAGAAAAATTAAGCCGAAAAATGACTCGTTCGTTGGTCGGCATAATTTCGACCGTGTTTCCAACCGCCCGAAATGAGCCAGGCGTGAGGTCGGCATTGGTACGTTCAAAGTACATATCGATTAAGATGCGGATCATTTCGGTCCGCGTGGCCGTGAAGCCTCTTTCAATTTGTTTGTGCTTTTTTAAGTATTGCTCTGGTGCACCAAGACCATAAATACATGATACCGACGCTACAATGATGACATCTTGGCGCGTCAAAAGAGCTTGTGTACTCGCGTGACGTAGGCGATCGATCTCTTCATTGATCTGCGCTTCTTTTTCGATAAAAGTATCGCTCGTCGGCATGTACGCTTCTGGTTGATAATAGTCGTAATAGGAGACAAAATAGTGCACGGCGTTGTTTGGAAAGAAGTCGCGGTACTCCTGCGCGAGCTGCGCAGCAAGAGTTTTGTTGTGTGCAATCACAAGCGTCGGCTTTTGTACTTGTTGAATAATATTGGCCGCAGTGAAGGTTTTTCCCGAGCCCGTCACCCCAAACAGCGTCTGGTGCTTTTCACCTGCCCGAATCCCCTCCATCAAAGACGCAATCGCCGCCGGCTGATCCCCAGCGGGAGTTTTTTCAGTTGATATTTCGAATTTCACACTGGTTACTATAACGCGGAATGAGGGATAAAAAAAGCGGTCCGGGGGCCGTGGCCCCCGCCCACTATGGTTTGAATGGTATTACTGGTACCATCATCATTGCTCCCGTATCATCGGGTTTTACGTGCACGGTTCCGTCCTCACGTGCCATTTTTCGAACGATAGAGTAGATCGTGAGCGCTTGGCGGATGATGTCTGCTTCAGACAAGCCATCTTCTGTGGCACATTCGGCTAGATACACCTCCATTTTAACCGAAATGGTGATGTTTTTCCTGGTAGATTCTATTACTCTTCTTTTCACGTCGCACTCCTTTACTTTGCGCTGAAATGTCTCAACACAATACTATAAAAATTTATGGTGTCAACAGCTGTTCCCTTAAGTTTTCAGTGAAATTTACGATGAAATTTAAATTGTGGATACTGGCTAGATGAGGACCTAGGATCTCGCCAGCGCGGAAGAGATGGGCGACGTAGGCTTTGGTGTATTTTTGGGCGACGTGACCAGTTGAAAGCGGGTCGAGTACGGAGTGGTCGGTTTGGTATTTGGTATTTAAAAGATTGATTTTTTTAGTTTCTGGATACGTGAAGGTACCGCAGGGCGTGGTAAGTAACGTTCCTGTCTGCACGTAGATAGTCCCTGTACGGCCAATACGAGTCGGAGCCACGCAATCAAAAGTATCACAGCCTTGCAGCACTCCCGCCACAATATCCTCTGGTTCGCCGATACCTAGTAAGTGCCGCGGCTTCCCTTTTGGTAGCACTTCATTAACCACCTTAAGTGAATCACCTAAATCCGCTTTACTAAAAGAGCCACCAATAGCAAAGCCATCAAAATCCATCGCGGCGTGGATGTGGGCGCTCTCTGCTCGGAGATCAGTAAAGCGACCACCTTGAATAACTCCGTACAGACCCTGCTTTTTCAGTGCCTCATAGTTTTGTTTATGAGCTAAGATACTGCGCTTCGCCCAGCGATGAGTGCGGTCGCTGGCTTCTTTTTGGTATTCGTAGTCAGCGGTCGGGCTTGTGCATTCGTCAAACGCGATGATTATATCTGCGCCAATGGCGTGCTGAATATCGATCGAGCGCTCAGCGGTAAAGCGATGCATAGAACCGTCAAGATGTGAGGTAAATGTCACTCCCTCTTCATCAATAATACAAAGCTTACCGTGATCTTCGGCAACTTTACGGCTATAAACATTCAAACCTGGTTTTTCAACGCGGTCGTCAGTTTCCCCTTTAGCAAATTTTGTCACCCCTTTCCCAAAGGCAGCACCCAAACTAAACACTTGAAAGCCACCGGAGTCGGTCATAGTAGGCAAGTTCCATTTAGCAAACTCGTGTAAACCACCAGCGGCTTTAACCGTCTCGTGCCCCGGCTGAAGAAAAAGATGATACGTATTAGCCAATGTTACTTGATTACCGACGTATTGCTCGAGATCTTCAGGCATCAAACTTTTAACACTAGCTTTGGTTCCCACCACCACAAACGCTGGAGTCTTAATATCACCATGAGGTGTAGTTATAACACCAGCCCGCGCAAGCGAACCCGACGACTGCTGCTCAATTTTAAAACTAACTGGAGTGCTCATCAAATTAATTGATAGCAATAAGCTCTAGGGCAAAGATCAGGGTTGAGTTGGCTGGGATCGGTCCAACATTACGCTCGCCATAACCAAGGGTTGGAGGGATCACTAGAATTCGCTCTCCACCCACTTTCATACCAGCAACACCTTGCTCCCACCCAGCAATCACCTCACCATCACCAAGTGTAAAGGTGAAAGGTTCGCCGCGCTTGTTTGAATTATCAAATTCCTGGCCATTACTTAATCGTCCGATGTAGTGCACTACCACCGTATCGCCCACTGCTGCTTCAACGCCAGTACCAAAAACTATGTCATCAACAATTAATCGATCACCATCAGCTTCAGTAAGAGAGGCTGTTAAGGCTTGCGTGCGACTAGTTTCTTCGTTTACCACTACTACCGACGCCACTTGGGAGCCCGCTACCGACGCAACAGAATCCGCGGTGGTATCCAAACGCAGTAAAAAGAGTGCTACGGCCATCAGTGCCACACTAGCAAAAAGGCCGATTGCTTCAAATTTAGTTATCATAATATTTACTTAAGGAACCTATATAGTAAAACATTTTATTAAAATAGCAAGTCCATTCATCATGGCGTAACCGTAATTCGGCCAGAAGCAATAGCGCTGCGCAGACTTGGCGCACTGTTAGCAGCTAAGGTAACGAGGAACTGACTGGTGGCTATTTCATCCATCATACGCGGCTGATTGGGAGTTCCGACACTTGTAACGGGCAACAGTCTGAATACGTACCCATTTTCTTCTTGTTGTAGTGTTAGCATTAATCCTTCCTGTACCGCAGTAGAGAAATACTGATCAAAGATAAAATTACCTAAAGAATAGAAAACCGGCACACCGTCAATGTAATCAATATCCTGCACAACGTGCGGGTGATGGCCGATTATGGCGTCAAACCCTAGTGCTACTAAGTCTTCAGCTGTCTTACGTTGACTGGGCGCGTGGGTGGTAACATATTCATTTCCCCAGTGGATGTACGCAATCTGAAAATCAGATTGGAGCGTCGTTGAGTACATTATTGTTTGCAATTGTTCATAATCGATTACATCAGATACTGTATTTAGGCCAACCACGGCGATAGTGCTACCGCCAATTGTGATGAAGGTAATATTTTCCCCGTACTGTGTATCACCACCAAAAGAAGTGATACCAACCGCGGTAAGAGCTGCTTTTGTAGCTGCAAAACCAGCAACACCATAATCATAGGCGTGGTTGTTCGCTAAGCTTGCGTGAGTTACTCCAGCTGAACGTAAAGCAGGTAGAAACTGCTTATCAACCGAAAACGCAAAGGTGTAACTTGGCGTTAGCACGTGCTTCTCTGGCACTGCTGCTTCAAAATTTACTACCGTATAACCCGATTGTAAATATGAGGCAATCGAACGGTATGGTAACGCTGCACCGAACCTGATCATATTAAGTTCAATTTGGCGCGCTAGTAAGACATCACCAACAAAATTGATTTGATTTCGTGAGGCTTCGCCGTCTTTTGCAGTATCGTCATATAACGGCTGCAGTAATATTTTGGACCAGAGAGGTATACCACTAGTAAGCCAAAATATTACTCCTATAAAACAAGCCAGCGAGGCTAAGTATAAAATTTTAAGCTTCATCGATTGAGTAAAGAAAGAAAATCAACATCAACGTACCACATCATCCCAACAATGATAATCATTGCAAGTATAGTGGCTGAAATTATAATACTAAGTAGCTGTCCCCACGTCACTGCAGTACCGCAATAACGCTTGTGTCGCAGGCGCAGATCTTCTGCCGATATATTTAATTCGATTCCGAGTAAGTGTGAAATATCAGTTGGTGAAAGGTTGGTATCGGTGCGAAATTTTTTATGTAGTGATTCGGTATTAGTCTCATGGGTGTTAATATTTTCCCGTAAAATTATCACTGCCGTGTCTACGTCGCTGGCATTCCAGCGAGCACTAAGTAACACGGATTTGATTTGCTCGTCGGTGGCTGTTGGTGCTACGCCGTTGACTTTGAGCACTTGCTCTACTTGAGCGCGACTAAACATATTAAGTGAAAGATTTAAGCTCCTTCGGATCAGAAATATGGGTTTGGTAAAGTTCTAATAATACTTTCAAAAGTGAAACCACTACCGGACCAACGATAAATCCGATTGGACCAAATACAGATATACCACCGAGCACAGCCAACAAGATGATGAAAGGATGGAGCGGATTACCACGACTCATTAAGTGCGGCCCAAGTAGATTGTCTATCAGACCAACTGCCAAAACTCCCCAGACAGCAAGACCGATCGCAGCGCCGTAACTGCCAGTAAAGAGCAAAAAAAGTACCGCTGGAATAAAGATGATAGTGGTACCAATACCCGGCACAAGAGCACCAATAGCTGCAATAGTACCCAGCAGAACTACTTGTTGAAATCCAAAAATATATAATCCTAAGGTAGTTAGTAAACCTTGGGTTAAAGCCACTAGCACAGTTCCCGTCGCGACTGAGCGCACAGCTATGGCCATTCTTCGTAGAATAAGCTCATCTTGGTCATCGGGCAGCGGACTAATAGCAATTAATTGTCTAGTAAATAAACGACCGTCACGGAAAAGATAAAAAGACCCAATCAGCGATATGAAGAATAAGAAAATGGTTGATGCTGTACCAGAAAAGATTGCCCCCACATTACCAGCGAGCCAGCTGGTAGTTTGTTTAACATACTCAGTAGCATTGAGCTCAACACCAGGGAAAAACTGATTGATGCTACTTTGCACTCCACTAATTGTTGACTCAAAGCCAACTCTTCCACTGTTGGCTTGGTTATAAATAGACACCGCTTCATTTACAACCGCTGAAGCGAGTAGTGCTAACGGAATAAAAACTAAGAAAAGTACGACGACAGTGGTGAGCAGAGCCCCAAGGGTTTCGTTTTGTTTTGGAGTGCGTTTGAGTATCGCTGTATAGAGTGGGTAGCAAATAGTCACGATGATTGCCGAAAGAGCTAAGGCCGACACAAATGGCACCATCATTTCCCAGACGATATAAGCTACAATAGCCATAAAGCCAAAGAAAAAAGCGTATTCAACAAAGCGATTGACTATCATTTGCTCTCATTCTATAGCATTACTGCATTTTTGACAAAGACAAAGGTTCGGATTATCCGAACCTTATAAGCGTCTATGGTTGTGTTTGTACTAATGTAGTTTCCGCTACATGTGCCGCTGTTGCGATAGTTTCAAAAGTAGCAGTGACAGCGGTATCAAGCGCTAGCATTGAATTTTGAAAAAATTGCGACAGAGCGTATAAAATGATCACTGTGCCAAAAGCTTTAAACATATGTTTATGATTGTTCAGCTGGAGACAGATTGGTAATCTGCCACGAGTAAATCCCAGTGAACGTTCTTAGCCTTAAGCAGCTCTATCTTTAGTAACTACAGCGATAACATAAAAGTTACCTTCGATTGCTCGGACAGCTTTCCAAGTGTCATAAATTTTATCGACCTTACTCGTTGATAGGCATGTCGTTAGGCGGCGCTTGATCAAGCCTTACATCTGGTTCCGCGTACAATTTAGAAAGCGTAAACATTGCGATCACGACCGAAAAAAAGAGAGTAATAGCCAATAAAATTTGACGCTGGGTTATATCGTGCATAAAGGTGTACATAGGTATAAATTCGCTCTTAAACTAATGTTGAAAGTGAAGGGTTCAACAGTATAGCAAATATTGTTTGGTGAGTTGGGTACAATGAATACCCACCTTTACTGTAGGATTGTCTTTACGTCGTCGATTTCCTTCTCGATGAGAGCTTCTGAAACTTCTAACGCTTGTTGTAAACCTTCGACCGCTTCTTTTTCTTTTTTAGATAATCGAGGTCGCTTAGTAATAGTATTTATTTGGTCGTAAATTTCATAACGTAAGGCCGAAAAGATCTTCTCCATTTGATCTTGCACTTCTTTGGTTTCTTTACGTAGGAGGGTTTCCTTGTTTTGGTACTGGGTGGTGAGACGTGCGATATAGAGTAACTGCAGCAGGGCTAGCAAAAGCAGTGCGAGGAAGATAATATTTTTAGTCGTCAGGAGTGGCGGTGATACGTACTCTATTACTTCCTCCACCGCTGGTGCCCAGCCAGCTGCAACCGCTACAGCAGTGGTACTGATGGCTTTATTACCAGCCCTATCGTAAGCAGTAACATTTATGTTGTAGGCACCATCTGTTAGTTCGCTTAATGTGTATGCGATTACGCCATCATTATGGTTTATTCTCTTAGATTTACCGCCGCCGATAGTCAATTCGTAATAATCAATCCCTGACATAACATCATTGGCATCAAAAACAATCGTCGGGAATGAAGATGAACTCGATAGCGAAGCCAGCTTAATAACAAATGGTTCTGGCGGGGTAAAATCTATTTTAAGTGGTAGATTTGTGATCGCACCCCACCCGATCGCATTTCTGTACTGTACACTGACATACTGAATACCTTCTACTATATCCTCGGGCAAGATAACGAATTCGTTTATTGGTGGGTTGTATACTTCTTCCGGCACATTATCAAAAGACGCGGCCAATTCGGCCGCAACCGCAGTGACAGCTGGATCCAACATCCAACTAAAGATACCTTCTTTACTCATGTACCAAGCGTCAGGATCAGGGAAAGCTGGGGAACTTATATCGGGTGCCAGTGGCAAACCGTCAGCAGAGGTGGTGACAGCTTCGACCATAGCTAAACTAGAAGAGCTGGCAGTAATCGTGTACGTACTACCGATGGTATTTTGCAAGACATCACTACCAGTAGCGGCCGCAGACACTGAAGTGTTTTCAAACGTTACCGCACTTATGCCCGCAGTAGTGGCGCGGAAAGTGATCGTCAATAATGTTGTAGGGTCTGTTAGCGGCGTCTGGCTGGCAGCGCTGAAAGTTATCGTGCCGGTAGTATTGGAGAAGAGAGGTTCGGTTAGCCAGAGCGGAAAAGCGCTATCGTTTTTAACAAGGTTCACTACCGATAGAGTGTCAGGGTCGAACAAAATTGTGGCCGCTACCGCACTGACAGAGCGGGCGCTGGGAGCTACCTGTACTTCTGCAGTAAATATTTGACCCTCAACGTAAGAGTCAGAAGCGGGAGTCAACACTACATCAGCTGCGAAAGCGGTATTGGTTATAAATAGCAAAGCCACCGCCAGGATTGCGCTGAGAGGCCAGAGTGATGAACGTAAAAAACTAAAATCAAGAACCATACTATCTACTTACCAGTTAATTATGACATACTTTTCTTACCAACAACGCGACTTATCTTCAGGTGTCTGTGATCATTGTCTACCGACTTTATCAATGGTAAGCAAAGTATCAACACCCCGTTCTCAATTTGTGCAGTAGCTTTATCAATCTCAACACTCATGGGAAGAATAATGCGCCGGTAAAAATCTCCCCAGTGGCACTCTTTAGTGTGGCAAGAGTCATCTGACGTGTGTGCTGGAATAGCAATGTGTTCAGGACGTTGGCGCAGTCCTTCAATTATGACGATATCAGCGTCACCTTCAATGGCAATGGAAATATTTGACATGTCACTTCCAGCTACCTGGGCGTAGATAACAATGAGATTTTCTGCTTGGTAAATGTCGACATTCAGCTGTGGTACTTCACCAAGCACTCCGCCTACGGTACTTAAAAAAAGTGACTCGGTATTGTCGACGCCTCTTTCTTTTAGTCGTTGTAAGAAAGACATATTTTCTCAAGTATACTAGGCAAAAGAATCTCAACTATTGAACTTACCCACAGTGGCTTACGTAATACGTGCATCCAATCTATTTTGTCTTCACTGTAGCGATATCTTTCCAATCAGTCGTGTAGTGCTGTGATCGCAATTTGGCACTTGCCCGCGCCCCAGCTTGGGTAATAATCCCCGAGCGTATACTACCCGCGCCAAAACGTTGGTTTAATGTATCGGTAATTGTGTCGAGAGTAGTGGGGGACGTTAGTAACGTCTCTGTCTTAGCACTGAATAAATCGGCTTGAGCAAAGCTTTTCGGCACAAGACCACTAACCGTAACTCCCGCTTTTTTATAAGGCACAGCCGGGTCGTAGAAACTTCGTAGTGCTTTCAATCCCGCTTTAAGTAAGTAGCTTGTATCGTTACTGGGTTGCTCAAGAGTTATCACCATCCCACTTTTACGCAATCCAAAATCGCTGTGTCGACTGGCTCTAGCTTCGATATATATACGAGTAGCGAGTAAATGTTGGCGCCGCAATTTTTGTGCCACTTGGGTAATGTGATACGCTACCGCACTTTCGAGATCTGACACACGCTGCGTGGTAGTCGCAAATGAACGCGTACTAGCAATACTCTGGCGCAACGTTGTACTATTACAGACCAGTGGATACACCAAACGACCATGCAGTTCATCGAACAAACGGCAGCCAGCCACCCCAAACTGCTTAGCAATCCACTGGCGATCAGTGTCCATAAATTGTTTGGTGGTAGTGACGCCCGCCTGCTTGAGCTTTTGGGCGGTAGCGTGGCCAAGATTCCACACCTCCGACGCGGTGTACGTACTGGCAGTGGCCTGCCATTTAGCGTCGGTTAAGATAGTAACACCACTACCCTGCTTCCCCATTTCACTAGCAACTTTGGCCAGAGTTTTCGTAGTCGCCGCGCCGATCGACACGGGAATACCGGTTGCTTGCATAATGTGTGCCCGCAGAACTACGACCTCATCGTAAGTAATATTCGATGCTAACGCAAAAAATGATTCATCAATAGAATATTGCTCACACTCTCCGACCTCAGCGGCTAAAACTTCCATCACCCGCCGCGAGAGATCTCGGTACAAAGTAAAATTGGAAGAAAATAAGGTGACACCACTCATGTCTACTAATTGCTTAGCCTGAAATAGCGGCATACCCATCGGAACACCGAGAGCCTTGACTTCATTGGAACGAGCGACGATGCAGCCGTCATTACTTGAAAGTACCGCCACCGGCTTGCCGACTAAGTCGGGCCGAAACAGGCGCTCGCACGAAACAAAGAAATTATTAGCGTCAAGTAAGGCAATCATGGCACTAGTATACGTGTGACAATGAAGGCCGCCAACTTTTCTTGAGAAAAGTTGGCGGCCTTCACATTTGTGCATTAATCACTAAAACAAATCCCAAATCGCCTGATCTTCTTCCCCGTCAAACTTAAAGAAGGCGGCCCCTTTAAGATTGTACTTTTCGATCAAATCTAATTTATCTTCAGCCGCCTTCGCATCACCCCAAGTGAGCATGCGCACGGGGATTTCCCTCCCCGTTATATTGGCGACCATAAGCGCTTTAGCAGCGGCTTCAAAGCCCTTTGGTGTCCCTGGCGGAGTAGGCAGTTGGTTGAATATTTTGTAAACCGACGTATCAGGGAAATAAGTAATAATCGCTTCCCCACCTTCGGTGCGACCAACCTCAACGTCGTAAATATCTAGCAGCTCAACTGCTCGTGAATGATCAACCGACGCCACGCGAGTGTAACCACGATACCAATCAGGAGCGACAGTCACATCAAACGCTCGACCATAAGTCGGGATGCCGAGCAGGATTTTATCAGCATCGATATCTTTTAGCGCCAGCTTAATCACTTTCTCGACCCAGTCTTTATCAGCGACGGGATTGTATGGCAGTCCGCGCCTTTCATTGTTAAGTGCTAAGTCCGCCCGCATCTGATCGTACGCCATGATTTCTACCCAATCGCAATATTTGTTGATAGCCTTATAATCATTAGCGTAACGCAGTGGATTTGGGATTTCACCTGCGCGCCAGAGTGACTCTGGTGGTGTTCTGGCCTCAATCGCACAGGTTAGGTCATCCCGACCGAGCGTCCGGTCAAGCTCTTTTAAGAAGCTAGAGAAGTGGTCAATGGTACTCGCTAGTTTATTTTCATAATCGATATTGACGCCATCAAAACGACCGTCATCGACCATTTTTTCGATCGCCCGTACGTGTTGCTTGCGTTTAGTTTTGTCGCTCAATATCGTCTGCATTGCCGGACCATCAAACCAGGCAATAGTCGGGATCACGGTGACACGCTCAGCGTGCGCCTCGTCGATCAGATCTTCCCACACACCACGCTCAAGGTCAGCTTTAAGCACCAGCTTGCCCGCAGCATCGACCTCATAGACAAACAGATATAAAATATCGATATCGTCTAAACGTTCAATCACTTTCTCGACCCCTTCCTCGCTAGTCCAGTATGGTACCCAGCCGGCGACATCGCCCCGGTACGCCGCCTGCGCTGCGCTTGGCAATACACCGACCAAAAACGCCACCATGAGTAAACCCCCGATTAATTTTTGTATCATACTATAGTAGACGGATTATCCAGCGCTTTCTTTCACGCTGCAACTTTATTGTTGTGTTAATGGTTATCAATTTTAGAACCCTGTTCGGGACCAACATTAACCAATACGAGGATTGCCATGTCAACTGAGAAAAAACTACCGCCACCTTTCGACCCCCACTTCGGTCTCCCTAAATCACCTTACGATGAGTGGGAAAAAGACGTATTTCTCCCACCAGCAAGAGATCGACCAACCCCAGCGTCTGACGCCAAATAAGACCGCCGTGGCCGCGCGATCCTTGCGCGGCCTTTCCTTTTTCACACTTCTCCATTGTTATTAAAACTGGCGTACGCTTCCGACCACCACCCCCCAGATAAAACACTCTTCGTCAGTACCGAGAATAATCGGTCCATACTCGTCGTTTTCTGAATGCAACTCCTGTCGACCACTAACTTTCACTAGTCGCTTCACCACCATTTCACCATTAACAGCCGCCACTACGATCTTCGCGTCGCGGGCTTCAACGGAGCGATCAACTACTAAAACGTCACCCGAGAAAATCCCCGCCCCTTCCATCGAATCTCCTTCTACCCGCACGAAAAAGGTCGAAGCTGGATGCTTCACTACCAAATCATTGAGATCAAGGATATTCTCAATCTGATCATCACCCGGTGCGGGAAATCCAGCCGCTGGCCGCGAGCTAAAGAAGGGCATCTTTTGTAGCTGCACCTTACTCGTTACTGTTGCTCTTGCTATGTTATTTATTTTAGCCACGTTTGATTTTAATATTATCCACTACAAAATAATGGTAGTAAGGGTCAGCGCTTGGTGGGTATACCACAAACCACCCATTAAAAAGAGTAACGAGAAAGCGTAAGCAATCTGCACTGGCTGTTGCCGACGCCATTCGATTACGATTGCTACTAAAAGTACCCCTACCACCAACCCCGCTAGCAGAATATATATGTATTGTAAGAATGTTTGTGGTTGTGTGAATAATTTTGCTGCGGTGGAAACACTTTCAGTACTACCAGCGACGAACGATAGATTAGCGGGGGTTGCGGTGGTACTAGTAGAAATAAATTCACTGTACAAATTCTGCGGCGTTGTCGCCGTAGTATAGAGTACGGCGGAAGTATTAACTTGCTCGCTAGTAGTGTCTAAGGTTGTGGTCTGGCCGGACACTTGCGGTGGTGTGTTACTTTCTGCTAGCGTATCAGTCACCATAGTAATTGAAGTATTGATAGCTACATCATTAGCTGGTTGTGCAGCCTCCACCGCAGTTGTAAGTGGCGTCTCAGGCAGGGTTGCCGCAAGAGATACTGGTTCAAAAGCGGGAGCTACGGCCAGAGGCGTCTCAAACACCGGCGGTATTTCTGACACAAATGGCGCGGCTGGTGTCCCAAATAGCTGCACTACAAACACCGTCTCGAACCCTTCGTACTCACCACGAGCCGTACCAATACCTATTTCTACATAATTACCATTGAGAATATTAGCCCGGTGCGTGGGTGAATCCATCCACGCATCAACTACCTCGCTCGAATCACTAAAATGCACCGCTAGGTTTTCTCCAGCGTGAGCATATACGTAGCCCACTTTTTCAAACCAATACCAAGGTGAGACGCCCGTTGGACTATAGTGAGAAAAGTAGCTGTTGGCGGCCATATGCTCAGCTTTCAACTGCGCCGCTTGAGTCAAGGTATCGTTTTTTTGCAGCCCGCTTAGGGCAAACGTATTGCGTTGAGTGTTGGTTTCCTGCACTACTACCGCTGGCAGAATGGTCGATACCATCCATTCTGAAGTGATCCACAACTGTGACCAAACGTTCGCCATTGCAAACGTCAAAAGAATCAGTAACGCCATCACCCCGACCGCTAATCTTTGCAGCGCGTGTGGTGCGTATTCGTTGCCAGCGTGAGGAATAAAGGCATCTTTAAGACGGGTCCGCATATAAGACTATTATGCCTTAAATACGGCGAGTGTCACGATGTGATTGATGGTTAACCACCGCAACCGCCACATGTATATAAGCTCATGAAGCGAGTATCAATGTACCCTAGATACAATTAACAAAATAAACCTACCCCGCCATGCGGAGTAGGTTTATTCTAAAATTGCTAGTCGTGGGTATTACAGCGGATTATTGCTCACGTTGCTACTCAAATCTTCTCCTGCCAGACTTGGAAATGCCGTAGTACCAGGACATACAAGATCGTTTATTTTCCATGTAGTAGTTTTATAGACGAATCCCGTTGGTCGATCATGCGGCACGATACCGGCGTTGAACCACGGCATCAGGATTTCCTCAGCGTAGGTCGCTTGGAATTTCTTAACGTTAAGTTCGGTAATGGCGTCGAAAATACCATTGATCGGATTATCGTACCCCATGACAGTGGTGAGAAACGCTTGCAATTTTGTCACTTCCCACGAATCATTATCAGAGCCAAATTGCATATGGTCATTAATGTACGGACAGAAGTTGCTAGTTGCCGCACCTAACACTTGTGGTTGAGCTGACCGAGCTGCTGCAGGAAACGTAAATGATCCGCCACTCGTGGAGACAGGTCTACTCTCTGTTGGACTCACTGCGTCACTATCACCATTGCCTAACTCTCTATTGTGAAAGTCGCAAATATTGTCTACCAACCCTTCATCATCGGTGCTAGAGAAAATTTCTAACGGTTCACTTAGGAGTGACATGAATTCTTGAGAATCGCCAAATTCGCAGCGGGCGGCACTTTCAACGCTTGGGAAAATATCAGTCCCATTTTCGACCGCTTTAATTTGTGTCCAATTAGGCTGCATCACTTCAGACACTACCCATGAGCCAGAGTCTTTTACTGTGAGGCTGTATGAACCATCAGCGCCGGTTGAAGTAGTTGCAGTTTCTTCTAATTCAGAATTGAACGCTACAATCTCCCAACCGAGTAAGCCAACCCCCGCTTCATCAAACTTAGTACCAGTAACGGTAATCATCTCTGGTTCCGGTACAAACGGGTTACACGATAGTGATACATCATCGATGAAAGCGGCTCTTCCGTTGTTGGTCCCGGTGTCAGCAAACATTACTGTGACTGATGATGAAGTAGCTACAAAGGTATGAGTGTATGTCTCCCACGCTACAGCTGATTCTCCTCTGAGGTTGATTTCTCGGATTAGCTGTCCATCAATACTCACTTCGGTTCGATTCTCTGGCTTGTCTTCACCAGGTCGTGGCGAATACTGCCACGAAAGTGTGTATTCCTCGCCTGGTTTGGTCAGAATGGTCTGACTCCACTGGGTGTGCTGAGTTGAACCAAGCGTTGCGTGCTGGTCACCATCAGCAGATGTCCAACCGTTTACCCCAGCGTGCAATTCGGCTTCTGCATTTCCACCACCAAACTTCTCTACTACCCAGTTGCTAATAGAATCAAACAAATCCCAACCACGCGTTGCTATTACTAGATCCATTTCAAATGATGGGTTTGATACGAGGTTTACTCCAGCTTCACAAACCAGGTTATTCATTACGGTGAACATTTGTGTCGCACGCAGATCAACTTCACCAGATTGTTCACTTGGATTTACAACCAAACAGTATTCTCCGTTAGCCCAAAGACCAGTGTCAAGCGTTGTGCTGAAAATATCACCTACAAATGTGCTACTGTCACTGAAACCATCTACATTACCAGCCACAGTGTTGGCACTACAGCTTCCTGCCCGGACTGCCCAGTTGATAGCGTCTTTTGTTTGGTCGTTATCATCGTACTCAGCGGTAAATTCGTAGATGCTGTACACCTCTTCGTCTACTGTTGGAGTTAGGATTTCAAGTGAAGCTCCAGCAACAATAAATTTCTGGTTGATAGTGTTACTGAGATTGCCAGTAGTATCACGTGCATTAGTTCGGAAGTGATAGATTCCCTCTGCCAACGAGTCGACGTCGATTGTACAGCTAGTGGAGTACGGAGTAGATCCATCAGCCACTTCATTCAGACACGTACCAAGGTGCGCGCCAGACTCATCTTTTATATTAATCACCACCCGAGCGATTCCGGTGTCGTCAGTCGCTGTTACCGAAATGTCGAAATCTTCATCAGTCGTGAGTACGTCAGTTGGACTGTTGACGACAATAGTTGGTCGGTTGGTGTTGATTGTGTAGGTCTGTGTAATGGTGTTACTAATATTCCCAGCAATATCCAGTGCGTTAGTTTTGAACTGGTACGTACCATCTGCCCAATCAGTTAACGAGATAGTACAACTAGTTGTGTATGACGTCGAACCATCAGCGATTTCGTTGAGGCAGGTACCGAGGTGAGCACCGAGGGCGTCTTTGATATTGATTACGACCTTACCGATTCCATACGCGTCAGTAGCAGTGACACCGATATCAAACCCGGCTCCAGTCATTAAGTTATCCGCTGGGTTGTTGACCACAATCACCGGTCCAGTTTTATCGACAATAAATGTCTGAGTAAGTGTCTGACTGGTATTACCAGCTAGGTCTGAAGTATTTGTCTTAAATGAGTAGGTGCCTTCGGCCAGAGCGTCCACATCAACTGTACAGCTCACAGTGAAGCTGGCGGCTCCACCAGCTGATACATTGAGACACGGGGCCATATGTCCGCCAGTAGTGTTTCTTAGGTTCAGGATAACTCGATTAAGAGCTACATCTTCAGTTGCTGTAACAGTAATATCGAAGTCAGACCCTACGACCACCCCATCGGCAGGGCTATCAACGACAATCACCGGCTTCACAATATCACCAACGCATGCTCCACCAACTGACTCATCAGGACTCGTTGCAAACGGTCCGCAAAGCCACGGGTCTGAGTCGATATTATCACCTTCAACTGTCACGATACCTGTGTCCACTCCCCACCAATTATTCTCAACATCTAGTGTGGCACCGCCGTTAGTCTTGGCTTGTGAAGCACCCGTTTCATTTTCACCAATGACTGAAAAGTCGTTGAACTTAACCACATTGCCAGACGCAAGGGTAGAAACTCCACGGCGGGTAACGCTAATGGTATTTCGCGTGATTGTGTTGTTAGCACTTTGTAGGCTAAATCCAGTGGTTGCCGGCAAAGTAACTGAATCAATAACGTTGTCTTTGATGACATTATTAATTGCATTAGGGGTATTTGAAGTTTGAAGCGCGGTTGTAGTATTTTCAACAGTATTATTTATGATTGTGTTATTACCGCTTACCAAAGTGATACCAACTACTGC
>Ga0136561_1000157_pt1 | contig 23931 bp, 19 predicted proteins | sample AntRauMeHopE1498_FD_104641 | JGI IMG/M metagenome (GOLD analysis project Ga0136561, IMG submission 104641) | Saline lake microbial communities from Rauer Islands, Antarctica - Metagenome Hop E1 #498 | ecosystem: Environmental > Aquatic > Non-marine Saline and Alkaline > Saline | place... | reverse complement strand
TAGGTGTAAAATACAATGCATGTGTTATTCGTAGGTTTTGTATGGCCTGAACCAACATCGTCTGCCGCAGGCCAAAATATCATCAGCTATATTAAAGCTGCCCAGCATAATCATTGGCAGGTAAGCTTTTGCAGTGCGGCGCAAACTACACCACAAACCTTTGACTTATCATCAATGAATGTGAAGATGTTTCCAATACAGCTTAATTGCGATAGTTTCAACGTTAAAATAGAAGAGTTACAGCCTGACATTGTTATTTTTGACCGCTACCTTAGCTTTGAACAGTTTGCTTGGCGCGTAAAAAAAACATGTCCAAAGGCTATGTTAATACTCGACATTGAAGACTTACATTGCCTCAGAGCTGCTCGCCAAGCGTTATTAAAACAGCAAAATGCCCCGCTCACGTTTATGCAGCAAACCGATATTACCCAATGCGCCAACCTACCTTTGTTACACAATGATATTGCGCTACGTGAAATTGCCTGTGTGCTGCAAGCCGATCTTACGATTGTGCTGTCAGGCTTTGAAAAAGCCCTATTAATTGAACATTTCAACGTTCCTAGTAATCAGGTTGCGCATGTTCCTTTCATATTACCTGGATCATGCAAGGCATTATCAAACACATCAATGAGCGCTGAACATAAGCAGAATTTTGTCTTTATTGGAAATTTTAGGCATGCGCCTAACTATCATGCGGTTAAGATACTCGCAGAGCAGTGCTGGCCAAAAATTTATAAAGCCTTGCATAGGGACTATCCAAATATTAGCTGTAATGTATACGGCGCTTATATGTCGCCTAAAGCTAAGCAGCTTGAAAATAAAAAACTCGGCTTTTTTGTGCATGGCTTTGCACAGCATCAGTTTACCGTTATACAACAAGCAAGAATAATGCTTGCCCCTATTTCATTTGGTGCAGGTGTAAAAGGAAAGTTACTCGATGCAATGCAGTGCAACACCCCGTCGGTCACCACCCCCATAGGGTGTGAAGGGATTACTAATAAACCTTGGGCAGGTGAAATAGCCTCTAGTATAGATGAATTTGTTGTTGCAGCAATAAGACTGTATACGGACCAACAAAAATGGCAGCAGGCTCATCAAAATGGACAAGATATATTACTAAGTGATTACAACACGCAAACCAATCGCGCTTCGTTTATAAATATTATAGATGCCAAAATAAGTACTATAAAAAGCGACAGACAAAGCAATTTTTTGCACAAGATGCTAAGTCATCATCAGTTTCAAACGAGTAAGTACATGAGCCAGTGGATTGAAGCTAAAAGTAAGTGAAGCGTCCATGACCTCTAACTAGCCTGTGTATATTTTTTACAAATAGCTTGAATAACTTGGCTAATGCCATCGCGTCTGCCTTGGCTAAAATAATGTGACAGACCTACTTGGTTGAGGTATTGATGAATATCAAGGCGAGACACTTCTTCATAAGGTAGCTGGTTTACTTTTTCAATAATTAACGCAAGGATGCCGCGAATAACTTTGCTTTCTGAATATGCATAAAGCTTTCGCTTACTAGCGTTTATATCTTGCTTTTCGTCGCTATGAATAAGTGACATCCACACCCTCGCTTCACAGCCTGTTATTTCTGTAGCAATGGTGCGCTGGTGTGTTGGCAATGTTGCTAGGCTTTTGCTGTGTATTAGTAGCAAGCGATGTTTGGCATTCCAATCTGGCGCTTGTGAAACGGCGTCTCCAATGCTTGTTGGCAGTGCGCTCAAGCTTTTCGCAAACTGTTGGGGCTTTGTGATAGCTTTTTGGTCATCGTTAGCACTTTCTTGAAACAATTGATAAAGGCTCACTACAAAAGCGTCAATGTCTTGATATGTGGTATAGCAAGCTATCGATATTCGCGCGCAACCCTCTATAGACAGACTTTGCATTAACGGCATGGCACAGTGATGGCCTGCCCTAATGGCAACGCCTTTACTGGCAAAATGAGCGGCTATGTCGTTTGCATGTATCTTTGGAATATAAAATGAAAGTAGCGCAATAGCCGAACTCTCTTTAGCAAAGTGCTCGGGAGTGCCAATATTACCCAAAATAACTAGTTTTTGAGACCTCGCTAAGGGATTTATTTTATCCAATAAATATAGAGCTAATGCCAGTTCAGTTTCTTGGATACGTTGAAGGTTAGCTTGTATGAACTTTGCTGCTGCGGCCAAGCCTATTGCGCCGGCAATATTGGGTGTGCCTGCTTCAAATCTACCAGGCACAGGTTGCAACACATAAGCATCCCAAGTAACGTGAGATATCATTTCACCGCCAAGTTTGCTGGGAGTGAGCTTTTCTAAGCAATGCTTTTTACCATACAGCGCACCAATACCAGTTCCCGCATACATTTTATGCCCGCTAATCGCATAAAAATCGCAGTGTATAGCCGATACATCTACTGTAATGTGCGCTGGCGCTTGAGTGCCATCAATTACGCTCAATGCGCCTACTTCAGCAGCTCTTTTACACAATTCAGTGACTGGATAAATATTACCTAAAGCGTTAGAAACATGGGCCATTGCCACTATTGCAACATTGCGGGTTATACTGGCTAAAGCGGCTTTGCGTTCTTGCTGGTTAAAGGTACCGTTATCACCTAATTTTATTCTTGTTAAGCTTAGGCTATACTTTGCGGCAAAATGCTGCCAAGGCAATAAATTGGCATGATGCTCACTTTCAAACAAGAGTATTTCACTGCCTTGCAAATCGGCGATATTAAGACCATTTGCAATTAAGTTAATTGCATCGGTGGTACCACTGGTAAATATAATTTGCGAGGCATCCGCTGCGCCTAAAAATTCAGCGACTACTGTTCTAGCATCTTCGTATTTATTGGAGGCAAGCCTAGCGCTGACATACCCGCCGCGATGCACATTAGCATTGTATTGGCAGTAGTATTCTTGCATTGCAAGCAGGCTTGCATTGACACGCTGACTGGTAGCAGCGCTGTCTAAGTAAACTTCATTGGACGCATCAAAAAATGGGAATAACGCCTTAAACAATGACATAAATACGAGAGGCCTTATACTGTTGAACGGTGCAAGGGTTTGCACTAGTTTTTTTGTAGTATACATTAGTCGCTAGTGTAAACGTAATAGCGGCGCTTACTAATTATATTCAAGGCTGTGTGCTTTTAGAAACACTTATCCTAAATTAATAAGAAGCATATCTGCTATAGTAAGTATATGAAAAGACTTTGTGCTTTTCATAAAGCATATCTTTCAATGCCCTATGTGTTTTTTGGGCCCTATTCGGTAGTACCTAGTGACCACTATTCAAACAATCAGCATACTTATTTACGCCTTTGGCTTTGTATACGTAGCGAGCAAAGTTGACTACACCCGTATTATAAAAGAACGTAAGTGGCAGCATATAATTTTCGGTTCAATTGTGGGCATTTTGTTTTTATGGTCATTTAGAGTCAGCATTTATGATGGCTTAACTATGCACTTTTTGTGGTTAACCACGCTTACACTCGTGCTAGGTTTTCGCTGGGCGGTCTTAGTTGCCACAACCGCACTGCTTATAATGACAGCTATAGGCACTGAGCAATGGAGCATGCTAGGGGTAAATGGGCTATTTGGGGTGCTTTTGCCCATTCTAATCACTTACGGTATTTTCGCATTTTCGTTTCATCGTGTACCCCGCCAGTTATTTGTCTATATTTTTGTGTGTGCGTTTTTCCCCGGTGCAATTACCATGGCAGCCAAAATGCTCTCATTCAGCGGATATTATTTGGCCGAAGGCATCTACTCGTGGGACATTATTAAAGATAACTATACTACCATGACAATATTGATGATGTTTCCTGAAGCCTTTTTTAATGGCTTCAGTATTACCTGCTTAATCATCTACAAACCAGACTTAGTGCATACCTTCCACGACAAATTTTACATTGATGGAAAGTAGTCGCGCTAAGCGCTACTTAAAAAGGATGTCGTGTAAATCGTTGAGTTCAGATTTGCCCGCTATGATCTCTTCTTTTGTCAGTCCTGATAATTCGTGCGGAAATACTAGCCAATCAGCACTTTCATGCACATAATAATCAGGCACTAAATTGCTTTTAGTTTTGTTATTTTTAGGCTTGTAGTAAGGTGTTGCAATACGTATTTCTTTAGGTGCATTTAAGCGCATCAAGCTGTTTATTTGATTAATTAAGGCTTCAATACTGCGGCCCGAATCGAATACGTCATCAACAATGAGTAACTTATCGGTGGCATTTGCGTTTTCAACCAGATAGTGAAGGCCATGCACTTTTATCTCTTTAGACTGCTTATTGATGCCATAGTAAGACGATGTGCGTACCGCAATATGGTCGGTGGGCGCCTCCTTGTATTCAAAGAATTCTTGTACCGCGATGCCTATGGGCGCACCACCACGCCAAATTCCCACTATAAAGTCTGGCCTAAAGCCATCTTCAAACACTTGTGAAGCAACTTTGAACGAATCCTGCAGTAGCGACGATGAACTTATGAATACTTTACTCACTGTTATTCCCTAGATGTTGTGCTGCTAGCATCCGCCAGCAGCTAAAAATTATATGATGATAAATAATAGCAATTATTCGCTACGCAAGCTATTTGCAGGCGTAATTGACTGCGCTTTGTAAGCGGGGTACCAGCTTGCCAACACACATAATATGATTGATCCCAGTGCAATAAACACCAGTTGATTCGCTTGAATATCAATAGGTAAGCCTTGCCCATTTTCGCCAAAGGCTAAATTAGATCCCAATAATTGAAGAATATCGTTTAAGCCCCAGCAGCCTAAAAGGCCAAGCGAAATACCCGTAATGATACCTTTTAAGCCATTAAATATGCCGTTGAATAAGAATATTTTCATAATATCCTTAGGCAACATACCTTGGGTTTGTAAAATCGCAATGTCTGATTTTTTTTCTGATACCACCATAACCAAGGCCGACACCACGTTAAACGCCGCCACCGCAATGACCAGTAACAGCATAAGCGACATCATGTTTTTTTCCATTTTAACGGCGTCGAATAAAGGACCCTGACGCTCGCGCCAATTTCTAAGCGAAAAATCATTTGCCGTTAAATACTCAACCACGGGAAGATACTCAAAGGCATCACGCAAAAATAATCGCTGCTGCTGTATTTGCGCGGTTTTTTTACGTGAAAGTCGTGCCAGATCATCAAGATGAATAAACATCACCTTATCGTCCATTTCGGAGTTTATGTCGAATATAAACGAGACGGTGACTAAACGCTGGCTTGGTATGCGACCAAGTGGTGAATAAATACTGGTGTCGGTGCTAATTAGCCTAAGCTGCTGACCTAAACCCACATCCAAACTAGCGGCCAAAATTCGGCTAATACCCACATTAAAACTACCAGATAGTAGGCTGTCCCAATTACCATCAATAATGTTGTTAGCCACAATAGAAAATGGTTTTGCCGCTTGCGTTTGCGTACCTTGCAAAAACAAAGGGGCCACTGTAGTGCGCGACTGCACAATTACCTCACGTTCAGCGTAAGGTACCTGCGCTAATACTTGAGCCTCTAAATCAGGCGGCAGCTGCACAGGGTTTTCACTGGCCACTACTATATGCGGCAATATCCCTAATATACGTTTTTTCAATTGTCCTTCTAGGCCGTTCATGACGGATAAAACCACGATTAAAGCAGCAATACCTAGGCTTATTCCGACAATCGAAAAGCGATTAATAAACGCGACAAAACTTTGTTTGGTGCCTGATTGGGAATATCTCAACGCGACAAAAGCAGAAATTGACATTTAAAATTAGTAACCTAGCGAAAAATGGGTGTTGTTTGCATGCAAGTTTACTATTATTTACCCTTGGGTGTATATGATCCCTTCAAGCGTATATACGTTTACATCAGCACAGAACCAGCCGTTGTCTATGCTTATGTCGAGGCAGTTGAGTCGGTAAAACTCAGCCTATGCTCACTTGCCAATAAGCCCTTATAAAAACAAAAATAGCCTTAATAGAGGTTATGAGCCTGCTTTATGATAATATTCTTCGCGTTTTACAGCCATAGGCTAACAATCATTGCAGTGCGTCGAACAACCTTATAATAATGCAGGCAGCATAATTCACTGCTAAAGATTCATTTCAAACAATTTACACTAAGAGTATGCTTTAAAAATATGTCGTCAATTATCGAACCGCGATTACCAAAAACCAAAAAAGAGCGCAACATTACCGATCGTATTAAGTGGACAGGCTTAAGCGGTAGCGCACAATCACTTGCGATTGCCAAAGCCGCCCAAGCTCACAACGGCCCTTTAATTGTTATTACCACCGACACCGCACAGGCCTATCAACTTGAAAAAGAGATAGCATTTTTTAGCAATGACGAGAACTTGAGTGTCAACTTATTCCCGCACTGGGAAACCTTGCCGTACGATCATTTTTCGCCGCATCAAGACATTGTGTCAAAACGACTTGAATCACTCTATTTATTAAGCAAGAAAAAAGCCGGCGTGTATTTAGTCCCGGTGAGCACATTGCTACAAAGACTCTCTCCTGTTACCTATGTTGGACAGCACTTATTATATTTAGAGAGAAATCAAACCTTAGATCCCACCGAGTTTAGACGCAACCTTGAGAAATCAGGTTATTTGCATGTGGGGCAAGTGATGTCACACAGCGAATTTAGTGTGCGCGGCTCTATTATCGACTTATTCCCGATGGGCAGTGACAAGCCCTTTAGAATCGATTTGTTTGACGACGAAATAGACTCTATTCGCTATTTTGATCCGTCTACACAACGTAGTTTAGAAGAAGTAAACAACATTCGTTTGCTTCCAGCACGCGAGTTTCCCACAGACAAAGAGGCAATTTCAGGCTTTCGCACTCGCTATTTAGACCAGTTTAGCCAGTCGGCAAACAATGATCATGAATCTGTTTTGTACCAAGTAAGTAAGGGCACCATGCCCGGCGGCATTGAATATTACCTGCCCTTGTTTTTCGAAAACACCGCTAGCTTGTTTGATTACTTACATGAAGATTCACTACTTGTTTTTGCTCATGATATTCCTGCGGCCAGCGAACGCTTTTGGACAGATTTGCAAAACAGGTATGAGCAGTATCAATACAATTTAGCGCGCCCGCTGTTGCCGCCCGAAAAACTATTTTTGACTGAACAAGAGCTAAATGGCTACCTGAAACAGTGGCCCAGCGCCAAAATCACCAGTGAGATAGTGAAAAAATCGGCGACGAACACACCATTTTCAACCCAAGCGGTGTCAAACATTGGCATTGATACACTAGCCACGAATCCTTATTCTGCTATTCAAGCAGAAGTTAAGCGCGCCGCTGAAACACGCAAAAAAGTCATATTCGTGGCCGAATCTACGGGACACAAAGAAAGCTTAATCAACATTCTTCAAAAAGCGGCGATAAAAGTCGTGTCTGCTGATTCATTTACCCAAGCATTAGCGCATAAAAGCTCCATAAGCATTGTAATAGGCCAAGTAGAAGAAAGTTTTGACTGCAGCGACAACACCTATCCTTTGCTGCTTATTACTGAAAAACAGCTACTCGGTCATAAAGTCAGTCGGCGTAAGCAGCGCAGTAGAGCCACATCGGTCGATGAAAGCGCTATTATACGAAACCTTGCCGAACTGTCGCAAGGTTATCCAGTAGTACATATTGACCATGGTGTCGGCCGTTTTCTAGGCCTGCAAACGCTTGATATAGGTGGCCTTACTACCGAATACTTGACGATTGAATATGCAAAAAAAGCAAAACTGTATGTGCCGGTAGCTTCGCTGCATCTAATAAGTCGCTACAGCGGTGGCGAAGCTGAAAATGCACCGCTGCATTTATTGGGCAACGACACATGGTCAAAAGCACGTCAAAAAGCGGCCGAAAAAGTACGTGATGTCGCGGCACAGCTGCTTGATATTTATGCAAAACGCGCGGCCAAACCGGGCTTCGCCTACCCCATTGATTGGCTAGAATATCGACGTTTTACTGACAGCTTCCCATTTGATGAAACGCCCGATCAAGAAACGGCTATCAACGCAGTACTGCAAGACATGGGCAGTAATAACGCAATGGACCGCTTAGTATGTGGCGACGTGGGCTTTGGTAAAACCGAAGTGGCCATGCGGGCGGCCTTCATAAGCGCTATTCACGGAAAACAAGTGGCAATACTGGTACCCACCACCTTACTGGCACAGCAGCACTACGAAAACTTTAAAAACAGATTTTCTCAATTTCCCTTCGAAATAGGAGTGATGTCGCGATTTGTTAGTCAAAAAGACCAAAAAGTAATTATGCAAAAACTAGCCAATGGTCAAGTTGATATTGTGGTTGGCACGCATAAGCTCTTACAAAACGATGTTAAATTTAATGACTTAGGCTTGGTAATAATAGATGAAGAACATCGATTTGGCGTCAGGCAAAAAGAGAAGTTTAAAGCCTTACGTGCTGACGTAGACATACTCACCCTTACCGCTACTCCGATTCCCCGTACTTTGAACATGGCGCTAAGCGGTATGCGCGATTTGTCCATTATTGCAACGCCGCCTGCTAGGCGTCTCGCCGTTAAAACGTTTGTTCAGCAGCGCCATACTGACATTATTCGTGAAGCCATAATGCGAGAAATATTGCGCGGCGGGCAAGTATATTTCTTACATAATGAAGTAAAAACAATTGAAAAAACAGCCGCTGATATTGCCGAAATAGTGCCTGAAGCACGTATTGCGATAGGCCATGGACAAATGCGCGAGCGAGAGTTGGAAAACGTCATGAACGACTTTTATCACCAGCGCTACAACGTCCTAGTATGCTCTACTATTATCGAAACCGGCATAGACGTGGCAAGTGCTAACACGATTATTATCGACAGAGCCGACCATTTAGGTTTAGCGCAACTCCACCAACTGCGCGGGCGAGTGGGCCGCTCGCACCATCAAGCCTATGCTTATTTACTAACGCCACACCCAAGAAGAATGACCAAAGACGCCAGCAAACGTTTAGAAGCTATTGCTTCACTTGAAACACTAGGCGCGGGCTTTGCTCTTGCGACACACGATCTTGAAATAAGAGGCGCGGGAGAATTATTAGGCGACGGCCAATCTGGGCAAATAAATGCAATAGGCTTCAACTTGTACATGGAAATGCTAGAAAAAGCCGTAGAAGCACTCAAAGACGGCAGAGAACCTAGCTTAGCAGATACTTTAGGCAAACAAACTGAGGTCGATTTACGCGTAGCGGCACTACTACCAGAGGATTATATTGGCGATGTAAATATGCGCTTAGCCATGTATAAAAAACTTGCTAATTGTGAAGATTTAGACGAGATTGATAGCTTGCAAATAGAGATGATTGATCGTTTTGGTTTGCTGCCTCCCGCCGCTAAAAACTTAGTTCAGCAAACGGCGATAAAACTAGCGGCGGCTAGTTTAGGCATAAATAAAATTGAAGCTAACGATCAAGGTGGTACTATTGAGTTTGAGCAAGACGCAAAAGTTAACCCTGGTGCATTAATACAGTTAGTGCAAAACAAATCGTCTCAGTTTAAGTTTGAAGGGCCTACTAAAATACGCTTTATGTGTAAAACGCCGGCCAATAAGGAAAGACTAGACTATACCCTTAACCTTATAGAATTACTCGCTGAGACCTGTTACGCGTAACTATAACTATGGAATATAATGACTAAGCGACTTATAATCTGTGCAACAATATCCTTAACATTGATGTTAGGTAGTTTTGTAGCGCTGGCACAAAATAATAATGAGACGCAATGGTGGTTTAATGTTGAACTCATTGTGTTTAAGCGCGATCTGTTGCCCAATAATAATGAGAACTTTGGGCCTGCATTGGCCATCGATATGCATAATAGTAACGGTGCGCAAAAAACCGCTTACAGCACTAATTTTCTGTACTTAGCAGCCTTACAAAAAGCGTTTAGTGAAGATAAATATCGCGCCGCGTTGCCCTTATGTGATGTTAACCCACAGCAAACATCTGACATTGTTATTCTTGATGAAAGCCTATTAGCTAGTTTACTTACACCCTTTGATTTAAGCAGTTCCGCTGATGCAAGCAAGCGTGATTTGGGTAATGATCAGCCAGTACGCCAGCACAAAAAAGAAAGACTGTCTGCATTAACAAACGAAATTCTATTTATAAATAATCAATTGGATAATATTGCAAACTTGTCATTTTCCATGTCTTGTGTGAGCAGCGTTTTGCAAGCCCCGTTAAGCTATTTTATTTTGCCTCAAATAGGCCCACGTTTATTCAGTACTGACAGCTATTTTTGGGGCACTAAACAATTATTAGCGCAAACTGACTTAGTTTTGGAAGATTTTGCTAAAAATATATTTAGGCAACGTGATATTACGCCACTTTTACATACAGCATGGCGACAAGAGGTTGAGTTTGGCATTGAAAACGCAGAGTTTATTCGCGTTCGCGCTGGGAAACTGCTCGTAGCCAAAAACGCCCAAAGCTTTGAGCAGTGGCAACAAGCATACGAAGAAGCTAATCCTGCACTGGTTCAAAACGACGACGCACGTTTCTTTAAAAATTTAAAAGATGATCTACAAAACCTTAAATCCATCGAGTGGCTAGAAGAGGAACCAGCGCTTAACGATGAAAAAGAGATACCGTTTTCACTTGCACAGCAATATGAGATAGAAGGCAAAATAAAAGTCTACTTAGACTATGTAAGCCAAGTGCCCTACCTGCATATAGATAGCGAGTTTAATCATTTTTCTCTCGCCATCGACGAAAATGGTAATAGTGAACTAATGGCCTTTCCATCAAAGCAAAGAAGGCGCATTATTAGTCGGCAAATCCATTACTTTGACCATCCAGCTTTTGGTGTCATTGTGCACTTAGAAAGATTTACGCCGCCAATAAGCGATACGCGCACGCTGGACAACGTTGACAATTAGCCCCTAACAAACCAAGGATACATACTTGAAGATCTATACCAAACAAGGTGATAAAGGCACAACCGCTGTTTATACCAGTACGGTGGTTAGAATGGACAAAGACGATATATTGCTAGACTGCTATGGCACACTTGACGAGTTAAACTCGTACTTAGGCCTATGCGCAAGCCACCTAGATGAAGAATCGATGCAAGTGCAAAAAGAAAAGTTGCTGTTGTGTCAACAGCAACTTTTTGCCATCGGCTTTGCCCTGTCAGACAGCGACAAACTAGAACTTACCAGCGTTGAACACTTAGAAAGCAGTATTGATGAATTGCAGGCAAACCTACCTGCACAAACCAGCTTCATTTTACCAGGTGGTAGCATGGTGGCTTCGCATTTACAGGTGGCAAGAACAATCGCGCGTCGCGCGGAAAGAAGACTCGTTAGCGTGTCCAAACACTATGCGGTAAATGACATATCGTTAGCCTACGTTAATCGTTTGTCTGATTATTTATTTGTACTGGCAAGGCACTGCAACCACGCTGCGGGCGTTGCAGACATTAACGTATAAGTCTTATGTTAAATTTCACGATATGAACTAAGGTGCGCATATATGAAGGCGATTAAATGGGGCTTTTTAGGTCTTGGCGCTGCTGCTGTAATGCTCATTCTTATTGCTTATATAGGCTTAACCGCCAGCCTGCCAAGTTTAGATGGCAACATAACAACATCTACTATTGCTGAACCTGCTAGTTTACGCCGAGACAGCATTGGCACCGCGGTTATTAGCGCACAATCGCAAAGCGACGCTGCTTATGCTCTAGGTTACGCACACGCGCAAGACCGCTTATTTCAAATGGACTTGCTACGCAGACAAGCGGCTGGCGAGCTTACTGAAATTGTAGGGCAACGGGCGCTAAGCGTTGATAAAAAACATCGTGTTCATCAATTTCGTCAACGTGCACAAATAGCTTTTGACGGCCTTTCAAGCCAAGAACAACAAATTCTATCGGCCTATACCAATGGGGTAAACGAAGCCGCACAATCCCTTTCAATGAAGCCATTTGAGTATTTATTAACCGGCAGCAAATTTGCCCCTTGGGTGCCTGTTGACAGTTTGCTAGCCAGCTACAGTATGTATATTGACTTACAGCTAGCGCAAACCGAAAGAGACTTTCGGCTTAACGTCATAAAAGACCTGTTTGGCGACTCGATGTATCGTTTTTTCACATTACCAAGCGATTATCAAGCTGCTATCGACTTCAGTATTATCGATATACCGCCTGTTGAGGTGCCGCCAGCGCCACAGCTCTCAAAAATGAAGCAAACTAAAAACAAGCCTCCTGTGGCTTTTAATTACTATGACTCGGTGCAAGAGCAACCCGACTACGGCAGCAACAGTTGGGCCGTTATTGGTGAGTTGAGCCATAGCCAAAGCGCGATGCTTAGTAACGACATGCATTTAGGATTACGCGTGCCCGCTATATGGTACAGAGCACAGCTTAACTACAAAAGCGGAGAGCAAAATGTAAGCGTTACTGGGGTATCTTTGCCAGGCACACCCGCAATTATAGTTGGCTCAAACAGTCATATTGCATGGGGATTTACCAATTCAAATATTGATAACGTTGACTGGATAAAATTGGATGACACCACATCTACCCAAACAATAACCGAAACCATATTAACGCAAAGCGGCAGTGAAACACTTGAGTTTGAAATGAGCAAATACGGGCCGGTGCGTAAATTCAAAGACCAGAGATACGCCCTAAAATGGATAGCACATCAAGACTACGCGGTAAACATTCGCATTGCCGATATGGCAAAAGTGACCAATATTGAAAGCGGGCTCAAACTGGCTAAAGAAGTACGCATCCCTGCGCAAAACATGCTAATTGCTGACAGCGCGGGCAGTATAGCGTGGCAATTAACGGGCGCTATGACGATGCGAAAGCCACTCACTCGTTATGCCATTGCCGAAGCACAGTACAGCCCACTATGGGATGAACCGCAATTAATGCCAGCTAACAGCATTAACCCGGAAAATGGCAGATTATGGACCGCCAACGCCAGAGTTATTGGTGTAAAAGATTTAGCGCAGTTTGGCGACGGTGGCTATGCACTAGGAGCACGCCAGCAGCAAATTAAAGATTTATTGATGCAGCAAGCACGTTTTAATGAACAAGATTTTTACGATATTCAATTAAACAACGACGCCCTATTCCTAAAACCTTGGCATGAGCTTCTGCTGAACACTCTAAGCCGCAAACCACAGCAGTATTCACAAGATATTGATGCCCTGAATAATTGGGGTGCATGTGCGTGCGCAGACTCTGTGGGCTATACCTTGGTACGTAAGTTTCGCAGTGGTGTTATTAATCAGCTTTTAGTGCCCATAAATGAAATATTAAAAGAACATGACTTATCCACGTCTTATCTTTTACGCAGCATAGAGCCTGCAATATGGGCCATAATAGAACAAGACGCGAAAGATTGGTTACCCCAGAACAGCGATGATTTTCCTGCACTTATGTTCAGCGTTTATGACAACACAAAAACGCGTCTTATTGAGCAGCATGACGCAAAAAGCGATGATTTAAGCAAATTGAACTGGGGCAATGTAAACGCACTTGAGGTGAAACATCCGTTTTCTTCTACATTAGGGCCTTTAAGTACGCTGGTAGATATGCCTGAAGTAGCAGGCTATGGTGATAGTTTTCTACCCGCGGTGCAATCAGGTTCTTTTGGGGCGTCACAGCGCCTTATCGTACGCCCAGGAAATGAAGATAAAGCCATACTAACCGTGCCCGGTGGTCAGTCTGGCCATTTTATGTCGCCGTATTACAAAACAGGATTCAACGAATATGCTGCGCAAGGAAATACGCCACTTTTACCTCAAAAGATACAGCATGAAATCAACTTTACACCGTCGCGATAAGCTCAAAGATGTCATTAAGTGAGGTGTTGTTAGGATAAACAAACGCCTCACAATCTATGCCTATGGCCTATCCATTAAGGCCTGAGTTTCTTCATCTACTTGCACTTCGTAATTTTTAGCATTCAAGCCTATTAGCTCAGGCAGTGTCGCGGCAATACATATAGATGAAAACGTACCTACTATAATGCCGGCAAATAAGGCTATTGCGAAACCCTGCAGTTATGTGCTTACCCACACTATTGTCTTGGCTTTCGTCTGGCGTTAGTTTGTAGATGATTCGCTCAAAAAGAAGTTTTGCCACTGTCGTCTAGCTTCCGCTACTTCGTCTCCATCATAGCCGTCTTCTTTGAGTTGGGAGGCTACTTTGGCTACCAGTTCATCGCGCTGCTTTACTAATGCCATTGAGCGTTCGTGCAAATTTTTAAAGGCAGGATAATTTTCATAGACTTTACTTACGTCTTCAAACTCTAAGAAAACGCGTTCAAACGCGGCTTGATAGTTGGTCTTCATGCCTTGAAACTCTAAATACTTTAGACCTTGTCTTCCGGTAATTAGGGAACGTTCATTTGGGGCTAAATTAACTTGGTCTGCGGCGCTTAATAAAGCTTCTTGCCAAAGTGCTAAGGCCTCAGCGTCATCGTCTGCTGCTGCTTGAGCAAGGGCTTGCTGCACGTCTATTGCGCCAAGCATGTCTTCTAAGGTCAATAAAGGCGTGTTTGAGGTTTCAGGAGGTGAAACAAGCTGCTCGTTATATACGCTTACTTGTTCTTCACTGGTCTTAGGGTCATCAGGATCATTATATTCTGTACAGCCAGACATCAAAAAAACACACGAAACTACTATGCGCTTAAAAAAGAATTTACCTTTACCCATTTTTACCCTGTTACTTAAGCGGAATATTCTCTACCCTACTTTTTAATTTTTGACCAGGCCTAAATGTTACCACACGGCGAGCCTTAATCGGAATATCTTCACCGGTTTTAGGGTTTCGACCCGGCCGCTCATTTTTAGTCCGCAAATCAAAGTTACCAAAGCCAGACAACTTTACTTGCTCTCCAGATTCTAAACACTTTTTGATTTCTTCAAAGAATAACTCAACAAGATCTTTTGCATCTTTCTTGTTTAAATCTAGCTTTTCGAACAAATGTTCGGCCATGTCTGCTTTGGTTAATGCCATAAATATTAATCTCTTAATGCTGCACTAAAATTGTCTCGCAAGTGTCTAACTACTTTATCGACAGTGTCTTGAATTTCTTGATCTTCTAATGTTTTATCAACGCTTTGAAACCATATTGATAAGGCGAGACTTTTTTCACCTTTGTTTATACTTTCACCAGTATACATATCAAACAAGTTTATGCCAAGCAGTCCAGATATTCCAATTTTTTCGATACTTTTTAGTAATTTACCCGTGTCTACATTTTCCAAAACAGTAATTGCCAGGTCTCGTCGAATAGCCGGAAACTTAGAAATAGCTTGAGCTGACGGCAGGTTTCTTTGTTCAATATCAGCCACATTTAATTCAAACGCAAAGGTGCGTCCATTTAAGCCTAATGGCTTCTCAAACTGCGGGTGTATTGCGCCAATAAGGCCAATTACTTTTTTATTTACCTCAATCGAAGCGCACTGGCCTGGGTGAAAAATAGTATGCTGACTGGGCACAAACTCTGCCTCAATGTGCCCTGCTGACATACTTAATATTTCTTCCACTAAGGCTTTAGCATCATAAAAGTCGCGTGCTTTGTTCGCGATCGACCAGTGTTCTCCCGCAGTATTACCAGATAAAACTGCTGCAAGCTTAACACACTGATATACGCCGTTCTCCGCGTTTTCATCAGCGCTAAAGACAAGGCCCGATTCAAACAGAGCCAAATTTTGCTGCTGACGCTTTTGATTATAAGACAGCGCCTGCAATAAGCCTGGTAGTAAACTCACTCTCATCACCGACATGTCGGCACTAATAGGATGTTCCAAACTAAGCGTTTTCGCCTCGGGAAACAGCAAGCTCTGTTTTTTCGGGTCAACAAAGGAATACGTAATCGCTTCTTGGCAGCCTTTGGCACATAGCATTTGCTTAAAGCTATTAAGATTAATGACTTTTTCTTGCTGATACGACATATTTAAGCGGGCTAAAGGCGCTGTGTTTGCAATATTGTTATACCCATAAACACGAGCAACTTCTTCTATTAAGTCCTCTTCAATGGCAATATCAAAGCGGTATGATGGCGCTTGCACTTCCCAATGGCCACTGTTAAATACCACCTTCATACCCAACCTATTTAAGATGTCGCTTACTCTGTCATTTTCAATATTTGCACCTAACACATGTGCTAGACGCGCTTTTCTTAGCACTACTTGATTACGTACAGGTAAATACGACTCACTTTGCGCTACTGTGATGGGGCCCGCTTTGCCGCCTACTATCTCAAGTAAAAGCTGTGTGGCTCTTTCCATAGCATCTGTTTGTAGCTGTGGATCTACCCCACGCTCATAGCGATGCGATGCGTCAGTATGTAAACCATATTGTCTGCCCTTGCCAAGTATGGCGTCAGGACTAAAAAAAGCTGACTCTAAGAAAATATCTTTGGTGTGCGTTTGCACACCTGAATCTGCCCCACCGAATATGCCGGCCATAGCTAACGCTTTTTGTTCATCGGCAATGACGAGGGTATTTTCAAGCAAGGTTATTTCATTGCCATCAAGCAATGTCAGCTTCTCATCTTTTACCGCGTGGCGAATAATTATATCGCCGCTTAACTTTGCGTTATCAAAAGCATGCATTGGATGACCTAACTCTAGCAATATATAGTTTGTAACGTCTACAACAGGGTCAATAGAACGCACGCCGCTGCGTCTCAGTTTTTCTTTTAGCCAAAGTGGACAGTCTACCGTTAAATCAACATTTTCAATTATACGGCCCAAATAACGTGGACACGCTTGGGGACTCGCCAGTTTAATGCCGCGTGCAACATGTGTGCTTATTTCACTGGGGCTTATAGCTAAGTTTTTGACGTCTAGCTGATTGAGCACGCCTACTTCTCGAGCAATGCCTTTAAGGCCTAAACAGTCGGCTCTATTAGGCGTTAAATCAATTTCAATAATATTGTCGTTTAAGTCTAAGTACTCGCGAAAATCTTGGCCAATAGTGGCATCGTGGGGCAGCTCGGCTATGCCTGAATGATCATCGCCCATGCCTAACTCAGAAAAACTGCACAACATACCGTGTGACGGTTCACCCCGTAATTTTGTCTTTTTAATTTTAAACGGACCCGGTAAAACCGCGCCTACAATCGCAACGGCTACTTTTATACCTGCTCTGCAGTTTAGTGCTCCGCACACGATGTCAAGCAAATCACCGCTACCTACATCTACCTTTGTTACCTGCAGCTTATCGGCATCCGGATGCCTAGCGCATTGCACTACTTCACCTACAAGCACGCCGGTAAACTCACCGGCTACAGGCGCAATACCATCTACTTCAAGGCCAGCCATACTAAGCTGTTCACATAGTGCTGCGGTGTCTATTTTGGGATTTACCCACTCTCTTAACCAAGATTCACTGAATTTCATGTAATACTCTTACTATGCAAACTGTTTCAAGAAACGTACGTCATTTTCAAAAAATGAACGTAAATCGGTTACGCCGTAGCGCAGCATGGTGAGGCGTTCAACGCCCATACCAAATGCAAAACCGGTATACTCTTGGGGATCAATATTTACCGCTTTTAATACGTTTGGGTGCACCATGCCGCAGCCTAACACTTCTAGCCATTTGCCGTCTTTTCCCATTACATCAACTTCAGCTGATGGTTCAGTGAAAGGAAAATACGACGGACGAAAGCGAATTTGCAAATCTTCTTCAAAAAAGTGATGCAGAAAGTCATGAATAATCCCTTTAAGCTCAGCAAAGCTGACGTTTTTATCGACCATTAAACCTTCCACCTGATGAAACATAGGCGTGTGGGTTTGATCGTAGTCGTTGCGGTAAACGCGCCCAGGAGAAATAATTCTAAGCGGTGGTTTTTCATGCTCCATGGTGCGAATTTGCACGCCTGAGGTTTGCGTACGCAGCATTAAGTCGGGATTGAAGTAGAACGTATCGTGATCGGCCCGCGCAGGATGATTTTTGGGAATATTAAGCGCATCAAAATTGTGAAAGCCATCTTCAATTTCAGGGCCTTCTTTTACGACGAAGCCTAGTTCACCAAAAAAGTGTTCGATTCTGGCGATGGTGCGACTCACCGGGTGTAAGTTACCCATTCGTATACTTCTGCCCGGTAAACTAACGTCTATAGACTCAGTAGCTAATTTAGCATTTAGTTCAGCTTCTTTTAAGCCTTGTACTTTAGCGTTAATTAAGCCTTGAACTTCTTGTTTTGCTAGGTTTATCTTTTGTCCAGCGACTGGCCTTTGCTCTGCGCTTAGCGCACCAAGACCTTTCATTAAGTCGGTTACTTTGCCTTTTTTACCCATAAAGGCAACGCGCACTGCATCAAGTTCAGGCGGCGTATTTGCCCCTGCAACTGCCTGGCGTGCTTCTTCGATGATTACTTCTAGCTCCATTACGACCTCTTTATCGAGCATTATCTACGCTTGTAATATAAGCGCTGATTATTATATTGTTCAGCAGCGTATTTTACACAAGTTTGATCGCATTTATTCATAAAATGTTATTAAAACAGGTAATTAATAGATTTAACGCAAAATTTTGTGGCTGATGTTATCGAAAGAAGAAGCGCACAGGGGAAGTTTTGAATGGTTGAAAATTAAAAAAGCGAGCTTCCTGCTCGCTTTTTTAAAAAAGAACTTAAACTACTAATTTAATAGCTTGGTTTAATAGATTACGCTAATGCGCCTTTTGCTGCATCAACAAGAGCAGTAAATGCTGACTTGTCGTGTACTGCGATGTCTGCAAGTATCTTACGATCTATTTCAACAGACGCTTTTTTCAAACCGTTGATGAAACGAGAATAAGAAAGACCATTTTGACGTGATGCTGCATTTATACGCGCAATCCAAAGCTGACGGAATTGACGTTTTTTGTTACGACGGTCGCGGTATGCATACTGCCCAGCTTTAGTTACTGCTTGGTACGCTACGCGATATACACGTGACCGTGCACCGTAATAACCTTTAGCTTGTTTTAATACTTTCTTGTGACGTGCGCGAGCTACTACGCCGCGTTTTACTCTAGCCATTTTTTAAGTCTCCTGAAGTGCTAAGTTTATACGTACGGTAACATACGTTGAATAAGAGCGTGGTCACTCTTATGAACGAGTTTCTTGCTACGTAGATGACGTTTACGCTTAGTACTCTTCTTGGTCAGAATGTGACGCAAATGAGACTGCTTGCTTTTAAAGCGACCTGAACCCGTTTTCTTAAAACGTTTTGCAGCACCGCTGTTTGATTTCATTTTAGGCATTGCTAAAACTCCGCATTGTTGTACTCACCGGCAATGTTAATACGTTAACGTGATGCCTTAAACATGAGCTGTTAATATTTGCAGCAAGGTGTCGTTAGTTGTGCAGACTAAAAAACTTGTAAACCTATACTACTTCTTGATTGGTGCAAGTACCATGATCATTTGACGACCTTCTACCCGATGCGGAAAAGACTCTACAATAGCAATATCTTCCAGATCGACTTTAACGCGTTTCAATAAATCGATGCCAATTTCTTGGTGAGCCATTTCACGTCCACGAAAACGTATGGTTACTTTGGCTTTGTCTCCACCTTCTAAAAAGCGACGCAGGTTGCGCAGTTTTACCTGGTAATCGCCTTCATCAGTGCCAGGGCGAAATTTAATCTCCTTGACCTGAATTTGCTTTTGCTTCTTTTTTTGCTCTTTTTGGGCTTTGCTCTTTTCAAACAAGAACTTGCCGTAGTCCATAATTTTACAGACCGGAGGTGCAGCATTAGGGCTAACTTCTACTAAATCCAAATTTGCTGCAGCAGCTTGGGCCATGGCCTCTTCAATCGTGACGACGCCTGCGGGCTCACCATCTGCTTGTACTAAGCGAACTTCATTTACTGTTATGTCTTCGTTAATGCGGGATTTATCACCCTGAGATTTATTACTAACGCCTTTAATTTGTTATTCCTCCAAGAATTTTTATAGGTAGCGAATGTATGGCAAAACTTGTTTTTAAGCTTTGTGTACCGACAGATCTAACCCTCGTGTACCATACGCGCTCAACATTATACCTATTCTATGCTGTAGTGCTATTTAATTTTTTAGTTTTCACGTCATCTGATAACAATGCAGCAAATTCAGCTACCGACATTACGCCAAGATCTATTCCCTTACGCGTTCTAACGGACACTTGACCCGACTCTTTTTCTTTGTCGCCTGCAACTAACAAGTAGGGCACTTTTTTCATTGTGTGCTCTCTTATTTTAAAACCAATCTTTTCGTTTCTCACATCGGCTTTTACTCTACAGCCAAGTTCAAATAATTGTGCTGCTACGTGCGTGACGTAGTCTGACTGGGAATCAGTAATGTTAGATACAACTACCTGAGTTGGCGCTAACCAAGTTGGAAATGCGCCGGTGTACTCTTCGGTTAAAATACCAATGAAGCGTTCTAGCGAACCCAATATAGCGCGATGGATCATAACGGGTGTTCTACGTTCTCCGTCTTCGTCTACATAGGTTGAGCCTAGGCGTCCTGGCATTGAAAAGTCTAGCTGTATAGTACCGCACTGCCATGCTCTATCTAAACAATCATATAGTGTAAATTCAATTTTGGGCCCATAAAAAGCGCCTTCACCGGGCAGGTAGTCAAACTCAATGTCGTTTCTAGATAGCGCATCCGCCAAGGCTATTTCAGATTTATCCCAGGCTTCATCGCTGCCCACGCGCTTTTCAGGTCGGGTGGATAATTTAACCACTATTTTTTCAAAGCCGAAAGTGGCATAGGTGTCGTAGACCATTTTGATGCACTGCGTAACTTCATCAAGCACCTGTTCTTCGGTACAAAAAATGTGTGCATCGTCTTGCGTAAAGCCGCGAACTCGCATTAAACCATGCAGTGCGCCAGAGGGTTCATTTCGATGGCAGCAGCCAAACTCAGCCATTTTTAAGGGTAAATCACGATACGATTTTAAGCCTTGATTGAATATTTGCACATGCCCTGGACAGTTCATCGGTTTAATAGCGTACTCACGTTTTTCAGATACAGTGGTAAACATATTTTCACCGTATTTATCCCAATGACCTGACTTTTCCCACAGGGTGCGATCCATCATCAAAGGTGCTTTTACTTCGTCATAGCCATACTGGCGCAGCTTTTTGCGAATAAAGGCTTCTATTTCGGTGTATATTGTCCAACCATCGTTGTGCCAAAACACCATGCCGGGCGCTTCTTCTTGCCAGTGCCATAAGTTTAGCGCTTTGCCCAGCTTGCGGTGATCGCGCTTTTCAGCTTCTTCTAAGCGATTTAAATACGCTTTTAGCTGCTTTTTGTCTGGCCAAGCCGTGCCATATACACGCTGAAGCATTTTATTGTCGCTGTTTCCTCGCCAATACGCACCCGCTACCTTCATTAATTTGAAATGCTGGCAAAAGCGCATGTTCGGCACGTGAGGACCACGACACATATCAACATATTCTTGGTGATAATAGAGCGCAGGGGTATCAGTTTGCGCAATATTATCATCCAGAATTTCAATTTTGTAGGACTCACCCTTAGCTTCAAAGGTCTCTTTAGCGTGCTGCCATGAAACCACTTCTTTAACCACATCGTAGTTAGTTTTAGCCAGCTGTAGCATGCGTTTTTCAAGCTGCACAAGCGCCTGTTCGTTAAGAGGCTCTTCTAAATCTACATCATAGTAAAAACCGTTATCGATAGTGGGCCCTATGGCCATTTTCACATCGGGGTAAAGCTGTTTAATAGCGTGTCCGAGTAAATGTGCGCAAGAATGCCTGAGGATTTCGAGCCCGTCGTCGTCTCTAGCGGTAATTATTTGTAATCTAGCATCGTTTTTGATTAAGTCTGTGGCGTCAACCAGCTTGCCGTCGACACGCCCCGCTATAGTGGCTTTTGCTAGGCCTGGCCCTATGTCGTTAGCGACGTCTAACACAGAAACAGCATTTTCAAATGAACGTTGACTTGCGTCGGGGAGTGTAATTACGGGCATAGAATTCCTTTAGCAGTGGTGACACCTACCAAGCGCCACTTGCATTTTGTATGATGAGGACATGTTTAATTGAACGATTCGTATTTCAATCAAGTCAGTTAACAACCGACGAACAAATCCCTAGGGTTTTACGATACTTCACAACGGGGGAGATTATACCGACATGCACCCACAACATGCAATTACGCAGACCTACAAATTAAGGGCTTTACTGCATATTTACGTACATTACGCTTATTTAATACAAATATGCGCATAATAGTGACCCAAACCATAGGCTAAACAGGTAACATTCTTTATAAATTTTGTTTATAACGAGACTACAAACATGGTCACCCAGTTCTTTACTTACCCCGCAATGACCTTAGTTGCACTACTGATAATAAGCGGCTGCAGCGATACTAAAAAAATCGCAGTCGATTTAGAAGATTACAGCGAAAGACTTCAAAGCTACACCGGCATAGCGATTGAATCCCTGCCTGATGTAAATAATCTTTATGCGCCCAACAAGCAAGCCCTAAAAATTGACATTGAGCGAACGAGCATCAATTTACGCGAACTTTTTGCCTTTAACGACTGTTCTTTGAATCAACTTGTAGCGCAGCGAAATACCGCCTTGGGAAAGATGCAGCTTCCCTCAAGCCGATATGCCTATGAAAGCGAGCTTGTACATGAACTTGCAGCTTGTCAGCGCACCTTACAAGAGAATGAAGGTAAGACTGAACTTGTCGCTAAATTGGTCGACTGGTCTGCATTAAAGCAGCAACAACTCCCTCAGGTATGGGCGAATTTGATTACTCAGTCTATTGAAACCGATACTCATTTCACTGGGGGTACAGGGTATATAAGCGGTACCAGCGACGATAATTTTCAAGCCACCAAACTGGCATTGAACTTTTTGCTGAAAAGTCAAAACGAACATCCCGTTAATGCATCTGCTTTAGAGCTTCATTTACAACAGCTAAATAACACGCCTTTACTGGCAAAAAAGTGGCGCACACAGCTGTTGCTTGCACAGGAGTTAAACAACATTTCTCCTCTGCTGAATACTTATTTAATCAACAATACCTGCAGTACACGCAAAGAAGAGGAGAGCATTGAGGTAATGCGAAATATCTTTAGAATATTCTTTGCGCAGCGTATTCAAACTGTTGCGGGGCAGCTAAACAATTATTATTACCAGCTGTCTCCTTTGGTGGAGCAACTTGCACAAGCACCACAGATGCCGGCCGCATTTAATGAATACTTGCTGTTGCACAATACATTAAATTTTGAGGCATACACCGAAGCAATGCAGTCTCATATTCAAATATGGCAGCAAATATTTGAACGCTGTGACAATATTGCTGCGTTCGAGGCAAGTTTGTGACTTAAAAGGCAGTCCATAAGTCAATTATCTATAATATAGTTGATTAACTGCTGGAAAATCCTGCCTTTGCCTGGTGCCCAAAGCTAGTCTTGCATGGTATGCTTTTGGCGCAAACAAGGATAAATGATCTAATGATGTACGACATACCCCACGTAGACCTAAGCACAAAAGTATCCAAGGCCGAATGGCAGACCAGAGTTGAGCTAGCCGCCTGCTATCGACTATTAGTCATGCATGGCTGGGATGATTTAATTTACACCCACGTATCGGCGCGTATTCCTGGAACTGAAGATCTTCTCATAAATGCATTTGGTTTAAGTTTTGAAGAGGTGACGGCCTCAAACCTCGTTAAAATTGACATAGACGGTAATATAATCGACCCTGATTCACCGTTTGAAATAAACCCAGCAGGCTTCACCATTCACAGCGCCGTTCACCATGCCCGCCCAGAGGATCAATGCGCTTTGCACCTGCACCATAGCGACGCGACTGCTGTGGCCAGCTCAAAAGAAGGTTTATTGCCATATAGCCAATACGCCGCATTTGCGCTAGCTAGCATGAGCTATCATCACTACGAAGGTTTAGCCGTTGATCACAAC
>Ga0136561_1000156_pt1 | contig 23956 bp, 14 predicted proteins | sample AntRauMeHopE1498_FD_104641 | JGI IMG/M metagenome (GOLD analysis project Ga0136561, IMG submission 104641) | Saline lake microbial communities from Rauer Islands, Antarctica - Metagenome Hop E1 #498 | ecosystem: Environmental > Aquatic > Non-marine Saline and Alkaline > Saline | place... | reverse complement strand
GGCGGCATTGTGATTGCGCTGTTTAATATGCACGCTCCGCAAATATACTTGTATGGCCCCCGCTTGAGCAGCCGTAGCGGTGCTAGAGTAAAATTTAACCTTTCCCTGTCTACTCTGCCACGCTGCTGACCGGCACCGCTGTTTGCAACGCCAAGTGCGCCAGCACAGTCCACGCGCCGTCTGCCACCAACCGCTGGTCAAGCGGCACAGCGTCGTCGTTGAGCGGATCGGCCAGCGGGACGTCCATGGCCGTTGCGGCCAGCTGGCGATGCAGCTCGGCTTGCGCGCTCGCTGGCAAAGGGCAGGCCTCGATCCACTGCTGCACGGCTGCCGCGAGGCAGGGCACGACGCCCTTGCGCGCTGCCTGGTTGGCGTGCTGTTCTTGACGGATGGCGGGCGACACGAGCCACAGGCTGCCGCAGCGCGGTAGCACGTTGCGCTCGGGCGTGCACAGGTAGTGCAGGTTGCGGCCCTGGTACTTGAGCGCCGCCGTAAAAAGAATGGCCTCGACCTGGTAGTCAATCTTGAGCTGGCGGTGCTGCGTCTCGGGGTCGACAATGCCAAACGCGTTGGCCATGCTAAAAACAATCCCGTTCTTGCGCTCCTGCTGGGCCAGCAGCTTGACCTTGTGAAAGTCGGCATAGACGTCCACGGCTACGTTGGCGTCGCGGTACGCGGCGTTGAGCGACAGACCCGTTCGCCACACGCCCTCGTAGACCATCCGCGCCAAGTGCTTGCGGCCGTTGTAGAGCACCACCACCAGGCCCGCCGACACTACAGTCTGGCCCGTCGACCACACCACCAGCAGAAAGCGACCCTTGCCCTCGCGCACCAAGACGCGGCGCAGCGGCGCCAGGTACCGCAGCAGCTTGTCCGAGAGCCCCGAAAGCGCCGTCAGGGGCACGTCGCCTTCCGCGTCGGTCGCTGGCCGCTGGCCGTTGCACGCCTCGACCACCTCTTCGGGGGCCCAGAGCTTGATCTGCGGGCCGTCCAAAGCCACGCGCACCGGCTCGGCCAGCAAGCGGCGGCGACACGATTTTTCTAGCGGCGTCCCCGTACCGCCGGCGTAGAGCACCAGCACACAGCGCAGCGAGCGTGTTTTGCGCGGGGTGGGCTCGGCCATGACCCTTTTTTTTCCGGGTTGTTCGATTCGATTTGATTCGATTCGGGTCAGACACGGCGTGCATAGGCAAGCAAGCGAGAAAATGAGCTTCACGCCGTGGCAGCTTGACGGCGCCGAGGGGTGGGCCGCGGTGGCACTGCTGCGCCAAACAGCGCGTAGTGCGGCGTCGTGTGCGGTCCGCGAAACTCAATGTTGGATGGCTCGCAGCCGAGAGAGCTGGCAGTGCGCTTGGCTGATCGCGACCGGCGAACCTTGCTGTGGTGCCGCTCGACCCGTGGCACGCGAACGTAGGGCGCGTCGTCGAGCGTCTCGGCCGAGCCCAGCACGAGACGGTAAAAGTCAGGGCTGGGGCGGTGTGCCGAGCGTCCCACCGGAAGCACCAACCGGCCGCCGAAAAAGCGGTCAGACAGGCTCAGCAGAACCCCTAAAACAGCCGAGGCCAGGCGCTGGCGGCGCGGCTGGGGCTCGATCTGAAGCAGAGCATAGAGGGACGGGTGCAGCATGGGATGGTGCCCGGGTACCTGAGGTGCTTTGGGCGACACGGACGCGTCGAGCCACAGCATGGCGATTGTTTGGCGGGCGCGGTCGGTTAGCATCAGCGGCCGGTGGCGGGCTAGAAAACTCGTCGAGTTCATGTAGCGCTGCGCAAACGTGTCACCAGCAGCCTGAACGGCGCTCACCTGGGCCCAGCCAGCATCGTCGGTCGCCGTGTCGCCGAGATCGACCAGAGCACTGTTGATGCCCGTCCCCAGAAGATCCCACAGGTTGCTCGCAGCATCGGGTGTCCAGTCGCTATCGAGGGTTTGCCGAGTCTCGGCCAGCCACGGACCCCACGGCTCGCCGGCATCAACAGGGTCCGAACTGGCCAGACGCCGAGGCTGGTGAATCACGAGGCCGCCGAGGTTGGCCAATCGCGCATCGACACTGGGCCACGCCAACGAACGGATGCCCGGTGCAGCTCGCAGCAGAGCGGCGCTGGGGTACCATTCCTTCAAAGCCGTAGGCATCGCGTGCGACGACGGCACGAGAATCTGAAAGAGTCGCGGGGCATGGCAGTTGACCAGCGCGACTGGGTCTGTCAGCGGGTCGGGCACATAGCCCATCAACTGCCGCACCAGGCTGTGGCCACGCAAGCCAGGCGTCCAAGATGGCGGCGCAACGGTGCGAATCGACGGCACGTCGCCCTTGATTTGCAGGGCCAGCTGGCGCGGCAGCAGCTCGTAGACCACAAACGCCGCCACATCGCCCACTGCCGGCTGCGGCATGTCCAGACCTGCCAGCACAGCCACAGTCGCAGACGCGACGGCCACGTCAACAACCACCATGCAGCGCTGATCGTCCGTCTTGTCGCGATACATCAGCACCAGCGCGATGGGCGCGACGGGGCTCGCAATGACACAATAAAACAGTGTGCGGTTGCTAGCGGGCAGCGCCGCGCCAGTCCAGCTCCAGGTCCACGCTGCAGGTGTTTTCTGGGCTTGCAGGGCTGCCTCTTTGGTACCGTCAGGCACCGGGTGCCACGCTAGCGGCGTGTCGGGCTGCCACTGGGCCAAAAACGCGTTGGTCTTGTTGACGCACACGTCGACAATCTCAGAGCACGGTCGCGGGTCAAGCGGTGGCTCGCTTGCCAGCACAATGCTCACCGGGACAGTGCCGCGAAACGAAACATACGCCGTCCAGGCCCGCAGCAAGACAGCGGCATCGCTGGCGTCGGGTGGTGGCTCGGTGCTTGCATCGACTGTCCAGCGCCACTCGCTAAGCTGGTCCCCCAGAAGGTCGAGCGCTAGCGCTCTGTACTCGACCAGCGTGGTGCAGCTGGCACCGCGCAGTGCCCAGCGCTCAATCCGGTGGGGGCGGGCGGGAGTGGCCATGGTAAATGACGCTCAAGCTGCATTTTTTTCCTTGCCAGCCGACCGTTCGCTCGCCCTTTGTGCTGCCGAAACCGGTTTCCTGTCCTGCCCGACGCACCGCCATGGACGCTTCAAATACCGCCTCTGACGCACCCTTGCCGTCGTCCATCAAGTCGCAGCCTGGCCGTCAGCTCCTGCGCGATGTGCGCCACCTTGTCACCGACCTGGGCGAAGTGGTTACGTCGGCCCTGGGCGAGCTACTGGGCCACGGCTACGGGCACACCAACGTGCACGTGCTCAATGTCGTGTCGGTGGTCCAATTTGCCGTCTGCGTCTACTGGGCCTACGTGGCCGCACGCACCCCGCTGCACAACATCCCTGAAGCCTGGAAAGCACTCAGCTGGATACAGCTCTTCCACACGCGCCTGGCCCTGGCCGTCTACAACCCCACCAACTGGCTGGCCACCACCGCCTACCAGCTCTGGATGACGACTGGGTCGGTCATTGCGCTGGCCACCATCAGTCAGGCCATCGAGCTTGGCACTAGCCACGCGTGCCTGACCAAGACAGCGTCGCAGGCCGAGTACTGCCCCTACACAACCGTGCCCGACCAAGCCGACCCGTTTTCGTGCACCACCCTGCCGCCCATTGCCAGCCCATGCCCCGTGTCGTCACCCGCCCGAGCACAGTTCATGACGGGCGCGGCCGTGCTGCAGTGCATCGCCTTTCTCGTGTTTGTCGTGTGGGAGTATGTCAAGCTGCAGAGCTGCCGCTTACACGCGCTCGACAACATTGTGCGCGCCAACCACTGCGTGCACGACCACCGCGCTGGTGTTCTCGACGACCAGGAAAACACTCCTGCCAGCGACACAGACAACGACTCTAACCACGGCAATGACAACGACCACGGCCACGGCCGCCATCGCCCGGGCGCGGCCGTCCACAAGATTGGCGGTGCTGGCACCAGCCGGTCGGGACTCCGGGGACGGGTCTGAGTCGACTCCCAGAGTAAAGTTGTTTGTGCGAGCGCAAACACACACGCGCCTTTTCCCAAATTGACTCGCACACACTGCACGCACAGAGCCCCACCATGCTGCGCCTGTTGCTGCTGCTGTTGCTGGCAGTCCCAGCCAACGCCGCGCTGCCAGCCTACAAGCGCCACCGCACCCACGGCAGTCCGTGCGGACGGTTTCCGACCGACGCAGCCAACCGGCTCGGAGCGTGTGTCACGCACCACACGATACGCATCACCGACGAGCGCCGACTGTTTGTCCGGCTCGTGGCCGTGCCCGGCACCGAGAGCAACAGCGGCGACTTTGCAGCCGGGCCGCACCCGACCGAAGAGCTGCTGCTGACACAGCGCAGCGCGTGTATCGACCAAGACCCACCGTGCCGCGTGCTGATGCAGGGCACCAACGTGCGCGTGGCCACCTCCCGCACCCCCGACTCTGTCTACATTGGCCTGGCGCCCGACAGCGATGTGTGGGACACGTGGGCCCGCGTCGAAGTGAGCGTGCGCAACCTGCGCGCCACCGTAGTGCAGCTTAGCTGTCGCGACGCGTGCGCTACTGTGGTAAGCAACCTGGCCGACCCTGAAAAAATCACCTGGCAGCCGCGCACACCCGCGCTCGACGCCACCGTCATCGAGCTGCACGACGCGTTTGTTGTGACGGCCACACACGTGGGCCTCGTGAACCCCGAGCACGAAGAGCTCTTGGACCGCAACGTGCCGCAAAGCCTAGCATGGGTGGTTTTGATCACAGCGTTTTCGCTGGCCATGGTGGGTGTCGGCGTCGAGCAAGTGTACTACCCATGGCGCAGCACGCTGCCGCACATGTTGCTGTCGGTGCTGGCCCTCCAAGTGCTGGCGTGGCTGGCGCTGCTGAGCTCGGACCTGCTGACCAACATGGACCGCTACTTTTACTGGGTGCACGCCGACGCATGGCACACGTATGGCTGGCACTTGGTGGTGGCCGTGCCGGCCAGCTGGCTCTTTGCCGTGGGCCTGCTAGTGTGGAGCGGTTGGAATCACGTGGCCATGGTCCTAGCGCACGTGGTGCACGTGGAAATGACGCTGGTTCTGCTGACGTTTGTCACCGACGTGCGCCACCGCCCGCAGCCCTTCATCTGCATCTTCACGCTGGCTCACGTGTGGCAGCTCTACGGCGTATGGCGCGCCACGGCCAAACACCGCGGCCGGCGCAAGCTACCAGCAGTTCTGCACGTCTTGCACTGTCTGCTGGCGCTTTGGTTCGAGGCCACGCACGGGCAAAACCTCATGTACGGCCTCTGGGCCCAAGTGCTCGACTTTCCCGAGAGCATGGCCAGCGTTCTGGCCTGGGCTGGCCTGATTGCCGTGGCGCTGGCCGAGCTGGCTGTCCTGACCCGGCAGCTCAAGTGGCTGGCGCACAGCGGCCCCAAGGGCTTGTAGCACACCTGAAATTGTCAGTGTCAAAGGGCATCACTTCCTACACGTTTATTTAACGTGTCTATTTTACATCGAGTTACGTGTGCCAAATTGACTTTGGGCTGCCTCAGATTTTATTTTTTTTTGGTCGAGGCTCAAACCTCGGAAGTCTGGTTCTCAGCGACCTGGCCAGAATTAATCTTCCGAGAAGGGATGACAACTTTGACAAGCCTTAAAATAGCATCTCAGTCCTAGTCCCTTCGCAAGACTAAATCCTATGGTTAGGATTTAGTCTCCTTACAATACTAAGACTGAGATGCTATTTTAAGGCTTGTCAAAGTTGTCAGCCCTTCTCGGAAGATTGGCTCTGACCAGATCGCTGAGAACCAGACTTCCGAGGTTTGAGCTTTGAGCCAAAAAAATAAAATCTGAGGCAGCCCAAAGTCAATTTGGCACACGTAACCTCAAAATCAGTGTCAAAGTTGGCATCACTTCCTACACGTTTATTTAACGTGTCTATTTTATTTTTGGGTTACGTGTGCCAAATCGACTTTGGCCTGCCTCAGATTTTGATTTTTTTTTCATCCAAAGCTCAAACCTCGGAAGTCTGGTTCTCAGCGATCTGGTCAGAACCAATCTTCCGAGAAGAGCTGACAACTTTGACAAGCCTTAAAATAGCATCTCAGTCCTAGTCCCCTCGCAAGACTAAATCCTATGGTTAGGATTTAGTCTCCTTACAATACTAAGACTGAGATGCTATTTTAAGGTTTGTCAAAGTTGTCATCTCTTCTCGGAAGATTAGTTCTGGACGACCTGGTGAGAACCAGACTTCCGAGGTTTGAGCCTCGACCGAAAAAAACAAAATCTGAGGCAGCCCAAAGTCAATTTGGCACACGTAACCTCAAAATCAGTGTCAAAGTTGGCATCACTTCCTACACGTTTATTTAACGTGTCTATTCTTTTACGTTGAGTTACGTGTGCCAAATTGACTTTGGGCTGCCTCAGATTTTATTTTTTTTTGGTCGAGGTTCAAACATCGGAAGTCTGGTTCTCAGCGATCTGGTCAGAACCAATCTTCCGAGAAGAGATGACAACTTTGACAAGCCCTAAAATAGCATCTCAGTCCTAGTCCCTTCGCAAGACTAAATCCTATGGTTAGGATTTAGTCTCCATACAATACTAAGACTGGGCTTCTATTTTAGGACTGGTCAAATTTGTCATCTCTTCTCGGAAGATTGGTTCTGACCAGATCGCTGAGAACCAGACTTCCGAGGTTTGAGCCAAAGGGCAAAAAAAATAAAATCTGAGGCAGCCCAAAGTCAATTTGGCACACGTAACTCAGCGTAAAATAGACACGTTAAATAAACGTGTAGGAAGTGATGCTATTTCAGGACTGGTCAAAGTTGTCATCCCTTCTCGGAAGATTGGTTCTGACCAAATCGCTGAGAACCAGACTTCCGAGGTTTGAGCCAAAGGCCAAAAAAAATAAAATCGGAGGCAGCCCAAAGTCAATTTGGCACACGTAACCTCAAAATCAGTGTCAAAGTTGTCATCACTTCCTACACGTTTATTTAACGTGTCTAATTTACGTTGAGTTACGTGTGCCAAATTGACTTTGGGCTGCCTCAGATTTTGGAAACTTTTTGGTCCAAAGCTCAAACCTCGGAAGTCTGGTTCTCAGCGACCTGGTCAGAGCCAATCTTCCGAGAAGGGATGACAACTTTGACACGTCCTAAAATAGCATCTCAGTCCTAGTCCCTTCGCAAGACTAAATCCTAACCATAGGATTTAGTCTCCCTACAATACTAAGACTGGGATGCTATTTTAGAGTTGTCAAAGTTGTCATCCCTTCTCGGAAGATTGGTTCTGACCAGATCGCTGAGAACCAGACTTCCGATGTTTGAGCCTCGACCAAAAAAAAAATCAAAATCTGAGGCAGCCCAAAGTCAATTTGGCACACGTAACCTCAAAATAAAATTTGGCTGGCTTGTGGGTCAGCCATCGTGGCTGAAGTGTTTTGGGGGGGGCGCTTGCCAGCCTTAGTGGTTAAGATGGCATTTTCAAAGTGGTCTGCCATGCTGACGGCTGCTACAGCGCCGCGTCTGGCCCCAGTGGACGCCCCCTGGCTGCAGCATTGGCTCTGCGCCGTCAAGGCGCGCCCCGACATTGTGTGGACCCGCGACTGGATCATTGCCGACTGCATGGTGCGCATGCTGCAGTGCAACCAAGAGTGGGCGCAGTGGTACCGGTCGGCGGACCGACTTGAAGCGTGGGTGCTGCTGGCGGGCGACACGCTGGCGCAGACCCAGCCCGACGCTTTTGCAGCACTTTCCGATCAGTGCGCCAGCTGGAGTGTCTTTCTGCGCTCGGCAGCCTGGGACGTGCGGCCCCGACCGACCGACACGTTTGACTCTCGCATGGTGTTTGAAGCCCGCTTTGGCGCCACGCTCGACGCGCCGTACCCGCCCGTGCTGACGCGCTGGACGCTCGAGCAGCGGCTGGCGCGCTACGCGCAGGCCCGGCTGATTGTCGCCGGCGATCCAGGGTCGCAGCCGACCCAGCTCTTGACCAACGACAGCAGCAGCGCGCCAGAATCAGAATGGTGATTTTTACTTTCTAGGCGAGATTTGCATTTTCCAAGTTGCATTTTTGCCATGGCTGCCAGTGCTGCCTCGGCCGGTGCGACCACCGCGCGCGCTACTCACTACGACAAGTTTGTCTACGAACGCGGTTGCTGCCTCACGAAAAAGCCGACTCACGCGCGCACTGAGATTTGGCCTCGGTCGCCGCCCAAGATTGGAGGCGTGAACCGCAAGCGACGAGCCATCGCCTGGAAGCTGGCGCAGCTGGACGTCGGCGCCAGCGGGCCAGACATTCAACACGTGCGGCTGACGCTCGAGCAGGCGTTTGTGCTGCTGTACACCAAGAGCATTGCGTTTGGATCGTGGCTGCCGACTGCCACTCACGCTGCGGCGCTCTACGTGATGCACCGTCCAGGTGAACCGAGCAACGACTGGGTATGCCTGACGTTGGTGCGCGGCACCCCCGACGAGTGGTTTGGCCCTGACCACAGCCCGGTAGTGGACAAGAACGACACGGAAAAGGTGTGCCGCGACGTGTGCAAGCAGTACATGCTGTGGTGTTTGCTGGGGGTAGAAACAGACGCCGCTGTGCAAAAGCTGCTGGCTATGCGCCACACAATAGACGTGTCTGTGCTGGGGTCTGCGCGCCAAGGTTGAGCTGCAAATTCAGACTGGCTTATTTCCGTACTCTTTCTTTTTTTCGGCAAACATGACCACCGCAGCACGGCGCTTGGGGCCCCCCGGCCGAGACGGCCCACGCTGCCCTGCAGCGCCAGCTTGAGATGCTGTAGATAGGTGTGTGTGTGTACGTGCTTTGATTTAATTCACTTTGCTTTTGGCTCACGCGGCAATGCTGCTCAAAAACGCGTTGCGCCCCTGGCACACGATTTGCCATCCGTCGGCGCTGCACATGACGGGCTGGGTTTCAAACGCCAGGGGCTGCGGGGGTTGGCCAATCACGTGCGCCTCAAAATGGATGGTGCCAGTTTGCAGGTCGCACACGGGCGATCGGGCTAGCCGAAAGCTGGTGGTGGCTTGGTTGGCCTGCGCGACAAACTCGTACGCGTCGAGGTCCAGGGCTTCGATAGCGCGAATGAGGTCGGGGCTAAACAGCTCGCCGGGCTCGAGCTGCTCGAGCACCACAGCGTCGTTGAGGTTGCGAAAGCTGGTGCACGTGGTCTGTTGGCTCCAGCGCCGCACGGTAACGACAAGATCGCCCGGGTCGTCCATGATGCTGGCGCCGCCCGTGTCGAGCTGCAGGGCGTCGATGGTGACTACGGTGCCGCCGGCCACCACGGCTGCGTCGACATTGGCCTGCACGCTGGCCCATGGCACATTGTTGATGAGCACGGGCCCGTTGTCGGCCAGAAAGATGGTGCTACCGTTGCGCACCAGCGCCATGCCGCTGTACGCGGGACTGTGAGTGTGGTGCGCTCGCGCGACGTACGTTTCCTCGTCGAGCTGCACGCGCGAGAGCAGCTGCAGGTTGTTGACAATCTCGGTGTGCGCTGCGCCAATGAGCAGCACGGGCGTCTGGAAAGGGTGCTGGGTGCGAAACTGGGTCTGGACCCATTGCAGGTACCGGGCGTCGGGCGTGCCGTCGCCGATCAAAAAGCCCAGGTCGGGGTCGTAGCGCACAATGGTCTCGTCGCGGCGCACGTCGACCAGGGCCAGCCCGCCGTCGGGCGTGTACGCCAGCTGCAGCACGCTGAGATCGCCTGCGCGGGTGCTCAGCGTCACGCTGACGGGAGTGGCGCCCAGAACCACCTTGAGAGCACCAAACTTGGTAGGCAGGCGCATGCTGCGCAGGCTGCGCCAGGTGCTGGCGGGCGCCACGCGCTGGACGCTGGCGTCGAGCACCACTGTGTTGCCTTCAAGAGTGTACCAGGCCGGCTGGCGGGCCAGCTGCCAGGTAATCAGTGCAGTGAACGCCACTAGCGTTGTGGCGGCCAGCAGCAGCACTGCCGCTTGATGAACGTGCATGGCGGCGCAAAAAAAAATGATTGGCTCGGCTTGCGGCTGTGCTTTGTGCTTGCCCAGCGCGTCTGCCTTTAGTCGGGTCGCCTGGACTCACGCTGGCGGCAAGAGTTTCAATTCAGGTTTAGTCGGGTGCGCTCAGAGCAAGCCTTGGGCCAGCATGGCGCTCAGGACGGGCGATCCGGCAGAGGCTTCCCGGAGAACCGTTTGGGTGCAGGTGCAGTCTGGATCATTGTCTTGGCATCGGTCGCCCTGGTAAAACGCGATTCGCGCACCCCAGCTTGCCACGTGCGTGAGCACGCCTTGGCATGCGTCTTGGCTGGCGGCAGCCAGAACCACCGGCAGAGCAGTGCGATTGCACAGTCGGTCGTGGTTGGCGGGGGTCTGAACGCCAATGGTGACGAGGTTGAACAGCGTCTGTGGACCCAGTCGGGCGCAGATGCTGCCGTCGACACAGTCCAACGGGCGCGTGACGAGCTCGAGGTTGATAGGCAGTCGCATCAGCTGCTCGACGCGCGCCGAGTTGTCTTCGACCGGCGTGTCTTCGTATCCAGTCAAGTTGCGCGTCAAGCGCTGCGTCAAGCAGCGTCGAGCGATGCAGGTGAGGATGGAATGGGTCGTTGCCTGGCGCAAAGGCGCTTGGAGGATGGCCTTTTGGCTTGTTTCATAGAGGCAGTCCAGCACGACGTTAAAGTCGCCATCGCAGTTCCAGATGGGGTGGTCCATCGCACGAGCGCATCCAGACAGAATAACCAGCGACACGGCCCACAGCATCCCGCGAGCATCGTGGCCTTTGGGTAGTCGAGCGTACAGAAGCAACCCTTGGACATTCTCGAGTGGGCTGGGCGTGTACATCAGCCCGAGCGATTCCAGGCGGCGCATGTAAGCCTCGCGCTCGCTCCAGTCGGCGTCGTCGTCCGGTCGGTCGGTGTGGGCGTCTGCCTCGCGCAAGTGCGCTAGCAGAGCCATCGACCCCGCAACACCATCGGCTGGCGTTGCACGAGTCATGGCGGCTCTGATTCGGCCCGCCTCGCGCTCGGTGAACCGCGTGTCTTGGCGCATACCAAGCCGATGCAGCACGTGCAGGACGGCCGCAATGGCCGGCAGGCCCATGCGATTCCCGGGCGTGTACAGAGGGTCCTCGCAGACGCAAACCTCGGCGTGGCGGTCGGCCGTTGCTTTGGCCCGCTTGGCCGGCGATACAAACACCGATCGGAGGTACCGAACGACAAACAGCGCCATAGCCATGTTGTCCTCGGTGAGAACAAGGGCTACGTCAGCAGGCGGGTTAGCCAGCGCAAGGCGCATACCTTCTGCGTCGGCAATGTCGACCCAGGGGTCGATCACGACGTCGGCAGTGGCCATGAGGACGATGAGGTCGAGAGAAAGAAAAATAAAGAGGATTTGCGGGCTGCTTGTTACGGATGGATTCTCTGAAGGCAGCCAGTGACCAGCCCAGCACAAAGAAAAAAAGAGCGGGGGCCGTCAGCGAGGTTTATGGTAGGGTAGCAAACAAAAGGGCCCAGCTGCAATTTTATTTCTTGCTAGCTCGGCAGACGAGCAATTCAGTTCAGTTCAGTTCAAGCCCGATCAAGACGACTACCAGAGCTCCGTCAGCAGACCCGTGCACGCGCTGCAGACCATGTTGTTTGATTCGGTCATGCCGCCAAACGAGACGCGGGCCTGCCAGCTAGCAATGCGGGTGTGTACTTCAGGCGGCAAGACGTCGTTCAGCGCCGTGCTCAGCACCACCATGGCGGTGCGCTCGGTGGGGTCGGGGCCGCCGCTCAGAAAGAGTGTCCGAAAGGCCTCGGCGCCGTAGTTGGCGTGCATCATGCACAGCACGGGCCGACCGTCGTCTCGGTCCGAGTACACCAGTCGGTTCCAGGGAATAGAGATGTTGACGGGCAGCGTCAGCAGCGACAGAATGTCTTTGTCGCGCTGCACAATCGTTGCCGCCACAATCTCGGGTTCATCGTCGACCATGTCGTCGTCGGGGACCCAGCAATCGTGCTGGTCCAGCAAGGCGTCGAGCAAGATCCTGCCGTGCTGCTCAGACGCACTGTGCCGCTCGCCAATGCGACGAGCGTCAGCGCCTTCGAGTGCTAGCTGATGCGTCTTGGCAGCGTAGGCTTTGGCCAGCTCGAGCGCAATCGACGTCATGTGCTCGCAGCTCCACGTTTTGTCGGGGCAGATAAGAGTAACGCCCTTGCGGAGCAAGTACCAGTACATCCACGCGGCTCGCTCGGGGTAGTCCACACCGTCGCGGCAGATGTTTTCCGAGCGGAGAGACAGCATGTGCCCCTCTTCGTCGCTTCGATAGGAGACGCGCTCTCCCATGATGTGCGTGTCGTAGTCCACGAAAAGCGCGGCCAGCTCGCCGAGAGGGTCGGCGTAGCCCGCAGCCTCAAACGCAATCAGCAGCTCGTCGGCGCTCTTTTGGCCCTGTTCGGGCGTCAGCTTGTCCAAGGCAGGATTAAACGAGCACTTTGCTTGCACTTTCAGAATTCCGGGATGGAGCTTGAGGCCAAGGCGCCCCATCACAAACACAACCGCGATGTGATCCTCGATGGAGATGTCGCCCTGGAAACCGCGCTCGCCCCAGGAAGGGGGTCCGCCTTTCCACCGGCCCAGAAACCGGTCTTGGGAAACGTCGCGAGTTGGGTCGCAGCGCTGCCGACGGAGCTCGGGGGTAGGGTACCAGTCGCAGTACCGCGTGACCGAATGAAACGACCACGCAATGCGGTGTGGCGTCACAATGGCAGCAAGCGCTGCCGGGATGTCGGCCAGAGCGGCCTTGGCGGCCTCTGGGTCGATCCTAGGATCAATCCACTCCATGGTGCACAGTTTTGGGCGCAAGAAAGAGCCCGTCGAGAGAAAAAAAAAAGGAGTGCGGTGCAACGTTGAAGCGGCCAATGCAAAGAAAGCGCTAGAGGTCGACGATCTAAAGAAATGAATGCAATTTACGCTTTTTAGCCCGCCTCAAAGAGTCAAGCCGTGTCGCTTGCGATCCAGATGTAGCCAGTCTGCAGCAGTCGGCCGGTGCGCCGTTCAATCACAGTGAGCGAGGCCCACGGATCGCCAGGTGGCGGGGGGCTGAAGCACAAGGTGCATGGCAGATGGGAAGGAAACTGCAAATGTCAATTTGGTTGGGTTCAGTTCAGAGTCCAGCAAGCACTTTTAGCGCACGCGCCGCACAGTCTCGGCAGCAAGAGCGCACACGCATCGAGGGCAAAGCGCGCCTCTGGGCCTAATTCCGCGCCCAAGCAGCGATCGCAGCTGGAACTTCAAGAGCCACGACGCAGTGTGCTGCTCTGCTTGCAGTGGAACGACGCTGTCCAAGAGCGACACCGCCACTGCCATTTGCAGAAACTGGCCGAGCTCGCATCCTCTGTGGGCGGAACGCGCTTTGAAAGAGCCGTGGTTGGGGCAATCAAGAGCCCGCGTAGCAATGCTCAAGAGAGCTGTTGGCGAGAAGGCACTGCAGCCAAAGCAGGGCTGGCCGGGCTCGGGGCAAAACGGCAGCACGGCAGGTAGAATGCACAGGCGGTACCGGGGTAGCAAGACGCACTGCACAACGTCGTCGGACGACGCTCGCAGAAACGCCACTGACTCGGGCGTGAAGACCTGTTGGTCGATGGCGGGCAGCGTCAGCCAGGCGGTGGCCAACTCTGCTGCCATGCGCTCCTCCTTGTAACCGCGCTCGTCAGCCAGGCTCGGGTCGCCGTTGTCTGTCACTCTAGAGTGCAGCTTCAGGCAGTCGAGCGGAACAGGATGCGCAAACGCATCGCGCTGCTCAGACAGCGGCAGCGCAGTGCTGACGCCGTGTTCAATCAGCATCTCGGTCAGCCAGTAAAAGCGCTCGTTGAGCATCGCCATCTCGCAGCCTCTAGCGCGGCGCTCGACGACAGAGCGCTCTTCGTCCGAGTGGTACTCGAGGGGCAGCTCGTGCAAAACGCTCGTGTGTCGGCACAAAAGGCGCTGCACGTGGTCGATGGGCTTGTTAAAGCTTGGGATGCTCCCAAACCAATCCAGCAGCGCCAGTGCGCAGGCTCGTCCCTCGGCTGGGCGCGCCGAGTACAGCAAGGTGCGCAGCGCACGATTGTCTTCGGGGCTGTACATGCGATCGAGCGTAACGATGCGCGCTTTCTGCAGCGCAACCATCCGAACAACCAGGTCCGACAGCGTTGCGGGCTGAGAGTTGCCGTGGGTCAGCATGGGTTTGCTGTAGACCACGCCAGGCCCTCGGACGTCTTCGTCGTACGCAACGCAAACCGAGATTACCAGCGCATTGGCGTGTGTTATGCGCACCGGGGTGCACAGTGCCGCCAAGGCCGGCGGGAAGTTGACCATGACGGGCGGCCGACCGGCTTGCGCTTGGTGGATCGGGTCAATCCAACCCATGATGCGGGTTGGGCGAGAGAAAAAAGGTACTGTGGAGAAGGGCAGCTGCAACGCGTCAAACAACGGATGAAAAAACTGCCAGTGGCCAGACAACAGCAACGGTTAAATTTTAAGTGTCGCCGCAGTCAGTTCAGTTTAGGTCATCCTCTAGCGCTCGACGGAGCAGGCGTAGGGCGTCTCGACGTCTTGATGGCGCGGTTCTCGGTCGGCCAAAAAGTCCCGGCACATCATGGTGACTTGGATGTCGGCGTGGTCGGCACAGGTGCCAATCTTGGCGAGAAGGCGGCGCGCGCGGCGCTTGGTCCAGGCCGGTTCAGACCGCAGCAGAGCCAGGCACGACTGGACGTCGCCTTTCATTAGCAAAACGCGCATCAGCTTGTGCTCTTGCTCCTCGGTCACTGGCGTTGTGGCGTCGGTGGCGGCAAGGCCGCTGGCAATGCGCCGGTGCTTGCTGTAGGTTATCGGAACACCGTACACGCGGTACAGGGCCTGGCGCAAGATGGTCGTCCGAAACATGTCGGGCGGGTAGACGATTTGGCCCGAGTCCAGCACTGTTGCGCCGCGTGGCGCAAGCGTCCAGATGGGTGGGTACGACTTGGCCCTCTCGCAGCGAGTGCGGTAGATGCGCATCAGGTTGATCCAGGCTAGCAGCAAGCCGCGCTCGTGGTCCTTGAGCACGGACTGGGCAATGTGGGCCGAAACGGCGTCCCAGCTGGGCAGCGGAGGAGCAACCGCGTTGCGAGCCATGGTGCTAGCAAAGGTCGAGAATAAGAAAAGAAAATGAAGCGCGCTCAGCGATTGCCAATGGTCATTTTTCTCCCTCCTAGCCGGCAGCCAAACGCAGGCTTACGCGACTGCTGCGCCATGGCAATTCCAACCTGGAGCCCTAGCCTCGAGTGGCCGGCCACCAACCCGGAGCGCGTTCCAGGCGAGTTTCACACTGTGCGCGTGGGCATTGGGGTGCGTCTGCTCGGCCGACACCTTTCGCGCCCTTTGGCAGCGGTCGAGGCGCTCTGCAAGCTATTGCCTTGCGACCTGGGGTCGTCCGGCAGCGACTGGGTAGTGGCCACACTGCTAGACCCCGACGTGCTCGTCGTGGTGCACTTGCACCGGTGGCGGCCCGGCATGGGCTGGCCGCCCTCGTGGGCGCAAAAGGCAGCGCGCGCGCCCGAGCGTTGGGAAGTGGTCGACGAGACACACGCGCTGTTTGTGCGCTCTGACCCGCGCGCCAAGGTGGTCTACCGCGGCGCTCGCGTGGACTCGTGTGTTGGGCCCACCAACCTGATACCCGACACTGCGCTCGACAGCGGGCTGCCAGCCTGGACGTACCCAGACCCAGGACTTTTGCTGCGGCAAAAGGCGTCGTTTGACCTGCGGCAGCCCCGCTGGCACTGCAAGACCACCACGTGCGCAGCACTCTACATGGACCGCTACGACGTCCTGGACGTGCTCATTGGCGTCTACGAGCAGCGGGTCTACTGCTCGGCGCGACGGGCGTGGCCCTACTGCGTCTTGGATACTTGGTTGGGCGGTTACGGTGTTGGCTTGGGCGCCTGGGCCGGTGTCAAGGTGGTGTGGCGGCGCGACAACAAGGGTGTGGTGCTGAGCAACGTGGGCGACACTGGCAAATCGTGCAAGCTGTTCTGGCAGCCGTTCAAGTCCAACGCGGTGCAGCAGGCGTGCGCGTGGGCGTCAGCCATCGAGTCGTGGACCGCCCACGGCGCGCCGTCGTGGATCAAGTCTGCTGCTTGGACCCCCGACATGGCGCAAAGCGCTTGCAAGTCTGCTAAAGATGCTGGGCTGGTCCAGACCCGACTGATCCCACTGCCCAGCTTGAAACCGTCAGCAGCAGCATGGCCGCCCCCAACCCCCGAGACCTGTCGGAAGCCGACTGCGAGCGCTTCCTTACCGCCCGCTACCCCAACTGGGTCCTCGACTTTGAGTTCTGGACGCCCATCGCGTTTGGTGCCACTCTCAACCTTAACGACGGCACGCACCCCTACGCCATTGGCGGGCAAACGCGCCACGCCGCGCTCCAAGAAGGCATCCTCCTTCACAATCAAGACCAAATCCACCGCCCGATGGCCCTCAACCCCGCGGCAGTCGCCCCTCTCTTTGCCGTGACCAAACCAGCTGGCGGCAACGTGATACGCATCGAGGGCCCGGCCAACCTCTGGCAAGATCTGCTGCAGGGCAAGCTGATCACCGAAAACGAGCGAGTCAGGCGCGCGGTTGACGTGCTGTAGCAGCAAAACGCTTGAAATTTTAAAACTGAAAATCACACACACACACACACACACTCGCTCTCTAAGCATCCTCGTCCTCTTCTTCATCCTCCTCTTCGGCCTCTTCTTCGGCCTCCTCCTCGACAGCCGCTTCTGCCTCCTCGGCCATCGTCGCGTCCTCCTCGTCTTCTGTAGCGCTGCCGTCGGCCGGGACTGGTTCGGTCTGCTCGGGGTCTTTCTCAACCGCTTGCAGAGCCATGAGCTTGGCGCGCTTGAGCATGGGCGGGCGCGTGTGGATGGCTGCGGCCACGCCGGCGATGTCAATGTTGCGCTCGCTGGCAAAGCGCATCACGTCGGGGTTCAGCAGCAAGTCGCCTACGTGCCCCTTGAGCTGGACGCCGCGCACGCGAGGGGTCAGCAGGGGCTGGCCCTTGACACCCAGCACTTGCACCGTGTCAAACGACAGGCGGGCCGTGCGAGTGCCAGTGCGCTCCGAGCGCAGAGTGCGCTTGTCGTTGGTCACGTTGACTTGCACGATGGCAAAAAAGTTGCCGCCCTTGGCAATCTCAGCCCAGTCCTCGTCGGGCACCGGCACTGGCTCGGGACCACTGCCAAAGTAGGTGAAGGCACTGCGCGACGTCGACCACGGCTTGAGGTGCCACAGATCCTCGTCCTCGGCAACGCGATCGTGCAAGTACGTCTCGCCCTCTTTGGCAAAGTGCTCCAGAAGCTCGGCATGGCGTTCCGCTGGCACCAGGGGCTCGGCTGTCTTGGCTGCCGTGCGGATAGCCTGCTTCTTCTCGTCGTGCCGCGGTTGTGCCCAGGCAATCTTGCGGCCCAGCTGGATGTAGCCGCGCTTGTTGGTGTGAGGGATCGGATCGGCCTTTGAGTTGCCCGCAAACATGGCCTCGCGCGCCTGCTCGTGCGTGGCACGGCCCTTGTGCTGCTTGTTGTAGAGCTCGTAAAACACCTTGTACATCTCCGAGTGCAAGTAGGCGTTGTCCGTCAGGTTCTCGGGGTCGCCATCGCGCGGCGGCACCAGCAGCTTCATATCGATGCCGTTCATCATGTTGACCAGGTAGTTGGGATCAACCTTGGACTGCCCGTTGGCAATCTTCTCGAGCGTCTCTTGCGCGTCAATCTCACCGTAGTCGGGCGGCAGCTGGCTGTCCATGGCACTGACAACCAGCAGAGCGTGAAACGACGTCATGGGCTTGCCCTCGCTGTTTCTGATCTGCGCGCCCGACACGGGGTTCACCAGCAGCAGGTTGTCGCCGGCCACCTTGAACTTGCAGTTGTGCACCCACGTGGGCTGCTGCTTCATGTACGAGAGGGCCGCGTAGAGCATGACCTGCTGGTCGGGGCGCAGTCTGTTGCCGTCCATGTGGTCGAGGACCAGCGACTCCATCACGTCGGGCGTGTAGGCGGCGTGGCGGTCGGCGGTCGTGGCAACGGTGGTGGAGGGGGGAGGCATGGTGACGGTTGAAGAGGATATGCGAAAATGGTTCTAAAATGAGGCTCGGGCTCGGGCAAGCTGCTCGGTCGCAACGCTCTCGCAAACGGAATCGTTCCGTTTTTTTTGGTCTGGGTTTGGGGGTGCGTGTGCAATACAAAAAAAAAACAAGCTGAAACATGTTGGAACCCGGCTTGCAAGCAAGTAAATTTCTTCGATCGCACACACACACACACACACACACGCATGCTCAGACGGCGTTGGGATCGCCATCGGCCGCAACCGCCGCGTACCACGTTCCGCCCAAGTCCCGCTCGTCATCCTCGTCCTCGTCCTCGTCGTCGTAGGTGGCTGGCTTGCGCACAATCTCGGGCTCAGCCTGCTCGGGCACCGGCGGGGTCTTGGGCCGGGCCTTGGCAACATTGACCACCTTGGCGACTTTGGCGACTTTGGCTTTGGGCGGTGTTCCAAACCCAACAACTTCCTCATCGTCCGACTCGGCTTCCACTGCCGGCAGCACCTGACCCCAGTCGTCCACCACCTCTTCGGGCTCGTCGTCGGACGACTGAATCGCCGATGGTTCCTTGGCCATTGGCTTGACGCCAGCCTTAGCCTTGGCCTTGGGCTTGGGCTTGGCTTTGGGCTTGCTGGCAGGACTGGCTTTGGGCTTGGGCTTGGGCTTGGCCTTGGTCTTGGGTCCGTTGGCCGGCGCAACAACCTTTTTGGCCGCCTTGGGCTTTTTGGCAACATCACCAGTGACACCGTTGGCGTTGCTGTTGCGCTTGGCCGAGCTGCGTCGGGCATCGGCGTACGCCTGCACGTAGTCTTTGACTCTGCGCTGGCCCTCGATACTGACCGACGTGGGATAGACGGCACCGGCCGCCACCAAGTGTAGCAGCCGCTGTAGTTCGGGACCCATCCAGACCGGAGCCGGGCGAGTGTCGCTGGCCGAGCGCAAAGGCAGTCCCGACGCTTGCAGCAGAGCCACGGCGTGGTGCTGGCGGTTGGCAATGCGAGGCAGCGCGCGGACCAGTGAGCAGAAGAAGTCGTACGTCACGTGGTGCGTGGGTGGCATGTCAAAGTAGCGCAGCTGGTTGTCAAACGCCGCCGGCACGCCGCGCACCACCATCAGCCGCGAGCTCGAGCTTGAGCTGGTCACCAGCGGCGACACCCACGGAAACGCCACCGAAAGGCGCGTGTCGGTCAAGTCGGGCATCATGCGCGCAAAGCTCTCTCCGCGGCGCAGCAAAAGAGTAATGGCCAGCTCGATGGCCGGGGCCGGCTGGGCCACCGTGTACTCGGCCACGTCGTGGACGTCAAACAGAGTGGCATCGCGTCCGGGAGGGTGCGAGCAGGCCACCACGGGCCGAAAGACGTGGTCCAGCATGGCCTTCGCCGTCTCGGCACCCTTCAGGGCCTTGACCCACTCGCTGTCGAGCACGTTGGTGACGTCGGGCTCCACCACCGCCAGTGGACATGCCTCGGCGTACATCAGGCGAGCCAGCTGCAGACAGCGCTCGGCCTGGGTGGCGGCAGTCATGGGAATCCAGCGCTTGGTGTCGAGGATGCGGCGGCGCAGCTTTTCGTCCTGGATGACCAGCGGATGCTTGAGGCATTGGCGAAACCCGGCTGCTCGGCTCTTGGAGCTGCGCGAGCGGGCAGGCTTGGTCGCAGGGGCCTCGGCGTCGGCGTCAACGCTCTCGATTGCATCGGCGTCTTGCTCGGCCTTCTTGGCGTGCTCGGCAGCGTCGCGAGCCTTGAGAACGTCCACCCCGGTGGCCCGAGCAGCTCGCGTCGCCGCGCGCCGCAGCACCGTCAGCACGGCGTCAAACGTCATGTCGCCCAAGGGCACAAAAAACGCGTCGCTGCTGACCGAGCGCACGTTGGGCGAGTAGGCCAGGTCGATGCGCACTCCCACCACACCGCACAGCACGGCCGGCGAAACAAGCGCGCGCGACGAAGGGCCGTGGCGCGAGAAGTGGAGCAGCGGGTGGCTCGACGCACCGTCCTTGCTCGACACTTGCAGGCAGCGCCCGTCGGACGGCAGCAAGTGCCAATCGGCCAGCAGCGTCTGGGTAGCGTGCTTGGCAACCGTGCCCCGAGCAGACCCGCTCAGCTCGAGCTCGATGGGGTAGGCGCACATCTGCAGCGCCGACTTGAGGCCCTCGCGCGCCACGCTGCCGGCTGGCAGCACCGTCAAGGGATCGGTGGCGTTGGCGAGAAAGCGGCCGGCAAAGACGTGCTTGTTGACCAGCTCGTTGTCGCCGTACAAGCGGTCGGCGCTCCCGGGCTCGAGACCCGTCATGCCTTCAAACACATCGTCCTTGAGCGAGCCCATGACGGACGGGCCTTGCAGTGGCACAATGCCGGCCGTCAGGTACACGGTGCCTAGTGAAGAACCCCATGGCTCGGCGGCCATGATGCCTTGCAAGTGTGCAGCCAGCATCCGCACCGGACCCTGGGCCTCTACTGCCTCGACCCGGTCGGTGTCGATGGGCTGGTTGGCGACGCGCGCGTCGTTGCGCGCCCACTGGGTGTAGGCTGCCTTGGCGTAGGCGCAGACGTCGCGCGCTGGCACAGCCTTCGGTTCGCTAGCGGGCGCTGGAGGGGTTGATGGTAAAGCTCGCGCGGCCATGGTGACGGGTGCAGGCAACAAGAAAAACGCCGAGCAACCTGAATGCGAAAATGCGCAAAATAAATGCTCGCTCTCACGCCTGCAGCCTCTTGGTGCTGCACGCGCTGCTGCACGCAGCCGCGGCGCTGCAACCCCTGTTCCACGTCCGCTCACTGCAAGGCACGCTGCTGCCGGAGCCTCTGCCCGTCTTTGCGGACACGGATCGCGACAATGGCGTGGCATGCACCGTCGTGCCATCGTGGGTGCCAGTGCTGATTCGGTCGGCACCCGTCTCGGGGACAAGCCAGACGCCTCTGGCCGACTGGCTGCTAGCCAACGGCGGCTTGGCGCTGTGGCGCCGCCAGCGCCGCAGCTTGGTGGGTGTGCGCGTGTTTGAAACTGGCTCGCAGACTGGGTCGGGCTGCGCGGCGTCGCGACGCCTTGTAGTAGAGGTGATGGGCAACCTCGACTGTCAGTGGCGGCCCATCGGCCGCTACGCACCCGTTGACGCGGCAGTCAACACTTCGCTGATCGACCCGCTCTGCGCCACCTGGCCCGTCGGGACGGTACTGACCCGCGGCCTAACGCGCGCACATCCCAGCGCCAGCCTGGCCGTTTTGTGCCCTGGCAACGTGCTAACGCTCAACCTGCCGCGCGAGTGCGACCCCAATCGCACCCTGACGTACGCGGGCTCGGCTCTGCTGCTGCAGGCTGGCAACACTCTTTTCAACTCGCATCCCATTCCCGTCCACAACGTGACGACTACCCTCAACTCCGACGCGTGCGCCAGCACCACCACCGCGCCATCACCCACCACCCACACGGGCACTGAATGGCCGGGCCAGCCCGGCGAACTGCTGCAGTACTACCCGCCCTACCTGGCCGAGTGGCGCTTTGACGGCACCACCCCGATTGCGTCGGCTGACATTCCGTACATCCTGTGCGCGGTCGACGCGCAGGGCTCTGACTGGGCCCGCCGATGCCTGATAGAACCGCGCGACGTTGAGTATGGCCTGTCCAGCATCGTCGGTATTCTTGGCGCTGTGGTCGAAGCCGTGTACGCCATCGGGGCCACCTTCAGCGAGCGCCCCTTCAGCGATTTTCTAGCGATTCCGCTGCAGACTCCTGGGGTTACATGGGCCGCAGTAACAACGCAACAATCGCGCAACGACTCGTTTCTCGAGCTGGCGTGCAGTCTTACCAGCTCGTGGGAAACGTGGGTGCTGGTGACCAACTTTGACTGGAACAACCTCAACAGCTTTCAGACAATTCGGTGGAGCAACACGCGCGACGGTCTCATGGTTTTGGCGCGCAACCCGGCGTACCTCGACAAAGCGCTGCTTGTGGTGCGCATCACCAGTCCTGACGACAAGAGCGTCTGCACGATGTCGCTGCCCAACCTCAGACCCACCACTACCGCCAGCTCGTCGACGAGCACCAGCAGCACCAGCAGCACCAGCAGCACCAGCAGCACACAGGGCTACCAGCCCAACGCCCTGTTGTCCTCTGACTGGACGCTGCTGGCCGACCAGCAGCGGCGGGGTCGAATCGTAATCCAGAATCCGGTCGACTACAATCTTGTCGTCGACACTGCGCCGGGCACCGGCGCAATCTTGGTGCACGTTCGACACCTCGACTGCGCAGTGCTGCTGCTGGCGATGGGATCGGTCGCAGCCACACCCCTTGCGACAGAGCAGCCCTTTTTGCTGGCGGTCGACCAAATGTCAAGCGTCAGCATCATAATCAACCGGGACACGGGCAACAGCACGTGCGCTGTTTCGCGGCCGGTGGAGGTTGTGTGCGACGTTTCGTGGCCAGCGAATCGCCCCTCGGCTACGGCACTGACGCAGTCGGTTGTCCGCGTGGGAGACGCTGTGTACGTCGACCCTCGATCCGCCGCAGGCGCAATCGAGATTGATGTTCGGCTGCCAGCCAACACCACACAATCCGAGTATTGCTTGGGACTGCCAGAGGTCTCGACGTGCTGTGGTGCCGACGAAGGGATTTTTATGCGGGTTCAGCACTCGGCCGGCGGCACGTTTGACTACTACCGGCTCGGGCCCAATACTGACGCTGGACACAAGCGCTATACTGGCGTGCTGCGCCTGCTGTCAGCGTCTGGCTGGACCGGGACGTACCCGCGGGTTTCTCTGGCGACAACCCTGCCCAGCAGCTTTGACAGCCCGCTTCACTGGGTCCTGCTACCTAGCACGGACCTATACATGTGCAGCGTGTATGCTGCCGGGGCTGCGGCAGGTAGACCAGGTTGGCTGAGCGATTGCACGTCGCAGCAGCTCGAGCTAGACCCGGTGCTATCCCAAGCAGTAAAAGGGTCGCTTCCCTGGACCGACGGTCGGCTCAAAGAAGGAACGATTGCATTTCGCTTTGTCGACGTTGATAACCAGCTGATTATCGACCAAGTTCGCGTCTGCCACGCCACCTTTGCAGACTCTTACAACCCGCAAGTCTTGCCCGGACCGTGGTCCAGCGACGCTGCCACCGGGCACACGATGCAGATCACAGCCAGCCCCGAGCTCGCCCGGCATGGGCTGGACATGCGCTTTCACGACATTCAAACCAACGCGCTGCTGATGCGCATCGAGTGGCCCGTCGGACCGCAAGCTCTGACCGGAAACACGTACGCTGTTTGGTGGGACGTGAAGTGGCCAGGCTATCGACTGGCCAGCATTGCAACAGCGGCCGATCTGTACCTCACCGTGCACTACCTCGACGACGTGGTCGCGTGGCGAGCTTACGGCGGCAGCACTGCTGCCGGCCACACACTTGCGGCCGGGGTCAATGTTCACACACGCGTGCGGGAGTCCACCGGGCTTCCGAACCAGTTCTTATACAGCGTTCTGATGGGCTATCCGCCCTCAGGGAATCACCACGCATCGCTGGCCGACATTGGCAGCGACATTAGCGGCCCGTCGGTGCGCACTCGTCAGCTGAGGCAGCTGCACTTTTGGATTCCGTCGGCGTGCATCGCCAACAGCACGTCGGCGAGCTCGGGAGCCGCCCTTCTGGAAACGTCGGTTGCAGGCCTGGTGATACCGCTGGTTGTCGGCAAGCAGCGAGGCTCGGGCCTTACAATGGCCACGTGGACCGACATGCGCGCGCTTAACGTCGCCAACACCTTTGTCGCCGAGCTTGCGATTGCGTCGGCCACCGCTCTTACCTTTGCCGACGCGTACGGGACCAACGGGCCCGTGTACGACGAGTTTTTGCTGGTCCTGAGAAATTACGCTACCGACCATCTCACGCAGGACCACGTCTTTGACGCGTTTTCGCACGGGGTGGGACTCACGGCCAACGGTCTTC
>Ga0136561_1000148_pt1 | contig 25209 bp, 31 predicted proteins | sample AntRauMeHopE1498_FD_104641 | JGI IMG/M metagenome (GOLD analysis project Ga0136561, IMG submission 104641) | Saline lake microbial communities from Rauer Islands, Antarctica - Metagenome Hop E1 #498 | ecosystem: Environmental > Aquatic > Non-marine Saline and Alkaline > Saline | place... | reverse complement strand
GTGGGTAGGGGAACTCTGTTGGGTTGTTGATGCTTGACATGAAGAGGCCTGTCTCTGCATTGTCGACACCCCACATAACTACCTGCCCTTTCCAACTGGCCATCTGTGTTGCTGTTTTAAAATCAAAGTTGTCTGCTGGTCTAGCGCTGTCTCCGTCATCCTCTACTAAAGTGTATGATGGAATCTCCAACACCCATATAGGTTCTGCTAAGTTAGCTGCTTCGTACATGGTCACGATGATAGAGAACTGTTTGTGTAGTGCTACAACTTCTATACTTGCGTCGGCACCGTCAGCGTAGTTTGGGGATGCTTCTGCGGTCTGAAGAACCTCAGTAGTGGTGGTGCCTGTTATGCTTTGCATCTCCCATTTGAATCTGTAGTTGATGCCTGTCTTGTATTCATAGGTGGCTCTGAATAAAACTCTTTCACCCAGTCTGGCGTGGAGTTTTACACGAGTGGTCTCAACAGCATCATAAGGTATGGCACCTGTGATTCTACCTTCCACTGTTTCCACGTTGTCAAATAAGTAAGGGGTATCCAATAGCATGTTGTAACCATAGTTTTGTGCAGTGGTCGGGTTGACTACTGTGGGTTCTACTAGTGCTACCCCATGTGTGTAAACTCCGGCACTCACACTAACCTCTAATCTTCCTAACCCTTGGTCTGTTAGCAGATAGGTGTTGGATGCTACACTTGTGTGCACACCTATAGGGGTTGGTGCATCCACTAGGATACCCATGTTCTTAACCAGCATACCTCTAGGGTTATGTCTGATGGCATAAGGACTACCCACATTATTAGATAGCACTAGGTAAGTAGAGGTGGTCTCTTCCTCATCTACAGCGATGATAACATCTTGTCTGTCATAAGGAATTTCAATAACAATCTTACTACCTGCTACATCTACATAGTTTGATAGGGGACCAGGGTCACTGACAATCAATGAGTAACGTCTGATGGCTGTGTCTCCTGTCACTGTGTTGGTCACCAGTGTGATACCCGTGTGGTGTACATAGGGATTAACCATACCAGCACCCAGTGGTAACTCATCTATTGTTTTCCTGTAACCCCCTCTGGGCCTAGCTCTCGTGCCGAAGTCTTTCTGAATATAATTAACAAGCAGTCTAGACTTGGCTCCCATGATAGGGTTATCTGTGTAAGTCATAGTGGTACCGAAGCCTGTCTCAGTCAGGGCACCCCTAGCTTCACGGCTTCTTTTTCTGTATGTGTTACGGGATGATGTAGGTTGCATCTATAACCACTCCTCTCCTATCCTTCTCCATGTCATCATTCAGTCGGAGGGATACGTCTGGTGTGTAGTAGTACTCCCCTGTCAGATCATCAAAGGCTAGGTCTGCACGGTAGGCCATAGGCACTAGAGCTAAGTAGTCACGCACCATGACAAATAGATTTCGTTCATAGTTGAAGGTGTACTGCTGTGACACCATCTCGCCTTCTTCATCTGTTACAAAGTAGTACCACGCTGCCCCTGTTGCCACAGCGGTTCTGATGTACCTGTCAGGGAAGAAGTCATAAGTGTCTGTACCTACAGGTAACTCAGAAAATGCAGGGAAGGTTGCGTTCAACTGTGCGTTGATGTCATCTATGGCTGCATCTAGGTGGATCACCAGGTCCCTATAGGAGTGGCGTTCCCCTGCTAGCAATGTATTTACTCTGGCTACTATGTCATTAAGTTTCATAGAACCTCCTTAGTATAATGAAAAAAGGGGAAGCTGATTAGCCTCCCCTTGTGGTTTATCGGAACAACCTAATTTCACCAGGTGACTTTTCCGAGTTATCTTGTACTGAAGCCATACGCTTACGTCTCTTAGCTTTTGTATCAACGGCGTATATTCTTCTTCTGATTTCCATTGCGAAAGACTCTGGTACATTGTACGTGTTGCCATCGCATGGAATATATATCCTAACACCATTCAATGAGATGGGCATGGTGTTGCCAAACTCATTAGAGTACATAGGTGATATGGATACACCCACTTTCTTTTCTGCTTTGTATTGTTCAGACTTCTTCATCTGAGCAGCACGCTCGTTAACATGTTCTGGTCGCATTACTTTCTTAACTGGCTTAGCTGGCATGTTAGCCAGCGCTGCCTCAACCATCTCAATGTTCTCAAGTAAAGTAGCCACACCTTTTTTACCAGGGTCTATACCTAACTCTTCACACCTTGCGTGTACTGCTGCAATGTTCTCATCTTCTTTAGCTTTATCTTTTGCTGCCATGGGTAACCTCCTATAAATTAGCTTGTGTCGGGATACACATGTAGTCTACGATTGCTTCCAATCTAGTTGAACCATACCCAACAGAGTTGATCTTGAAACCAATTGATTGTCTTTGATCAATTGGATCTAAAGGACCTGCTGAACCTAATGGCTTAGCGTACATCTTAGCACTTTGCTCTCCAGCTAATCCAGTTCTAGTTAAAGCACCTTGACCTAAGATTAAGATATGGTGAATCTTTAACTCTGACCAACCATCAGGTAATGTCCATACATCTTGGTTAGGAATGTAAGAAGCATCTTTGCCTGTTCTTGAATCTTTAACATAACCTGATACCAAAGAGTACTCTCCATCATCAGTGTTGAAAGTTCTGTAAACATAACCTAGTGCGTCTAATGTTCCAACCCATGCAGTGCCATCATCTGTTGCATCTTTAACTTTGTAAGCTATGATTGACTTCTTACCACCAGAGTCAATGAACTCTGAAGTAGTAGGACATACCATAGTCTCTTTGAACTCAAGGTTAAACAATGGGATCAATACATCACCATGAATAGAATCCATCATACCTTTGGTAGTCTGGTTAATGCTCATGTACTTTTCAATGTATGGATCGTCTAACATATCATACACAAATTCTGAAGAAACAATAGCTGTGTAGTTTGCGCCTGATCTAGGTTTAACTAATTGTCTCTTTAAAGAAAGAACAATCAATCTCATGTCAGATAATTTAGGAACACCTGTTGCTATTCTCATACCTTCAATGTTCAATGCATCACCAGCAAAGTGACGTTGAGCTTTTGAAAGTAACTCTTCTCTAGCAAGCATGTCAATTGTTTCTAATGCAACAAGTGAGTACTGTGCTGAGTAGTGTGCAATAACTGGGTCAACTACTTTGAAGCTTACTCTGTCCGTAAACTCCATGTATCTACCATAACCGTCTGCTTCCATTTCATAAACTTCAACTGAGCCTTTGTCTGATTGTGGTGGAACACCTTCAGGTAATGGCACAGTGTGTGCTTGCAATGGTGCCCAACGTCTTACAGTTAACTTGTCTGCCTTGTCTTGGATTGGTGACTCATCAGCTACCATGTGGTAGATGTATTGGTCTCCATCAATTCGGATGGTATCTAATAATTGCTTTGTGTAAAATGTCTCAGGGTTTACAACTCCTGCGCCATGTTTGTTTACGTATTCAATGTGGCTGTTAATATCAGCCATAGGTTGTAATGCATTAAGTGTAGCCATATTTCCTCCTTATATTACAATCATCTTAGGTTATCTCCCAGCCATAAGTTCGTCCAAACCTTTGACACTATCAATCTTCTTGTCATTGTCTGGTGCTCGCTTACCTGTAAGTTTACCTGGTTTATTTGCTTTCCCCGCCAGAGAACTTTTCAATGCTTCTTGTCTAGCTTTTTCTTTTACAGTGTCCAAGATGGTATCCTTGTTCATTTTGTAGTAGTGATACTCTAGGTCTATTGATGGGTCATCTATAGGATTGACACCTTCTGCATCCAGTGAATCTAGGAATGTTCCGAGGTCATCTTCTTCTAGCCCATACTTAACCTTCAAGTCATACACTTGTTTTCTAGCGGCATCTACATTGTGCTTGCGTTGTAATTCTTGTAACTGTTCTCTCGTGGTGTTGAGTTCGTTATATACCTCAACAGATAAATTTTCTTTCTGCGCCAGTTTATTAGCTGCAAGATTTGATAGACCAACGAGTACGTCACCTTTGCTTGTGTCCAGATCAAGTGCCTTGGCAATCTGCATAATTGTCTTGTTGAGTTTGGCATTGTCAGTTCTTAACTTAGCATACGCTGCAGCTGCTTTCTTATCCGCAGGTGCTTGTTGCTTGACTGCCTTCTCAACTGGCTCGTCCTCTGCTTCAGTGTCTTCGTCCTCCTGATCAGTGAGATCTTGGTCACCCCCCTTATCAGTTTCATCTGCTTCCTTCTCAGGTGCATCATCTTCCTCTGGGTTTTCATCATCTTCTTGTAAGTCTGCGTCGGTCTTACCAGCGTCCATTAACAAGTCAAGTTGATTTACTGCTGAGATTTCTGTGTCCTCGCCATCTTCCTCTGCGAAGAATTGTAAATTAAATTTCTTTGGGTTATCCATAACTACCGATTTCCTTTCCTTCATCATACACGGCGGGGTATGATTGTAATACTCACGGAGAAAGCCGTGGCCTTTAAGTTATTATACCTATTAAAGCAAAAAAAGTCAACCCCGTAGGGTTGACATATTAGAAGAAGTCTTCTTCCATTGGAGGGTATTGCTCCTCCTGCACAGGTGCTTGCTCTTGTGGTGGCATGCCAGGCATACTGCTAGGGTCTGGACCCATTGGCATCTCTTGCATTGAGGCACCATACTCTGATGGTGCATTGGTCTGAAGAGCGTTGGCTGTTTCCATTAGTGCTTGCTCTTCATCCATGCCCCCTTCAAGGAGGTCAGCATATTGGAAGATAGTCTTTGTTACTTCATCCACGTATGACTTGGTTTGTTCAATACCCATACGCTTAAGCATCATCTCTTTCATTGGTAGGTCTTGCATCATCAACCATTCTTGTGGTGTGATCAATGTGATTGGTTGCTGACCACTCTGGTTGTATTGCATCTGCTTCTCCATGATGACGTTAGCCATCTGTGCTATACGTTGTTTGTTCTTTGGTAGGTGAGGTGAGATAGCAATAGGGTAGTCAAAGATTTTATAACCCACTGAATTATCCTTCAAGGTGTTGAACTTAACTTCAATCATCTTGTGCTCACCACTCTCTGCATCCTTGACCAGGTAGTTACGTTTGCCACCATGCTCAATCAAGTTACTCAGCAATAGGATTGTCATACGTCTGGTGTACTCTTCGTAGTTAGCAATCTTAGGTGCGTCTATCATAGTGGCCTGGTCTAACATCTGCTCCATACCACCTGTGGTTAGCAATGAACCTGTGTCTGCGCCAGTGTACTTGCTTGTGATACCTGTTACCTGTTGTATGTCCATGGCCAAAGAGTTCATAGTTTGTATAGCCACAGGTGAGATAGGTTGTCCTTCATGGTAGTGGACTGCTTTGGTTGCATCCCCTTGTACTTGGAAGACTCTATCTGTTTCAGTACCGTGCTTCATGAACTCACGTAAGTTGATCTGGCTCTGCACATTCACAAAGCGTACAGGGTTCTGTCTCTTATGTTCTGCTGTCAGTATGGTAGAGTTCAACCAGTTGTAAGCCACAGAGTTTGTGAATATCTTTGATGGCTCTCCTGAACCAATGACATCACCACTAGGCAGGTTACAGAACAACTCTGCAAATGGTAGCACTGCAGGCTTGGCTGATTCCTCTACCTGAAGAACATACTCATTGTCAATGGTGTGTATGATGTGCATGTCTCCTTCATCAAAGACATAGTGCTTGATCACATCATATCTGTCTGCCATTGCTTTGTTGGGTTGGTCAGTTGCCTTCTGTGGTTTAGGTACTGCACTAGACCCACCGTCATGTGTCTCTAAGTATTTCTTGAAGGCCTCTCTGTAGTTGTCATGACGCAATATGGTTTGCTTATGGAAGTTATCCCACTTCACTGCGTAGGCTGCCTCTTCCATACTGTCTGCATAGGGGTCACGCATGAATGTCATGGGGTCAACGTTCTTAAATACAGGTGTGCCCTTCTGTAATGTAACATCACGTCCAGTAAGTACGTCACCTTCCCAACCTACCTGGGTAATGCCTAGGTTTGTTACGGCAGCTCGCTCACCTGCTAGCATTTGGTAGTAGGGTACGTTCTTTGTTCCCCATATGTGGTCCAATACCAGGGTCAGGTGGGTAGCAATCTCCATATCCTCCTCATTGGTGGCGTGAATGTCGGCCGATCGCCCCACTGAGTACAATGATGCCAGTAAATTGGAGGCAACGTAGGCAACATGGTTGGTATCTGCCAGGATCTGGTCCTTTGGTAGGGAAGCCTTGATGACTTTCCACAATCTCCCCCTATATGTGCCGTCAATAATTCTCATACGCTTAAATGCTGGGCCATATTCTCTTAAGGCCTCGTCCCAGTTGGACTTAAGGTCCTGAAGAGTCACACCTTCCGGTAATTCTACACCCTTGGTGGTAAGCTTGTCTGATTTTTTACTCATCGTCCCCTCCTAATGCAGTCATGGCGTTGCTCAAGGCCTCAGCGAAGCTAACCGATGGGTCCTTGTTCACCTTCTTCTCTATTTCTTGCAGCTCTTCCTCCGTCAATGGCTCATAGGTAGGCAGAGTGTTGGTGTTCTGGTAGTGAATCTTAAAGGTTGGGGGCTTGCGTGACCATATAAGTGCTATGGCTATGAGACTTAATCCAAAAATTTCCATACTTCCTCCTTATTCTTAGTACATGTCTGCAAGTCTGAAGACTGTAGAGCCTACTTCCTTGCGGTCGTCATCTAATTGCCAGCCGTTTCCTTCTGCTTGTCCTGTCTCTCCATCATTTGAACCGTAGTAGGAACCACTGATGAGGACTAACTTGGATGGGTCTGCTGGTAGTGCCATACATATCCATTCCAGTGGGTTGATAGAGTGATTGTTCTTGTCCACTGGCTTGTCTTGGTTGTGTCTCGAAGCATTCAAGGACTTCTCTGGGAACTTGTAGTCATTGATTTCCTCTAAGAGTTCTGTACATGTACTGAATATCTTCAGCCTCCCGGAATTTATGAAGGTGTTAACCCTGAAGATACGTGCGTCCACTTGTATGTGGCCTGGTTGAAAGAAGATTCCGTAATCAAGGAAGTGATCATAGAGGGTCTTCTTGTTGTAGTCTCTCTTGGCACCTGACTTAGGGTCCATGATTGGTGCGGTGTATAAGGAACCGTAAGGTATGTCATCTACAAATTCATAGTACATATGAGACAGTGCCTCTATGTCCATGTCCGTGGTGGTCTTGTTCTTGTAAGCATAGGCTATACCCCTTGGACTAATGGCTACGGATAGGAAAGCAAACTTATCTGATAGGCCATAGTCACAGGCAACTACCCTTCTCCAGTGTGGTGGTATGTCAAATGGTTCTACCACTGCTCTTGATGCCCCTGGATAAACCAGTCCTTCTGCATACTGGAAAGAGCCATGGATGTATTTCTTAACCCACCATAGAGGTCTGTTGGTTGACAGCTCATTGATGAAGTTAGGGGGTAGGTACTTGTTGGCTGATGTGGTGGTGATGTGTACTGAGATGTTTGGATCTGGTGAAAGACTAGGTGGGTATATTTCTTCAGAGTCCCCGTGAACTTCAATGACTTCTGCATTCAAGAGTACGTCTGATCTGATCCATCCTGCCCCTGGGTTTGTTTCAACAATACCTCTACGCCAATCGTGTGTGGCTGTAAAGGCTGCAGAGTTTCTTGTTCTGGTCTTTAACTGCTGGAAGGTTTCAGCTGTTGTTTCAGATGCCTCCACTATTACGAACATGGTTAAGTTCAGTGACCTTAATTTCTCTGGGTCATCAAAGGGTCTGAACATAAGTCTGGCACCGTTGATGAAATCAATGTAAGACTTCTGTATATTCACCTTAGCTACCAGGGCTTTAGGGAAGTCATTCTCTATGTCTCTCTTAATGGTCTGCTCATACTGGCTGGATACCTTGGCCCCTATAAGGATGTTGGCATTGGGTGTGATCATGATATGCCTATATACTTCCTCCCTAGAGGTTAAAGTCTTTCCTGAACCATATGCTCCAGCGTTCATGATGTATAGGTGGAGGTCCTTGTGTGTAGCCATCTGATGGTCTTGAGGTTTGTAGGAGTTAAGATAGGTATTACATTTAGAGCATTCAAACCAAAACTCACTGGCATTCCCTGAGATGGTACTGGCTTTCTTAATGTGATTCCCACATGTCGGACACTTCATTACTTAATAACCTCTAGCTTTGTTTTGTTTTCCTTATGTATCTCTAGCTCTGCTCTCAGGATAGCTTCTTCAGTGATGTCTGGTCTTAGCTCAATCTCTGGTGCAAAAGCATTGAGTATAGAACTGAAGAGTTCATTGCTCTGGTCAAATAAGTATTCTTTTAAATCTGCTTTCTCTTCTGCTTTGGCTTGGTCTAATGTCTGGTGTAGCATGCCCAGTATAGAAGTGGCTGTCAAAGACATGAATGTTTCTAGGGTAACCTTCCCATCAATGCCTGTTATCTGCTCCTGTGTTTCTGTGTCCTGCTGAATGGTGATGATGATCTTACTCATAATGTCTTCTCCTTGTCTTCAGTTAGTAACTCTACTATTGTGGTATCCAATTGATTAGCCAATTGATCTAAGGTTGCTATGTAGGTATCTCTTCTTGAGGCGTTGGTTAATGCTAGTATGGTCCAGTAATCCATTTGCACTTTCCTTGCAAAGGCTCTTACAGAAGTGCTAAAGTATTTGTTTAAGTTCCTGGCCAATGTTTGCATGATGTCTTCTTGCCTTTGTTGCTTGTTATTGTTTATGGCATTGAGTGCCTGCATAAAGGTGGACACTCTCATACCTGTTTGCCTATGGAGTCTGTTCATTAAATCATAGGGCACACCAGATCTTAAATTGATTAATTTCCTTGATGTGGCTGTATTTTTTATCTGCTCCTCTAGGTAGTTCAGTACGTCCTCATGTTTCAAAGTAGGCCCCCCTTTATAGGTGTCTATATCTATCCCTATATTATTAGAACATTAACACCAGCAATTTTTTATATATAAGCTTTACTGACCTTTACTTTTACATTTAAAGCCCACCCCCCTATATCGAACATTCAACCCCTGTGGGTTGCTTAACTAATTTAAAGGTCCTTATATATTCTGTACCCTCATTATACCACATGATATATCTAATTCCAATACACTATACCATATGTAATATACTTCCACCATTGGATGATTTAGTTTGTTAAACTTTTATCATACATCTCCTATATATTACCTATGTAGTTAGTTATTTCTATTCCCAATTACTTCCACCTTCTCATATCTTTTCTCTTTATCTTTAACTTTTTTTTTTTAGTTAAATATAATATATATAGTTATACTAGTATTATCATTGTGTATATATCTCCACACAATTCACACAATAAGAATCATTATCAGTATAGAAAACTATATTAATTCGAGGGTTTACGACAGCACACTGAAAATCCTCCAACAATATCATTAGTTAAATACTTAACAAACTCCACTCATATTGAGTGTTCATATAAATAATACTGCACAAGCATTTAGCATGTGTATACGACGAGAAAGGAGACAACATGAACAGGCATGAACAATCACTAGCATTCAATCAGGTGATGTACCAACACCATAAGAATGTAGCTTATCTTCCCTATAACAAAGAGGTAGCACACCTCATTGACAGGGCAAGAACAGCAACAACACCAACTAGTAGATGCATGACTAAGGAACAACTCATTGCCCTCAAGCAACAGTTCAATCCTTATTCATTAGGTGCCCACATCATTCAGGCATTCATCGACTAAACACAGTCAATCAATCAACAACTAAACATCAGTGTTAGTATCATGTACATCCTCATATCCTGAGGAGGACACACACATGACTAATAATACTAACTATACACTTAACAACTTCAACATGCCAAGAACTATGACACCACAAGAGGCTGAGTATCATGCATTAGAAATAAATACTGCAAAGGAATTAGCAATCTACCCATTCAGTATTCACAATCTACATGTATATACTCTAGCTTTATGTAGGGCTCATACTGCTAAGGACATGAGAGTAATCTACCCATCTGAAAGACAAGAGTTAATCACTCTATCTTCTGTATGGATTCAGATATTATCAGATCAACCTAGCAATCAGGCAGCTAGAATGTACAAAGCTATTGCTTATCATCTTCAGGTAACTACAACTGAACTAGATAAGATAGCACTAGCATACTTAAGAAGTAATAAGTAACAGTAACATGCAACATCAATTGATAAGTAACTAAACTATCGAGGATGTATATGGTACTGACACTGATGGTAACAATCATGAAAGGAGTGATGCCAATCAACAACATAGCAACAAGCCACAGAGATGTGGTCCTCAATCTACAACGAACATCCCTGTGGTTAGGGTACCATCAACTAACTAAACATAGGAGGTAACATGAAACATTATTCATTCACTAAAAAGTCTGCACAAATCAAACTTCTTCAGGGCACACTAGCAATAGACCTTGAAGATCTAACTGCACAAAAGTCTCACAAGAAAATAGGTGACACACCAATCACCATTATACTTGGAGAGTATTGTCAGATACAAAGCTTCAGCATTAACTTTGGCAGACATGAAATCTACAAGCTTCAGAACCTGATGAAACACAACACCTTGATCTTCAAGGACGTGTATGCTAACACTAGCTTCACCACTGAACCTGTAATCTCATCAGATAAAGAAGAGTTCATGTACAATGTAGGTGACTACTTACACAGACCACACACAGTAACTCGTGGTACTTACTACTACTTGTTACCGAACCTTAGAAAGTTCTTTGGTACTGAACCTAAGAGTCAGACTACAGACTTCGGTAAGAAACTCCGTCAGCATACAGCACAGCAACCTGCGAACCTATCAGCATGCTATGATGTATATGACAAGGTCAACAGTGACCAACAATCACAGTACTATGCTATGCTTGAACACCTCAATCAATCTAGAGAACTCTTCAAGATGATGAGAATGGATCAAGACAACTACACAGTACTCGCTGGGTACATCAGCAAGTTCAATGTAGCTGAGGCACTAAAGGATTACACACCATCAGGTCTGTATTCTTCAGTACTCACACCAGTTCCTAACTATGGTAGAGTCTATCACAGTACAGGACAAGGTGCATACCGTGTAGTACAATCTAGTTACACCTCACTCTACGCACCTATCCAAGGTGGTAAGATGAGTAGCAACTTAGTAGCTGGACAGTACACAGTACTTGGATCACATCAATTAGAATCAGACATGGTTGACTACTTAGTCAATGAGTTCTATCAACTAGGGGAACCTAGCTACAAGGACTTACGGACTGAACAAGAAGCATTAACTCTTGAGTTCAATCAACTGAAGGCATCACCTGACATGTCAGCTATCAAGGCATTCACGCCTAAGTATGACAGACTAATGGAATTAGATTTCCAACTAGGTCAGGTAACAATAGGTGACACCTCTAAGTTAGATGCTGTCATCACTAGCAATCAACTACCTGATCATTATCAAGCTGTTGAGAAAGCATCAAGCATCACACCTACCTTGGCAGGTGCTAAGATGTTTGATATCATTACTAAGAGAGTTCGTGAGGACCGCTCTCAAAAGTAAACAGTACACATACCATTGGAGGTGGGGCTGTCCCATCTCCTTACTTTTAATATCAAAGGAGAACTATCATGACTAACAATACTATCAACGCATCAGCATTACTTAACCAAGCAACAGAAGCAACAGAAGGTACACAAGTACAAGACGCAGCAGCTCAAGCATTAATGGCACTCTTCCAAGGACAGACAGCACCAGAACCATTAGCACTAGGTAACCACCTTGTCACTGTCAAGAGCTTAACACCTACACAGTACCCTAACTCAGCACCATTCCTTAAAGCAATACTGCTACTAGATAACGGTACTGAAAAAACTATGCGATTAGATACAACATCTAAATACAAAAGCATCAGCTACTTCATTGAAGAACTAGTAAGCACCAACCTCTCATTAAGAGGACAGCTTATGAACAGCATCATCCTACCTACAGGTGGCACACCAGCCCTAGCAATAGGCAAGCAACTGTACATCTCAAATGTAGAACGACCTAACAAAGAGGGAGAGCTAACACACTACATCAACATAGGTAAGGTCAAAGAAACAATAGCACCAACAGTGGAGTCTCTACTATAGAGGCTACACTCTAGGGTACAAGTCCTGAGTATGACATCACTGTCGTACTTGGGACTGCGTCCCTAAATTCAAAGGCGCAAACCCACACAAACCACACAACACAACTGTCGTACACTCACACACTGTGTGTATCAGCCTGGGTGATATGAAATATATCAGACACAAACCAACACAAAACCAAACAGTGTGGGTGGACATGGATGATATGAAATATATACAACACAAACCTACAGAATACACTAACATATGTGGTGTATTAGGGGGTGGTGTGATTGTATTACTTGACTACGAAAGGAGTATCATATGTTAAATCGTGAAGCACTACTAGGCAACGCACCAACAACAGAGGAAACAACACCAACAATAGATCTATTCGCACAGTTTGAAGGCAAGAAAGCTTACGGCGCACTACCTACTGCAGTCTATTCAGTTCGCATCGAGGACAGTGAACTTAAGATGGACAAGAAGGGCAACACTTACATCAACATCACAGGTCTAATCTCTATTGACGTTACACCTACCGCATCACAGACTAGACCAGTAACCATCACACTCTTCGAGAGAGAAAACTTCCGTGGCATCTCACAATTCTTAGGAGCATTCGCTGATAAGTATGGCCTTGAAGGTTCTGACAGAGCACAGATGTTACGAGACAAAGTATATGTAGGCAAAGACTTTACATTTACTTACCAACACCAGGTTAACGGAGACTACGTAGGTAACAACTGGGTAGTAGGTACACAACCAATAGAGTACATCAAAGAATCAAACACCATTGAGTCACTCATCTAAGACTAGGGGCCCGTCCCCTTTTTTTCTTTTAATTCTGGACAGACTATCGTATACTTAGGAGGTACTATGAATATAACCAACAACACTGTAATAGAAACGCTTATCCAACGCACAGGTAACTGGACACAACGTCAATCAAACGACAGTATTGTATTCAGTAACAAGCATGACCCAGACAACATCACTATAGTACAACTACCCAAGACCAAACAATTCTTTATGCATGTCGGACCAGAGTGTCAACTCTTAACACCTCAGACTCTACCACTGAATGACATGGGCATAGCTACATTCATCAAGCAACTCACTAACATCAACGACACCATCATCCAACGTATCAATGCAATCAGAGACTAGGAGGACAACATGGCAAACTATAAACACATGAGATTTGACAACAGCATCGGAGGCTTCGAGCTATGGATAGAACAATTCCCACCACTAGAACGTGGTCACCCTATACATCTCTTCAGAGAAGGGGACATGTACTGCTCCATCGAGAAGGTCACACCTAATATACTAGGCAAAAGATCCACATCCTTTGCAGGTATAGACTACCGCAGGTATGACTACACAGACTCAGACTTTGTGTACGTACCACCAGCAGAAGGCTATCAACATTTCAAAGATGAAGTCACACGTACACTAAAGAAGTGGGGTATCCCACACAAGTAGGAGGAACACATGGCAAAAATAAATCCACCACCAGCTTACACTAGTAAACAATTCGGCAGACCTATATCAGACAGCACCACTGCTACCAAGAACATTAACAAAGAGGCAGACAACGTCACTCTCTTCAATGCAATGATAGCAAGGGCTAAGTTACACAGAAATAAGTACAACAAATAGTGTGGTGTGTGTTGGATGTCATGGAATACAGGAGGTCAAGATGTTATCAATAAAAGATATGCACAATCGTATCACCTATCTGCAGAAGATAGTACCTATGTACCAAGAGGAACTCGCTGGACTTAAGATGCTCGTTGAAGTATACGCCAACCCAGAGTACAACGCACTCAAAGAAATGGATGTCATAGACATACCACAACCTAGACCAACAGAGCCACAAGAATCTAGCACACCGGCTAAGGTATCAGACTCAAGACTTGATGGCACCTATACATCTAAAAGATTTTTTAAATATCTAGCAGGTAACACTAAGGTACGTGAGTTATTCTTAAAGGCTACCCAACAACCAGCATACATACCCACTGAACCAGCATTCTGTAAGACATTGTCTATAGGATCTGTTACCATGGGTAAACTTATTCGCACTGCATTAGACAGAGGTTGGTTCATCAAGCAAGGCTCAGCAACATACATGGTACCCGCCAGTCAAGTTGATTACTTTTGTAAGCACACCAAGGTGCATCATGGATAGACTTAAGCAAGGCAAGGCAGTGGCACAGACAGACAAGTACTACATCAACAGATTAAAAATCAAAGGATGGACAGTAGCACAGGTAGCAGAGGAACTAGATTGCTCAGCACCTACAGTCTACAGAGTCCTAAGACAACGAGGCTTAACTAATATCTCTAGAGATTATTAAGTGTGGGTCTTGTTGGGTGTTGTGGATTAAGTGGTGGTAGTCATCACTCAAATATAATTTACCGAGGAGGTAAGCAATGAATATTAAATTAGCATCAGGCATGGTACTAGTAGAGACAGGAATCTCTATAGAAGAAATGAAACAAGCAGCAATCTATGCACCTCAAGCATTACGTGTTAGAGATGAAGAAGGGGATACCCTGTACTCTCTTGCCCTACACATTAGACCAGCCAATGCAACGATCAACGGCTTCTCATTCACAGCTAACTGTTTGTCTGAAGAAAAAGAATTAAGGTTTGCAATCGCATTACATGTTAATCCTTCAGACACATTAGAAGAAGCAAAAGAATCTTTAAAGGTTGAGTACGGTCAAGCATTAGTATCTGCTGCTAAGTATCTACCAGTTATCAAGCAACAAATCGCTGACGCATGTGAGCCTATTGATTCTTTACTATCAGTACTGGATACACCAGAAGAATTTTAGTCACGACAACTAAGGGGTTCGCCCCTTTCATATCCTAAGGAGGACATTATGATTGAAGTTAAAGTAACAACACCTGAAGGCAGAACAACATACCATGCTGAAGAGGACAACAGCATCATGGAATTCTTTCAGAGTCAAACCATTGAATTACACGGAGCAACTGTTTCACTAGATGGCATCACATTAACTCACGCTGAGTTAAACAAATCATTCACTGAAAACTATGTAGATGAATTATGCCGACTAACAGTAACAGTTAAATCAGATAACGGGTAGCCTTCGGGCTGCTCTTTATTTTTACACTAGGAGGGGCACATGCATATCATATCAAACACAGCGTTGAAAACAACACTAACATATAAGTGTGCAGGTAATGTAACAGATGAGGACGATTACACTATCAACTCACTAATGAATTCATTAGATAATAGTAACACACACATACACTTCGAGCACAACACTACAGACATGGTAGGGCACACAACCCAAATCATAAACAACATAATAAATGAAACTCTTACAACACTCAACTCTTTGTTCAAGCATGTGTTCATCATTAGTGCACCATTTGCACCACACGTAGCAAGCAACAAGGCATTCATAACTGAGATGACTGAAAGACTATTAGATTACTCATTCAAATTTGATGCTATGCTTCAGTCCTTATACATTGGACCAGGTAGAAACAATGCCACTGTACTTACAGATGGTAATAACATAGTTATCATACGACCTGATGCAGACAAACATTTATTATACACCACCTATGTCTCTATCATAGTAGCACTCATGGATGTACAAGACCCACGGTTAAACTATGATAGCATAGACAGAGTACGTGATGCATTTAATAGTCAAGGCATCCTACACATACGCACCTTCAGAGATTTGTTTGGTTCCTTCATTACACCTGAGGTAATAGCACAGCTACAACAAGAGAAGAGAGATCAAATCTTTAAACAATTAGATACCTACATGGGTAGTGCAGTTATCAACGACATCAAGAATGCATTGTCATCTAATGAGGAATCTTATAACAGGCACATAGGCCTAGCTTCCTCATTGCGTATTAGCAGTCTTACATTAGAGCAAAGACTATATGCAATTCAACATGGCTTAGATGAAACAGTTAACTTCGGTAGCAGACTGAAGGAAGCTCATGAGGATGGCATAGTCACAGGTTATTATTTCTCAGAAGAATCCAAGAGAATCAAACTAACTGTTGACACATACCTTACACCATCCTCTTCATTAAACAATGTCATACGTGCCGTAGAAAAAAATGCTTTCGATCCAGAGTTACTACCACCGGGTATACTCAACATGCTAGAGCAAGGCACACTGAAGATACCTGTATCAGATACCATATCTTTAAAGCTATACATTGGTAGCTCTATCAGCATACAAGTAGAAGGTGGGTCTGCTATATTATACAACATGTCAGGAGAAACCATACCACGTAACAAAGAATGGAACATGGGTAACACACACATCAATCACTTCGATTGCTTTGCTCATGGCAAGGGACAGATTAAAAAATATTTCTCTGAAGGAAAGGTTGATCAGATGTTCATAGCAGCAGCAGAGGCAGTAGGTAACTTCAACTTCTATGATGCTTCAGTAGCTCCAACCATACACAGAGAAATTATAGATTACCTAAAAGGTGATGGCCTTATCAAGGTACGCACTACTACAGGATGGGACACACAAGGAGGGAAAGAACTTTATGAAACACATTATGCTCAACAACAAGCAGCTCGCATCTAACTTAAAAGATATACTCAGTCAACTTAAACTTAAAGGGCAAGTCTCTTTATCAGAACTCTACGAAGTAAATGATAGGGTAAAAAGAAACATGCATCCTGTCATAACAATCACAGAGAAAGCATACACCAAGATGCAACAACTCGTTGATGAATGTAATGTAGAGATAGCATGGCACAACACAGTCAGCCGTAACAACTTTGTCTTTACAGTACATGACACATTATGCTACCCACAAATAACTGGGCCAGTCACAGTAGAAGCAGATGAAGGGTACACTGCATGGCAGGAACAATTAGATGACAAGACATACAACAGCATGCGTATGCAAGGACACTCACATGTTAACATGGGTGTTAGTCCTTCAGGCACTGATGAAGATTACTATAGCACACTGCTTGAACATGTTAAGACTTATTATATATTCCTTATCATGAACAAACGTGGTGCTACCTATGCTCGTATCTATGACTACACTAACAACATCATGTTTGAGAATGACGACATTGAAATCATAGTACCAAAAACTATAAAGAAAACATGGGCACAGCAACAGATGGACAACTACGTAACAACTACAAGTGCCTCAAAGTTATTATCAACTGGACCACCATGGGGTACACACTACTAAGGAGGTAGGCACATGAAAAAGTTTATAGATTTCTTTGACCCATCAGTAGTCACTGTGCCTATCCACATCATAGGATGCGGGGCACTTGGTTCAACAACAGCTATTATGTTAGCCAGGTGTGGTATCACAGACATACACCTATGGGACTTCGACACAGTTGAAGAACATAACATAGCCAACCAACAGTATGTGTGGTCGGACGTGGATGAGTTGAAGACAGTGGCTTTAACAAAACATTATAAGGCTATCACCCCAAGAGCACAGGTTGTACAACATGGTGCATGGGATGATGATACCCTTAGAGGAATTGTTATCTTAGCACTGGATCATATTGATACACGTAAAAGAATTTTAAATTATCACTACCATAAGCAAACAATTTCTGCTATGCTAGACATACGCATGAGATTAAAAGATGCAACACATCACGCAGCCGACTGGTCTAATGACAGACAGAAAGTCTCACTCAAAGAGTCAATGAACTTCACACATGAAGAAGCCATGGCTAACACACCAGTCAGTGCGTGCAACATGACACTAAGTATTATGCCTACGGTACAGACAGTATGCTCTGTCACTGTAGCTAACCTCATTAATTATTTCAAAGGACAACCACTAAGCCCATTGGTATTAGTAAACCCATTTGATTTTATTATGGAAGGATAACATTGCAACACACACACAGGTATTTAATTAAGTTGAAAAATTTAATTGCTTATGTAAAGTACATAAGAATCAAAAGCTAACAATGAAGAAGGATAAGGAGCAGCTGTGAAAATGATCAGAAACTCAGACACTATCCAAAAGCGCAAAAGTAATAATAATCCGTTGCAAAGGTAGGGGTCATCAGTTAGTTCAGCTATTAAAATGCAGAGGAATGTACAGTTCTCAGCAGCGGATGACAATACAAGAGCTTTCAAGATACAAACACCCAGGTTAGTCTCATCTCTTCATTAAAGCTGTGTGCTACAAGAAAGGATAACACAATGACAGTGCATCTATCTTATGCAACCAGAGGGAACCAAGTTAGTAACTCAGATATTCTTAGAACACTCATGGGTGATGCAGGATTTAGCCTACGTTCTAAGAATTTCTTTACCATCAATACTATTGAGTTAGTACAAGCAAGAGTACCAGAAGATTTCATAGAACAAGTCACTGCTCTCAATGATATACTAAGAAGAGATGTAGAAAAGAAGTTCAGATACTTCAGGATACCTAAGTCTAGTGGGGGGACCCGACAGATAGAGGCACCTGAAGATGACTACAAGCTACAGCTCAGAGACATCACCGACTTGATTGTCAATGGATTAAAATGTTTACCACACAATGCATGCTATGCATACACCAGAGGACGATGTGTAAAGGATGCGATGGTCTATCACCAAGAGAACAAGGCACGATGGTTCCTTAAGATGGACATCAAAGATTTCTTTCCAAGTATAACTAAAGAAGTAATCACCACCTTACTACCACGTGTGTTCCCATTCAATCATATGGATAACAACACACTCAGTGAGTTAGCAGAGGTAGCAGTTAACCATGAAGGGGTACTACCACAGGGTTCACCTCTATCACCACTACTATCTAACCTACTCATGGTAGAGTTTGATCATCAGCTTACTATTAAACTTCAGTATCTTAATAGAGATAAGTATTACTATACTAGGTACGCTGATGATATCCTTATCTCTAGTCCATACACCTTTAGGTTCAGTGAATTAGTAGAGGCAGTCAATGAGACACTGAAGGTATGTGACTTGCCACTCAAGGTTAACAACCGTAAGACAAGGTACCAATCATTCTCTGGTTCTAACTGGAACTTAGGGCTGATGTACAACAACCAACGCAACATCACCATAGGTAACAAGAAGAAAAAAGAATATGGATTCTTACTTGACTTGTTCCTCAAGACATTCGGTACCTCAGAACAATGGGCATACACAGACACCACATCATTAGTAGGTAAGCTGTCTTATCTGAAGAACATTGAACCAATGTACTACAAGAGAATGATTAAGAAGTATGAAGTAAAATATAATAAGAACTACCAACACGCAGTCAAGGTAGTCTTAGGTTAATACCATGTGCTATTTATCTATCAGTAAACAATCACATGTTTATAGCAACTGCTAGGTAACTGTTACGAGGCGTAGCAGTATCACACTACAATCAATGTTCGTTAGTAACCCGTGATCTAAATTAAAAGAACCATGCCTACAGGAGCAGACAGCGTCCTTTGAATTGAGCTCTCGGGTGACTAACATGAATATGAGGAGACATGGTAAGAAAGGATACATCATGATAAACGAAAATATATACCTTAGGTATTATGAAATACTATTTCACAAATACATAATGAATTTGTATACCTCGCATAATATGAGCACAGCACAGCTATTCTTTCAGACATCCTTAGACATGATGAACAACATCAATGCCACCCTACTACTGGGTGCTGCCCGAAGGATACTATCATTAGACTCCACACTAAAAATATTTAGAGATGAGTACATCGTATGCATGGGCACAGTTACTGACAAGAGTAAGGCACAGATACGCAAGGACATCAAGTGCAGTCCCAACGTAGTGCTCAATGCTTACGAGGATTTCAAGCAAGGTAAGTTGTACATACAACCCAGGTTTGATATACTTACATCAAGGGACATCATGCAATACATGGAAGACATAGAGAATCTATTCAACATAAACTAGGAGGCGCTTATGAATATAACATTCACCCCAGAAGAACATCACCTGAACAGGTTACAATCCATCTTTGATGCTATTGATCCTGAAGATAGTTTGTTCATGAACCATTACCAACTCTCTAAGGAGACAGGGGTACCAGCACATGAGTGGAAAGAATTTATTACCCACCCTAAGGTGTCATCCTTTATAGACTCAGAGCTCGTACTCTTTCAGCAACACCAGCTGAGACAAATGATACGTGATGCATCAGATGATAAGCGTGCCGTAGGTGCAGCTCAGATGATCAACGCATTGGCTAAGCTCGACACCACCAAGGATAAGGTAGGGCCACACATCATTTATACCTATGTCCCACTTACTTCAGAACAACGTGGCACATCAGTAGATTACCAGGAAGAAACCACTGACATCTTATCCGAGTTAGATAACTGGGTAGATGAGGAACCAGTATAGGAGGTAGCATGAATAAATATTATGATAAGCTACGACCATACCAACAAGAAGATGTAGATAATATTCTCCGACTCAAACGAGTTGGAGTTTTTAATCAGCAGCGTACAGGTAAGACACCCACATCCATAGTGGCAATGACTGCTATGGCTAAGAAGATTGTAATAGTATCTCCTGCTTCCATGACATCAGTATGGGCATACGAAGTCGAACGATGGTCAGATCATAAGGTTCATCTTATGTCTTCATCGCTTACAAAGAGTAAGAGACTAGAACTCATAGAACAATTTAGTCAACAAGGAGGATGCTTTATAATATCGTATGATCTTTACAGAGCTGAGACAAATCAATCAGAGCTAAGAAGATTAATACTCAAATGTAAACCAGATGGATTCATCGCAGATGAAGCACACAGGGCGGTCGGGAGAAAAACAAAATCATTTACCTCACTAAAACAATCACGAGGCATAGAATATCTTTTGTTATTGTCAGGGACCCCGGCACCCAATCATCCCTCACAAGTATGGTCACTGCTACATGCTCTTCAGCCTACGAAGTTTACTTCTTACTGGAGATTTGTTGAGACTTACTTCGAGGTACATGATGTGCCGCTCCCTAGACATATCAGGCAACGTGCTGGTATGTCACACATACAGGAACCATCTGGTTTCTTACCTGACAAAGAGCAAGCATACGTACAGGTACTGGATGATAACTGCATCATGCGTAAGCGTGTGGATGTTATGCCATGGTTACCTGAACAAGAGGAGATTACTATTGTGCCCCTCGAACCTACCAGTGCGCAGACCAAGAGCATCAAAGAACTCAGCACATACTTCAAGGTAGGTGACATGAGAGTAGAGGCTATACTTGACCAGCTCACCAGAATGAGACAGCTATGCACAGTGCCTAGTACTTTTATTAAAACTAAAAACCCTAAGACCATATGGCTCAACCAATACATCAAAGACTATGAAGAGAAAAGTATTATTATCTTCAGTAGATTCACCACCTACCTACGTGAACTTGAGTCAGAGCTTAAGGTTGAGTGTGGCTTGTTCGTGGGTGGGTTGTCATCGGTGGAAAAAAGCAACTTGATTAACAGTTTTCAAAGTGGTAAGATTAGAGTACTCCTCATCCAAATAGATGCTGGCAAAGAGGGACTCACATTAGACAAGGCCTCCACCCTTATCTTTACTGATGTGTTCCCTCCTGTTGGCGACATTGATCAAGCAAAGGATAGGATCATTGCCACATCAATTGAGAAAGTTAAACCCTACAATATCATAGGCTTATGCCTGAAGAATACTTACGACCAAGCACTGTATGAATCATACTATGAGCGTAAGTCTTTGACAGATGTGGCCAATGATTATATAAATTATGTAAGGAGGAGTTAGGATGAGTAACATTTTTAATCCTGAATTTCAGGAAGTCCAACGTGCTCAGTGTAAAGCATCCATTGTTATCGAAGGCTTATCAGGGAAAGGTAAGTCAGGCTTAGCACTCATGTTAGCATGGGTATTAGCCGGCGAGAAATGGGAAGATGTATCAGCACTGGATACGGAGAACAGGTCACTGAATTTATTCAGAGGACTGACAACACACTTAGGTGGTGTCTTCGGCCCATTTAAAAAGTTTGATCTTACCAGAGTGCACGGCTTTAGACCTACACATTATGTTAAGGCTAAAGAGACAGCCATCACCAAGGGTGCTAAGGCACTAGTACAAGATTCAATCACACATGCATGGATAGGTTCATCAGGTGTACTTGAGTTAGTAGGTAAGGCTGAAGCAGCCAACACTAAGACTAACAAGTTCAATGCTTGGGGCACACCCGACATCACCAGAGAAAAGAATTCTATCTATGAGATGATACGTGACTCAGATATCCACATGATATCTACAGTACGTGTCAAAGAAAAACATGAGATGATAACAGGGGAAGGCGTTAAGTCTTTAGGTGTACAACAGATCATGATGCCTGACCTTAAGTATGAGCCAGACCTAGTACTGCAGATGCAACAAGCAGGATCAGTGTCGGGCAAACTACCCATAGCTAAGGTACTTAAATCAAGATACGCTCTCTTTGAAGAGGACCAAGTATATGAGTTTGACTTAGAAACTATGAGACAACTCAAGTCTTACCTAGAAGAAGGGGCAGACCCTGAAGTAATCAAAGAGCAACAACGCCAGGAGATGCTAAGAGAAATTAAATTTATATTAGACTCTTCAGGTTCTAAGCGCACAGTATGGATTGTCCTTAAAGAACAAGAAGGACACGCTGACACAGCCCTTGAAGATATACCTTTAAGTGTAGCACGTAGATTATTATCACAACTATTAATATAAGGAGGACACCCATGTCAGATTTAACAGGTACAAATAACGTAGATGAAATCAAAGCAAACACAGAATCAGGTGAAACTGATGACACTGCTAGCACTGTAGAAAAGAAAACTAAAAAGAAAGCAGTTGCTACAGATGCTACTAAGTTAAGACAAGCAAGAGCAGAGCTTGGTACACTTAGAAAGCAAGTAGATGAATTAACAGAGGAAATTGATATAGCTAAGAACAAGCACTTAGTTCTTTTCAATAGCAATCAATCCTTGAAGGCAGAGAACAGAGCACTTATTAGTAAGGTGGAGTTGATTGTGAATACGTTCATGTCATCAACACAGTCAACGTTACAAACTACTGGTGCTATGTTCAATAGCATGATTAAGAAATAAGGAGGACAGTATGAGTATACAATTAGATGGACTACCTACAAGCAAGCCCGAATCAACGGGTGGTAATTACCCTATCATCCCTGAAGGTAAGGTGTTCTTAAAGATCATTGATGCACAAGTAAAACAAAAAGTAGATGGCAGTGGTGCTGTTATTAACCAATGGCTAAACGTATCATATGAGAATGCAACAGGCTCAAGAATGTGGGACAACGTCTTCATCACATCTAACCCTAATGTACAGTACAAGTTGCAGAGATTCTTAACAGCTTGTCGTATACCATTAACAGGATCATTAGAGTTAACTGACTTAGCTATGCTGGTTAAAGGCAAAGAGATATATGCAGACATCAAGCATAAGGAGAATGATTATTATAATCCTCCTAAAACAGAGGCTACAGTTGACATCTTTGAGAGTGACATATTCTACGCAGTAGGTGAGGTAGCATCTGCATCACATCAAGACACAGGCAGCTACTAGATATGTCCTTCTTCAGTTGGTACTTTGATATTGAATCAAACGGGGAGAATGCAGTATGCTGTCCTTTCCCCCATAGTACCGCTGATGGTTCTGATTACTATGAAGACAATCCTTCCGCCTCAGTGCACGATGAAAAGAAAGTCTTTCATTGTATGGCCTGTGATAGAGGATACAGCGAAGTAGATTTTATAAAAGAAATTACTGGGTGTCTCACATCTGACGCACACAATCTCAGACCTCACTTTCAAGGAGCTGAGTCCATACACATATGGAAACAAGGTGCGTCCAATGTTGAGTACCCTATACAAGCTGCATTAGATTATGGTATCTCTGAAGAAACACAGCGAGAGCTCATGATCACCACTGTTACAGGTAATGAACTGCAGTATCCAGTAACTATGTACGGTAAGATGCTTGACGCTAGAACATACATCCCTGACCAGCGACCTAAGTGCCGTAGTAGAATGGGTGCAGTAGCGGGACTTATCATACCGTTTGATTCATGGTGCACTACCTCTCCAACTAGATGGACTCTCATCTGTGCTGGAGAGAAAGACATGTCAGTAGCTAGAAGTCAGGGCTTCAATGCTATCTGTTTAACAGGTGGTGAAGGAACCCTAGCTACTACACCTTATTATTTCAAAGGCAGATATGTGGCTATATGTTATGACAATGATGAGGCAGGTTTCAGAGGTGCAAAAAAACTTGCACTTCAATTGGTGAAACACACCCCTCACATCAGGGTCATCACAAGTTTCCATGACGGTATGGAAAAGGGAGAAGATCTCACCGATTACTTTACCAAGTATGGCCACACAAAACAAGAGTTCATTACATGTATCGACACGGCAGCAACCTATGTGCCGACAGCCGAAGACATGTACTCAGCTAAATTAGGAACCTTACATGACGCAGCTCAACCGAACAACATAGGCAAGATGATGCTATCTAACATCCAAGTCACAGCTGTGACAGACAGTGTCTTCTCTATGCCTACAGAAATTATTGCCACCAAGATAAGAGAGTCGCAAGACCCTAAAGGAAACCAGTTAAGTGTAGGGGATGTTAAGTCCTGGACACTTAATGAGGTAACACTTGCTGACACACTGCATCTGGTAGACAGTAACTTTAAATTAAAACAGTTGACTGACAATAAGAAACTATTATGTAAGGTACCCTTCGGTGAACGTAATGTAAGCTATAAAGACTTTGCTAAAGCAACGGTCTATAAGGCAGTGGTCACTGACTTGTTTGACTCACAGAATGTGACGACAGACAATGCACCCATGGAGTTCATCTGTTACAGTATAAACCACAGATTAGATAGTGGTCAGAAGTATAAGATACTTTACAAGATTGTGCCGCACCCCTACCAAGGGCAACAACTTATAATGGTAGTGTACGATGTGCAGCAAGCTAGTGATACTGTCTCATCCTTCAAGATAACACCAGAAACAATTAACCACCTGTCAGCTTTTAAAAACCTGTCT
>Ga0136561_1000136_pt1 | contig 26127 bp, 26 predicted proteins | sample AntRauMeHopE1498_FD_104641 | JGI IMG/M metagenome (GOLD analysis project Ga0136561, IMG submission 104641) | Saline lake microbial communities from Rauer Islands, Antarctica - Metagenome Hop E1 #498 | ecosystem: Environmental > Aquatic > Non-marine Saline and Alkaline > Saline | place... | reverse complement strand
TGAGCTAATCGAGAGTATTCGTCGCGACGACCTAAAGCGAGACATCAGCAAAGCGGGCGCTGAGACGCTCGCAATTATACTCTATCGCAGTCCGATCACTCGCGCTGAAATCGATCGTATCCGCGGCGTAAATTCGAGTTTCATAATCCGTAATCTACTGGTGCGTGGTCTCATCGAACGCACCGCAGATAGTCGCTTCCCTCAGTTTACGATTTCGGCATTATTACTAAATCATTTAGGTATTACTCATAAGACTGATTTACCTAACTACGAAATTATTCTAAATCAGCTTGAGACTTTTGAAGCTGAGCAAGTTACCACTGAATAAATTATGACTACGCAGTTTTCATCTCTAATTAAGGAAGAGGAAGTAACTCCTACTGCGGTAGTACCCGTGGCGCAGCAACTCATTCTACTCACAGCAATTCTTACATTATTACTTGGCGGTGCTGTGTTGCCACGTCTACATACTATGTTTAACACAGATGAAGACACTGAGATTATAAATGAATCGTCATTTACCACAGCAAGTTTAGTAGATAAATCAGAACCACCAACAACATTCGCTGACTTAAACTTGGCAGCTGAGTCGGTCTTCGTATGGGACGTACACAACCAACGCATACTGTACAGCACTAATCCTGACGAGCAGCTACCGATCGCTTCAATTACCAAACTTATGACAGCACTCGTAGCAGCCAAAATTCTTACCAATGACGCCAATGTTGCTATCGACAACGAAGCGTTGGACCAATATGGTACCAGCGGTTTATTTGAAAATGAATTATTTACCAAGCAAGCTCTCACTGATCTTATGCTGCTGACCTCGTCCAACGACGGTGCTTACGCGCTCGCAAGTGCAGCTGGACAATCTCTTGATAAAAAAGATAGCGCCAATACGTTCGTAAAAGCTATGAATATTGAAGCCGTCGAACTCGGCCTTACCAATACTTATTTTATTAACCCCACTGGTCTTGATATCGACGCAGTCCAAGCTGGTGCCTTCGGCTCCGCGCGGGATATAAACTTTTTGATGGAACACCTTATCCTCAACGAGCCGGACGTTCTGGCACTCACTACAGAACTCGCGGCCGAGGTGACTAGTGGTAGTGGCTTTTCCCATATTGCGCGTAACACAAATCAATGGGTAGGGACTGTTCCTGGTTTACTAGGTTCTAAGACTGGCTACACTGATTTGGCTGGCGGTAATTTAGTGGTAGCACTTGACGCTGGCCTTAATCGTCCAGTTATTATCACTGTCCTTGGCTCTACTCGCCAAGAACGTTTCACTGATGTTCGTAAACTGATAGACGCTACTTTATATAATATTAATGAAGCTAAAAACTAAATTATGGAAATACTTATTGTGAAAACGTTCCTCCCTTCGATTATTGCTTTCTTGATTGGTATGGCAATAACGCCCATTATTTCAAAACAGTTATACTCGCGTCAAGTTTGGAAAAAGAAAGCTGGTAAAGGTGCTGGCTACGGTGGCGGTGGTACTCCAATCTTTGACGAGCTCCATAAAGAAAAAGACACAAATACCCCTCGCATGGGTGGTCTTATCATCTGGATCGCCGTCGTTCTCACAACTCTCTTTATCGCAGCGTTGGAGTGGCTTTTTCCCAGCAGTCTTTTTGGATCATTAAATTTCTTTAGTCGCGAGCAAACTTGGTTACCTATACTGGCGCTAATGATCGGGGCTATTGTTGGCTTTGCTGATGATGTATTAATAGTCACTAACACTGGTAAGCACTTTGCTGGTGGATTACCGCTCTTTCAAAGACTGGTAGCAGTGATGGCAACTGCGCTATTTATTGGTTGGTGGTTTTACGATAAACTTGGCGTTAGTAGTGTCAGCTTTTTTGGTTTTAATCAGATAGAATTATCTTGGTGGTTTATACCATTCTTTGTTTTTGTTGCGACCTGTGTCTATATGAGTAGTGTTATTGATGGACTCGATGGTTTAGCTGGTGGGGTATTTATGTTTATCTTTTCTGCTTACACTGGCGTTGCTTTCTTCCAGGAACAATACGATATTGCCGCCTTCTGCGCCACGATAGTTGGTGGTATTTTAGCCTTTTTATGGTTTAACATTCCGCCCGCCCGTTTTTATATGACCGAAACTGGCATCATGGCACTTACTATGTCACTGACTGTAGTAGCATTTATGACTGATACTATTGGCGGGGGAGAAGGGGTATCAGTGCTACCAATTGTCGGCTTCTTACTACTGGCAACGGTTGCTTCCAACACTTTGCAAATACTATCCAAAAAAATTACTGGTAAAAAAATATTTTTAGTTGCGCCAATCCATCATCATTTTGAGGCGTTGGGTTGGCCAGCGCACAAGGTTACCATGCGCTATTGGATACTGGGCTTTATTTGCGCACTGACTGGTATCCTAGCGGCAATTGCATTTTAGTATATTCGTATGCCTACCAAACACGTTGACAAAATACTACTCTCAATTGTGATCATTCTGGTCATTTGCGGCTTCCTTATTTTTTCCTCGGCGTCACTTGGTTTATTGGCTCGGGAAGGAGTAAGTTTTTCTTCAGTGGTATTCAATCAATTGTTTCTAGGTGTTTTTGGTGGCGTGGCAGCTATGCTTCTGATGAGTCAAATAAACTACCGCCACCTGCGAAAATACGCTTTTTATATATTTTTCGCAACTTGTTTACTCACGCTAGCCGTCTTTATCCCAGGTATTGGATATGAACATGGTGGAGCACAACGCTGGCTGTCGATCTTTGGTTTCAGCTTACAGCCAGCTGAGGTGTTGAAGGTCGGATTTATCATTTATGTCGCCACTTGGCTCTCTGGTGTGTCTAAACATATCACCTCATTTAAACAAGTAACATTTCCGTTTATTGGAATTATGGGAATCGTGGGCATCATTCTTCTCTTGCAGCCAGATACCGACACGTTTCTATTGATCGCCACCGCTGGAGTAGCTATGTTTGTTACTGCTGGTGGTCGATGGCGCGATGTCGCAGTCATGTTTTCGATTGCAGCGTTATTATTAATTGTACTGGCATTTACTCGACCATACATACTTGACCGTTTTACTACGTTCCTTGACCCTTCAGCCGATCCACAAGGCAGTGGGTACCAGATTCAACAATCCCTCATCGCTATTGGTTCCGGAGGTCTCACTGGTCGCGGCTACGGGCAGAGTATTCAAAAATTTGAATACCTACCTGAGCCCATCGGTGACTCTATCTTTGCGGTATACGCAGAAGAGTTTGGTTTTCTTGGCGGTACACTATTGATTATTTTACTGGCTTTTTTCACTTTCCGGGGATATAAGATTGCTACCCACGCACGTGATATGTTTGGAATGTTGCTCGTGGTTGGCTTTATGACAATCATTGCGGTGCAGTCCTTTCTAAACATTGCAGCTATGCTCTCAGTCGCTCCACTTATGGGATTGCCTTTACCCTTTATAAGTCATGGCGGGACGGCGCTCATGTTCACGTTAGTTGCGGTAGGTATAGTTCTTAACGTATCAAGATATCAAAAACGCATCATTTAACTCATGCTACACTTATGTCTATGCAAAGAGTTGGCACAAAACGAATAGCTTTAGTGGGTGGTGGCACCGGTGGGCACTTTTATCCATTGATCGCAACAGCCGAGCGGCTTAACGACCTTAAATCGCAAGGTCTAGACATTGGCTTATATTATCTTGGTCCTGATCCGTACAACTCCGACATTCTCGCAAAGAACAATATAAATTTCATTAAGATACCTGCTGGTAAGCGCCGTAAGTACTTTTCAATACTAAATTTTCTAGGGTTGTTTACCACTGGCTTCGGTTTAATCGTAGCCTTTGTTAAACTCTACTCGCTTTACCCAGACGTTATCTTCAGCAAAGGCGGTTTCACCAGCGTACCGGTTGTGCTAGCAGCGTGGCTGCTGCGTATACCTATAGTTATTCACGAATCAGACAGTAAGGTTGGTACTGCCAATAAACTCGCAGCCCCTCTGGCGCGTTACATTGGTATATCCTATGACGAAGCGGCTGAAAAATTACCCACACATAAGATTGCCTTGGTCGGAAACCCCTTGCAGAAGACGTTTATGGAGACACCCCTTAATCCAATCGAAGCACTGGGTTTACCTGCCGACAAACCACTCATATTTATCACTGGCGGATCGCTTGGTTCGCACAGAATAAATAACCTCATTCTAGAAACGCTAGATGAATTATTGCCAACGTATACCATCCTACATCAAACCGGACCGACGCATGAGGCAGCGGTAAAAAATGCAGCGGTTGAATTATTAGCAGGACAGACTCTTTTACATTCATATTTTATTAAAGGTACTTTAACCGCTAACGAGATGCATCTCGCTATCAGTGGTGCAAGCCTCGTTATCTCTCGCGCGGGTTCAGGTAGTATTTTTGAAATTGCACACAAAGGTAAACCTTCTATTATCATCCCGATACCCGAAACAGTTAGCCATGACCAACGCAGTAATGCATACTCTTATGCCCGCACTGGAGCAGCCGCAGTCCTTGAAGAGACCAATCTCACTGACAGCTTGCTTACCGCTGAGATAACCCGTATCATGAGCGATCAAACTGTCTATGATGCGATGGCTAAAGCGGCGCGACAATTTGCTCGCACTGATGCGGCACAACTTATTGCCAACACTCTTACCGGTATAACAAACGAACATAATTAAATATGGCCATCGATCCCTTACCAAATATTATCACCAGATACGCCCCTTCACCGACTGGGTTTCAACATATTGGTGGCATGAGAACAGCCTTATTCGCCTTTCTATTTGCCAAAAAGTATAATGGTACGTTTATTCTTCGAATTGAAGATACTGATAAGAGTAGGGAGGTGCAGGGCGCAATCCAACACACTATTGACGCTCTTACGTGGCTCGGCATCACATATGATTTTGGTCCTGACAAACCATCACCAGTTTTTGGTTCGTGTCTCCAATCTGACCGGCTATCTATCTATAAAAAATATGCTGAACGTCTGGTGGCTAAAGGTCTAGCCTACCCTGATCCTTACACTAACGAAGAAGTAGCCGTTTGGCGTGAGCAAGCCCAAGTAGAGAAACGTCCATTTCTGTACCGTAATCACCGGCCTGACACTTTAAGAGAATGGGATGGTACGACAGCTTTACGTTTTAAAGTAGATGAAGTCAAGCGTTATGAATGGATTGACGAAGTCAGAGGTAAGCTCTCGGCTGGGGAAGAAGCGCTTGATGATTTTATCTTGATTAAAGCTGATGGATACCCCACCTACAATTTTGCGCATATAGTTGATGACTTAGAAATGAGTGTCACCCACATTATGCGCGGTGAAGAATTTATTTCAAGCACTCCAAAATTCCTGAGTCTCTATGACGCTCTTGAGATCCCATACCCTATTTTTGTCACGTTGCCACCCATCATGGGTCCAGACGGTAAGAAGAAATTAAGTAAACGCGACGGTGCTAAAGATTTGCTCGTATACCGCAACGAGGGTTACCTACCCGAAGCGATGCGTAATTTTTTGGCACTCATCGGCTGGAACCCAGGTGGGGAACAAGAGATCTTTCCTGACGACCAACTCCTGAAAGCTTTCTCGCTTGAGAGAATACAAAAGTCTGGCGGTGCCTTTAATGAAGAAAAACTACAATGGATGAATAGGGAATACCTTAAGACTAAACCAATGACACTTCGCCAAACATACTTTATTGATGCGCTTCCAGCCGGGACCAAAGCCTTACCACAATACTCGGCCGAGCGTGCGAATAGGCTGACAAATGTAGCTCTAGAGCGTGCCCACACAAAAACTGAAATAAACACAAGAGCAATGGCAGGGGAGTACGATTGGGCCTTTACAACCCCAGCAGTCAAAATGGAAAATATCAAGTGGAAAAATGATGTCTCCGTAATTACTGTCTTACCGCGCTTAAGTAGTGTACACTCGCTATTGAATAACGCAGCGGATGCAGATTTTAGCAATCCCGACACGATAAAAACAATCATTTGGTCATACGCAGAAGAACAGGGGAGAGGGGAAGTGCTTTGGCCACTGCGAGTCTGTCTTACAGGACGAGAACAATCACCCGATCCATTTACATGTATTTTTGTACTAGGAAAAGATGAAGCCTGCAGTCGTATCCAAACAGTCATAGATAAGTTGGCCGATGTATAAAATACATATGGTAAAATATTTGCATGGATAAAAGAATATTTTTCTCATTTATAATAGGCGCCTGTTTATTACCTAGTTTGTATTTTTTTTCATTACCCGTTTCAGCGAATACAGAGGAAATCAAAAAACTCCAATCTGAGATAGGTCAAAAGAATGATCGACTTGGTGCTATTGAAGCAGAGATTAAAGAATTTGAAGCCGCTTTACAAGAAGTTGGTGCTGAGCGCAGCACGTTGCAAGGGGCGATTAATGCACTCGAATTAGAGCGTGGCAAAGTACAGGCTGACATTCGTTCGACCGAAAACCAAATTGACTCGACTGATCTCACTATAAATAAACTCTCACTGGAGATCGATACCACTGAGTCAAGTATTTATGGCAACAGGCAAGTGATGGCAGCTATTTTACGCGCCATGGACATTGTAGACGACGAAACCATGATTGAAGTATTACTTCGTCAACAGAGTCTAGCCGACTTCTGGAGCGAATTTGAATCTCTAGAGGCTGTGAAGGTTGGCATTTCAGCTAAAACAGTGCAATTAGCTGCTCTGCAAAACGATCTGGAAATGAAACTTGGTCTAAATGCTTCTGAGAGAAAAAGTTTGCTAAATCTTAAAGATCAATACGCCGATCAAAACAGTATCTTAGTCAGTAACCGCATCTCGCAGGAAACCCTACTGGAACAAACTAGAAATGAAGAAGCGCAGTACCAAGCAATGCTCGCCCAAAAAAAAGCCTCCAAGGAACAGCTTCTTGCTGAGGTAGCTGATATTGAATCAAAAATTCAATTTATTCTTGACCCTAATACCATTCCTAGTGCTGGCTCAGGTGTGTTTCGGTGGCCAGTAGCTAACCCAATCATCACGCAATATTTTGGTTATACAAGATTTGCTTTATCTGGAGCCTACAACGGCAATGCGCACAATGGTATGGACCTCGGCGCTCCTGTCGGGACTAAAATATTTGCACCACTAACTGGTACGGTCAGAAATATTGGTGATACCGATGTAGTGCCAGGTTGCTTCTCGTGGGGTAAATGGATGCTTATCGACCATCCAAACGGCCTATCCACTATGTACGCTCACCTCAGCCAATACGCAGCGACTCCTGGTCAAACAGTGAAGACTGGTGATGTTATCGGCTACATCGGTAATACTGGCTTCTCAACCGGACCGCATTTACACTTTACCGTCTACGTCAGTGAGGGAGTACAGGTCAGACAGTTCAACCAATATAAATCGGTCACAAGCTGCGGCTCAGCTTCATCCCCATTTGCAGCAGTTGAAGCCTATCTTGACCCACTTGACTATTTGATGACTTTATAGAAAATTCGGTACAGAGGCCTCAAGCACGAGTGAAAATAACTGCGCTTACGTGGTCTAAACAACATAAACTAAAATCACACAATCCGTAACAGTCTCTGCTTCAGACACCATGACAGTATATAAAACGATAAGGGTCGCACAATATTTTGTATAATTGAGTGGGAGAGGGAGTGGGTGAGGAGAATCACTAGATCACGTTGATTGCATCGCGCAGTCTTAAATACTTACTAGACGTATTTTAAAATAAAAATGAAGTGAGCGACGCGATGTTCATAACGTAATTCTAGATTTAGTAATAATTTAAATTTTGCAAAATAATTAATTATTAGATTCTAACTTGCTGAGTAAAAACTTAACAAGTGATACCTAAAGATACTTTTACACACTAAAGCTTTGATATATCTACAAAGCTTATTCTATAAGGTTATGAACTGCACAGGTACGAAGTGTCATGTGTCGCAAAAGATATATTGTGCGACGTTTAAGTCTGATTGTGCAGCCGACTCACCACTAAGCTAAGTTAGTCTCTCCGGTTGGTGGCACCCCTGCCCTTATAAAGACATATCAGTCAGAGGACTCGTATATGTTTTTGCAGGGCCGTGGTCCATCTGTAGATTAAATTGCGATTACTGTGTGAATATAAAATTTGTATTAATTTAATCTGACCGCTCGTATTTAGTGGCAAAGATACCCTCCCCTCCACTTTCAACCAGAAGATAATGTACGGTACAAAGATCAAAGATATCATCCAGTACTCGATCCCAAATAAAATACTTTTTCTTATGATCAACCATATCTTTAATTTTTGCCCCTTTTATTCTAAAGTTATCAATTTTTACTTGTGGATAGTACATAGAATGCATAACAGGAGCCAAAGCATCAATCGCCTTAGCATATTTAGCTTCCAGTGTGCTTCTTTCTTCATACTCTGAATATATCGCCTGCTGCGACAGCTCTAGTAGACTCATTGCAGCTTTAAGCTCTGAATCTTCTTGTGCACTAGTTTTGTCATAGGTAAATACATCTCCTGTGATAGTCTCGCCAATATCATGAATCGCTAACATATAGAGCACTCTACCTAAATCTATGTCTGCACTATGTTCAACATATGGGTGTAAAAAAGTTGCCAGTACTGGAAGGTGACCCACGTGTTCAAGTAGTGACTCCCGTAAAATAGAATTCGTGTAATCGCCTTTTGGTATCAGGCCGGCATTATGAATTTGTACGTATCTGTCAGCCGTAACTAAATGTCTCTTCTCAAATGAGTACCTCTCTTGAAGATTGAGGAATGCTTCAATTAATTTTTTAGTTGGTATATTGTTAATCATGCGTGTAATTATTGAATTTTATATTTACGAAGTTACGTTAACTTTGTGCTACCCGATACACCATGTTTAAAGCTAACGATGCCACAGCCGCAATCACAAACGTCCACCCCAGTGGTACTAATAAAGACAGCCCTGAAATTACGACTAAGGCCGAAAAGCGACCTAAATGACCTGCCATTTCCCGTACTACGGTATATTCATCTACATATTTACCTTGGTCAGCCGATAGGTCGTATAAAATCGCACTGAAAGGCGTCTTTGTGAAGATTCGCATGATGTTGTGGTACAGTCCAACAAAAAATATTTGAGCTGTAGAAATTACAAAGATACGTAAAATCCAACCAACTGCATACAACGTACTTCCCACCCGCAGTGTTTTCTCTTTCTTATCCTTTCCTTGATCAAGGTACTTACCGAGTGCCAACTGCACTATAATAGTCACTGCAACGATTAGCGTTGAAATCGCACCAATTTCAAACACATCTCCATCGAGAATTTCGTATAAGAAAATTGGCCAAACGATGAGGCTAACTATCACCTCTGCTCCATTGGCGTACTCTCCTACTACCATCCCACGCATACTAGGCGACCACATACGGCGTAAGGTTTCTTTATATGTCCAATCAAAGTGAGTCAATGTCTCAGGCACAAATGCGTACGAAATAGTGGCGGCGATCAAAAGTGCCACGGCGACCGCAAACAAAACGCTGTAGTTTGCATTAGCTATGATAAAGCCTGCTAATATTGGCCCTACCACACCCATAAAAGCGATAGTGGCCATCGACAAGCCAACCAATCTTCCCCGTTCTCCGTTGGTGGTAAATAAGGTAAAATCAACGTGAAATGGCACCCAGTGAAAGATTCTAAAAGCAACGATCGCAACCGTAAGTGGTGCTAGTAAATACCAGAAATTAGCTGCATCCATAAAGTACATTATGGCGTACAAAAGTACACTACATGCTCCTCCTAAAACTAGTGTTCGACTAAAACCTACCCGATTAGTGATCCACATACCTGGCACGAGTAGCACAGCATAAAGTAGAGATAATAGGGCATAATACAATCCAACGATGTAGAACTGCTGGCCAGTAGTCTCATAAATAAAAATTGGCACAAAAATTCCAACCAGCGCTGTGGCTGCTCCGTGCAGAAGACGTTTAGAGATAAACAACTGCATAAAACCGCTGCCCAGAAGTACTTTCTGGTTACGATTGCGGTCCAGCATCAGTAGTACACTCTCCATACTTAAGCTACAGCTAATGTACAAATACGATCAAAATGTTTTTTGGATATTGGCATGATTGATAGGCGGTTACCTTTTGCTATAAGTGGAAAGCCCGAAAAAGCCGGGTCAATCTTTATTTCTGCCAAAGAAACAAGACGCGAAAAAGTTGCTTGATACTGAACTTCTACCAGTAGCCACCGTGGTTTATTTCGATCACTCATCGGATCAAAATGATCACTTTTTGGATCGAACTGGGTAGGATCAGGATATGCATCACTGACAATCTTCATCGTTCCCACACAACCAATTTCTTTGGTATTGGAATGGTAAAACAAGGCTAAGTCCCCCACTCTCATTTGATCACGCATCATGTTGCGCACCTGGTAGTTTCGAACACCGTCCCAAGGCTCTTTTTTTTTATTTTTGAGATCATTAATAGAAAAACAAAATGGCTCGCTTTTCATAAGCCAGTAGTTCTGTTTTATTAACTTTGATTTACTTGGCATTACGAACTAGGTGTCTTAAGATAATTATTGATATTAAATATTAGATTTAGATAGTTGGTGTTCCGGGTAACGTCGGGGGCCGTGACGTGCCAAACAAACCTGAGGAAATTGCATTTACAATTCCCCAAATAGAGACCATCAAAACAAAACCAATAATTGACCAAATAATTAGCTGTTTGCCTTTATTGCGGTCATCTTCACTCGCCCCACCTTGAATGAAGTAGCGAAACATCCCATAGATAAAAAATAGTAAGGCAACTCCGAATACTAAGGGGATGAGGGTGGTATTTATGAAAGTGTTGATGTTGGTAAAAAAGGCATCAATTGGTCCAAAACTTTGTGCACTTACGATAAGCGGTAAACTTAAAATACTAAATATTCCTACGTGACTTATTATTTTCATACTCGCATTATACCGCACTTAAAAGTAAGTAAGGCGCTTATACACAAAAAAGCTCAGGCGAAAGCCTGAGCAATTTTGTGTGCTTGTATCAGCTTTTTTTAAAGAGCTGCAAGCGTTTGTCCCCAACAAGGTCGTGACGCATTCCAAGGTTGTACCCCCTCTCTTTCGTAAAGGTAACGTGCATACGCCATATTGTCATTGAGATCAAGTAAATTAAAACCCAATTCATCAGCCACTGCTTGATGATAAAAAGTGTTAATTTGCATCACACCTGTGTCACGATTATCGACAAATCCTGTTAACACAGAACCGTCGGCGAGTGCATGGCGAAATGTAGACTCACAACGAGCCACTTGAATCATCACTGGGATATCTTCGAAGTAACTTCGGACAGCAGCTTCAGTATCAGCGTAAGAAATCGTTGCTACTGCTTGTGTCTGCGTTGTCTTAATTTGACCAAAGGCAGTGGTAGAATTTTCTGATCCAGCGCCCATAGCCATCATTACTGCGATAAATGTCGATATAATAAGCCATTTGTCTTATCTAATATATGTTCGATTTCTCGACTGTCGCACAATCGTAGCACGAATTGCGGGATATTTATACTATAGCACTATTATACGTAAATGTCAATGTTTTATCTTGATATCCGCTCTTTGTGCAGGCTTTAGGTTGCGTTACTGGCGTTTAAGTTAGCTAAATAAACGTACATTTTTGATTGCGATAATTTTAGTGCTGTGATTGTTAGTTTTATGCGCTGCAGTCAGGCGTGTATAAATTTATACGTTTACTGTATTTATGAATTGGTACAGGTGCATACGTATTACGTAAAGACAAGAACATAGCCCTGCAGACAGAGCTATGTTCCATATCGATTAACAAGATTCACATCTCTGCTTACTTTTCTGGTTGGGAGAGAGCCTTACTGAAATTCCCCAAACCTTCAAGTGCTCGCAAAGCCTCTATAGGCATGGCAAAGACTACTGTATTAGATTGGTCGGAGGAAAGGTCGTTGAGAGTTTGCAGAGTGCGTAAGTGCAACGCCCCAGGGGCTGAAGCTAGGATAGTAGCAGCTTTAGCCATATTTTCAGCCGAGGCCACTTCCCCTTCAGCGTTGATTATCACTGCCCGCTTTTCACGCTCGGCTTCAGCTTGTTTGGCTATAGTGCGTTCCATATCTTCCGGTAAGAAAAAATCTTTTAGTTCGACGTTTTCCACCGTAATACCCCACTTGTCGGTTTCAGTATCAATGATGCTTTGAATCCGTTCGGAAAGTTTGTCGCGCTCGGAGAGCACTTCGTCAAGTTCAGCGCCTCCAACTATGTTGCGCATAGTGGTTTGTGCTAGTTGCGACACCGCAAAGCGAAAATCTTCTACCTCTAGCACCGCTTTAGCGGCATCTGAGACTTTGTAGTAAATTACAGCATTAATACTAGCTGAAACATTGTCACGTGTGATAACTTTTTGATCAGGCACATCTACTGCCTTCACCCGGATGTCGACTATCTGCATCGACTGAAAAATGGGAATTATAATACTCCAGCCTGGCTGTCGTAAACCAGTATATTTCCCCATAGTAAGCACCACACCCCGTTCGTATTGTTTTACCTCGCGCAATAAGGCCAGCAAGAGGCCAGAAACAACAATTAATATTATCCAGTACATAAAAAAGTAAAATTAGTAATACTCACACTATACAGTATTGTGGGATTAAAAGTATCCTTACACTTTTTGATTGAGTACCGCCATAGCTCCATAGAGACCCGCATTATCACCTAGGGCCGCGTCGACAATTAGCGGCACTTGCGTCACCTCCCCTACGACAGCATTAGTGTGTTTCACTATGTCATCTAAAAGGATCCGCGGATCGCCCACTATCATTGAACCACCAAGTACAATAACATCTGGTGACCAATACAAAATGGAATTACGTAGACCGTGAGCTAAGTAGTTGGCCAACTGATCCCACAATGCATCTGACTGATCGATCTCATACGGCTTCATCCCCATTCGTGCCTCTACCGCCGTACCCGATACAAGGTTTTCTAAAGTTGGTTCAATATCGTCACCTAAGATTGTGTGGTCAATGTCTAAGATTTGATGTCCAGGCTCGAAACCGCTGCGGTAATCATCAATGAGGCCATTTTCAATTTTAGCGCCTCCCACACCGGTGCTCACGGTGTGATACACCACAATCTCGCAACCCTTCCCTGCGCCATAGATAGCTTCACCTATACCAGCGATAGCGGCGTCGTTTTCAAGATAGACGTTAGTATTAAGTTTTTTTTTCAGCGTAGCAACCAAAGGTCTATCATGCCAATCGTCTAGTTTTGAATCTAATGCTAAGGCTGATTTATCGTCGTTGAGTTGTCCGCGAATACCGCCAGCCATCCCTCTGATCTCTTTTGATGTCAATTGTTTTACTGCCTCTATAATTTTTTCTATGCCGTCAGCGAATTTTTTAGGGGTATTAAATTTTATGGGCTCCGAAAAAGTTCTCAGATCGTCAGACACGGCTACCCGAGTTTTAGTACCTCCAATATCGAAAAGAACGTAACTCATAAAGTGTTTTTATAATAACATAAGAAACTGCATAGTATATTTTTTGTCATTCTACTATCGGTTTAATTTCATGGCCAAATATTTCAGTCGCCACCTGACAATAATCTGCTATGTTTTGAGTGAAGTACGCGGGGAGAGCTTGTTGTATTTTTCCCACTACGTAGTAAGTCGATGCTATGATGCCAGCGTAGTCGCAGTGTAGTGGAAGCGGTAGTGATACCCGGTTTTGTTCATCACCATAATAATTATTAGCACTTACGAAAGAGAGAAAAAGCTCATGTTCATTTGTTACTACCGTTTTTGCATGCTTGATTTCCTCGTCAGTAAAGACTCGAGCGGTTAACCTACTACCAAATAATTCATCAAACTTAGTCTGAATCATTGGTGCGGCAAGTGCTAGGTTAGCGGGAATAATAAATGTGACAGCATCGTAGCTAGCAAAATTGGGTAATGGCTGCACTGACAATACTTCAGTAATAAAAGTTTTTATAACTGCGGCCGACTCGCCAGTCGTTGCAAATATTGGTCCAAGGTATGTCGAGGTGTTATAAGTGTAAGGTTCGCGGTTTTTGGGAAATATAAGAACCATTCTTGGATTTAACAACTGAGCAGCAGATGAATGATGATTATTAGTTATCATATACACTGGTAGCTGTTTTGTTATTGCCTCCTTGATCATTTCTACCGCGTGTTTGCTGCCTGAAGCACTAAAAATAATTACCCCATCATACTGCTCTGGTGTTTGTAATAAATCTTTATAATTTGACTCATTACCAAATACTGCTGACACGTCTCTGCATACAATGCGCGCTGTTAAATGTGCGTTGCCACTACCAAGTACTAGTGGCTTACTAAAGGGAATGGAAACTGCTGGTAATGTGGCTGAGGCAAAAAGGTCTAACGATCCCTCTACCGCTACATCTAAAGTTGGTATTGATTCTACGGTAAAGCTTGTTAGCTGTTCGAGCGCTGCTTTCATATCTACACTTGCCTTACTTGTTTACCTTTAGTGGCTTTAATGATGTAAGCGAGTGCTTCATCAACTGAATCTACCACGTGAATTAAATCCATATCCTCTGGGCTGATTGTTTTATACTTGTCTAACATAGTGGTTTTTGCAAAATGCAGAATTGGATTCCAGAAATCTGTACCGTAAAGCACAACTGGAACTGATTCAATCTTTTTGGTCTGGATAAGAGTTAGTATCTCAAAAAGCTCATCGAGTGTCCCAAAACCACCAGGAAAGTATACGTACACTTCAGCGGCAAATGCCAGCATGACCTTTCTAGAAAAGAAAAAATCGAAATTTACTGATTCAGTTGTGTATGGGTTTAACTTTTGCTCAAAGGGTAGCTGGATATTAAAACCCACCGAGTGACCACCAACTTTGAAGGCACCCACATTAGCCGCTTCCATGATACCGCCGCCACCACCGCTGATAATGGTGAACTTATGCTTAGCCAAACCCGCTGCTAGTGCCTCGGCTTCTTTGTAGTATTTTTCATTAGGATTTGTGCGAGCACTGCCAAAAATAGTAGCCGCTAATCCGTATTGGCGTAAAGTTTCAAAGCCTGTGACAAACTCTGACATAATCCGAAATACCCGCCACGACTGGACAGCGTCTCCGTCTTGCCCTTTCGGATCTAAAAGGTCAGTGACCACCCGGCAATTTTCTGGTATTTGTTTTTTTTGGGCGTTAGTTTTTCGAAATGGCATATGCAAGAATAGTAACATGCACCAAGCTACAAACCTCTTAAATCCTAATCTTAACCGTGGACTACTCTACCCCCACCGAGATTATTGCATCGCCGTTGACCTTTTCTTAGGTAGAATGCTAGAGAGATTAAAACTTTATGAGGTCAAACTCTTTATATTATTAAAAGGTTACATTAGTTAGAAAATCTTAAGTTACCCACGGGATGGGATCATTTGCGAATTCTGGCAACAGTTTTTTGTTGTAGAGGAGACGTGAAGTGACCTCGGCGTGACACAAGGCACCAGTCAGGGCGTTATGAGGTTTTGGTTCAGACACAATGCCGCAATAATTGAGCACCCCGTCGAGATTAAGAGCGGAGCGTTTATGTTTAATGTCTATTGGTGGCGTCAAACCAGCTTTTATCATATGCATCCAACACAGAGAGTGCGTGTCAATGGTGCGGTACGCCAGGGTCCAATTCATCCCCGCGCGTTGACAGGCCGCCCGCAAGAAATCGCGATCAAACGAGACGTTTTGGCCGCAGAGTGTCTGATCAGGAAAGCGCTTTGCCCACCCTAAAAAATTACGCACTGCTTCGACTTCCGTCATTTTGGACGGGTCAGTGATTTGCTCTTCAGTAAAACCATTAACTTCTAACGCTCCCTCCATAACACTCGCTCCCTCCCAAATTTTACATTCTACATAAAAACGATCGTCTGATTGCTCGAGTGAAAGTGCTCCGATCGACACAATCGAGTGTTTCTCGTAGTTAGTGCCCGAAGCTTCGATGTCAATTATTATCATTACTGTGAATATACCACAGGTTTGGTAGAATAAAGTAATGGATATTAAGCTCTGTAAAAGCTGGAAAAATATTTTACAAACTGAATTACAAAAGAGCTACTACACGGCGCTTTGGCAAAAGCTTACACTCGACTACGAGAGTAGGACCATCTACCCACCTGAAGAACTCATTTTTAACGCCTTTAACCAAACCGCTTTTGCAGATGTGAAAGTAGTAATCCTCGGTCAGGATCCGTATCATGGTGCTGGTCAAGCGATGGGGCTATCTTTCTCGGTACCAGGAGGAGTAAAGATTCCACCGTCGCTGCGAAATATATTTAAGGAGATCCAGAGTGACATCGGTACACCAGCACCAGAGTCGGGTGATCTCACCCGCTTAGCCAAGCAAGGAGTGCTACTGTTAAACTCGGTACTTACCGTGCGCGGTAGCGCAGCCGCTTCGCACGCCAATTACGGCTGGGAGCACTTCACCGATGCGGTGATGAAAACCATCTCTAACGAGAAAGACCACGTTGTCTTTCTCCTGTGGGGAACTTACGCTGGTAAAAAAACAGCTCTCATTGACCAGAAGAAACACCTCGTCCTGACCGCTCCACACCCATCCCCGCTCTCCGCCCATAAAGGTTTCTTGGGCTGTCAACATTTTTCTAAAACCAATGAGTACCTAGGGCGAAATAACCAAGCTCCAATAGTATGGTGAAGTCTTCCGCCAAGATAGCTTAAAATGAATGCTCTTAACCGCTAAATTTAGACTCGCTTTATCTCCGTAATATTACTTGAAAGCAGTCTGCATTTCTTCGACAGAATCATAACGATCATGTCCACACCAGTCTTCTGCTTCAAGCGTTCTAATGTCTTACTGGAGAGCTTGATAATAAAGACTATTCCAAAACGGCTCAAGCGTTACTTTGTTCAAAAGTTGCAAACGATCGCCTTCTTGTAGATCTTTATCATCAAACAATCACCAAGTACTAGTCTTGGTACCGGCAAGGATTTGTTCAACCAGTTGGAGAGTAAATTTTAGCGTCTTCATTGTAGTACTAAAACAAACTACTCCAACCCCTTACAATTAGCCGCCGGAGTATATCCCGCAGCGCGGGCGGTGGCTATTGAGTCGAAGGTGATTTTATTTTGCTCCGTGATTTGCTTAGCTCCCGGGCAATCTAATCTGTGGTACTTAGTGCCATTTCTGGAGGCGACGAGCTGTAGTGGCGTAGTATCAAAGACAGAGGTAGAAGTAGGAATTAATGATGAATCATTTGTAGCCACCTCAGTCTGCACCTTACTTAACGGAGCAACAACAGCGGCAGACTGGGTAGAACTGCTTCTGGGCGGAGGGACATCTGAAGTAGACTCTAGCGATAGTCTACCCAAGCCAAAAGACCCGACTGATACTACGATCAAAATCAATGCAAAATACGATCTGTCATCACTTATAAAACGCTTGATATATTCTCTCATATCTTGTATACTCATCACCGTTAACTAATTTGAATTATACCGTATGTCAACTAAGAAAGCAGCGGGTACCGCTAAAAACCTACGTGATTCGAATCCAAAATATCTTGGTGTCAAAAGCGCTGATGGACAGACGGTAAAAGTCAGTCAAATCATCGTGCGACAACGAGGTACCAAGATTGAAGCCGGTCAAAACGTTGGAGTGGGTAAGGATCACACCCTCTTCGCACTGATCGCTGGAAAAGTATCATTTCGCAATATGCGCAAGACACGATTCGATGGTCAAACCTTGGTCAAAAAGATGGTCGAGGTAACCCCCGCGTAAGTCATGAATTTATATAACCAGCACTGAGTATTCGCTCAGTGCTGGTTTATTATACACATCAAAAGTGTCGTGTAAAAAAGAGCGTCTGAAGACGCTCTTTTTTGTTACACCTTATACCCAACTACTTTAAAGTGACTGATTCTATCACTATCGGGGTTACCGGAATATCCCGCTCCCCCGTCTCAGTTTTAGAAATGACGTTCACAATATCCATACCAGCCACTACTCGACCAAACACTGGATGACGCGACTGCATCGGTGGCTTGTCAAAGTCTAGATTGGTATTATCAGCGGTGTTGATGAAGAACTGACTACCACCTGAGTTTGGTTGACCAGTATTGGCCATGGCGATCGTACCACGAACATTGGTAAGTAGATCACCTTCAATAAACTCATCTTGAATAGTGTAGCCGGGACTGCCTGAACCGTATGAACTTGTATCATTCGATTTAGTATTGGGATCACCGCCCTGAATCATAAAGCCGTCGATAACGCGATGAAATTTAGTACCATCATAATACCCTTCTTCAATCAGCTTAGTAAAGTTTCCCACGGTAATCGGCATCTGGTCGGCAAAAAGTTCAAGTTCAATTACTCCAGCGCTGGTGGTAAAAACTGCCACTGGGTTTTTTTCGTTTGAAATATCCATAGGTTTTAGGTTAACAGTTACGTCTAATTCACTAGCAAATGGTCCGGCAAAATCTTCTATTTCGCCAGATTCATTCTTAATAAGTTCTGATGGAGGCCGTTGGTAGTTAGCAATCGCTAGTAGCACAGTGACTAGTCCTAAACTCACTATCAAGACACTAATAATTTGTTTTACGCTCGCCATACCTATGCCGCTTCAATAATAATACTTTGCTTGATAGTTTCAACACCCGAAGCAATAGTAATAACGTGCTCGCCAGTTGATTTGATCGGGTCACCCAGCACCACTTGTTCACTTTTCACTTCGCGGTCAACTTTTTTTGATATGGCTACTGCTATCGTGCCAGCCTTCACTGCTTGAAAAAGTCTACCTTCTTCGTTAGCCTCCATAGTGATAGTCACGGTCACGTCAGTAAGAGCAGTGACTAGGTCCTTAAAAGCTTCAGCACTTTCTACTTTAGCTGATTCGGCACTGGTTACCTGGCTTTTATGGGCTTTAATATTTTCTGGCGTGGCTGGTTTAGCTAAGCCAGCTGGCACTAGTTTATTCATACCGTAGCCATCTGCTACGACTACGATTTCATTTCGGCGTCCCAACTTAGCCACATCGCGTAATAATATAACTTTCATAAGGTAATTTTTGCTGTTAGATGATTATGGCTGCTACTATAGCATTTCTGGGTAAATTTGCATGCTATTTAATTTATTCTGTAAAAATCGAAGTGTCAGACTCACTCGCGATTAATTTATCACCACGCACATAGCGGAGCGCAGCTGCTAACTGCGGGTCTTCGTTCGCTTGCATCTGCTCAACACTCCGCTTGATAGAAATATCAGGCACTAAACCACCCTTTGAAATTGACGTGCCATCAGGGGTCAACCAGCGAGCAATGGTAACTTTAAGCGATGACCCATTTGGTAGATTGACTAGTTCCTGCACTGATCCTTTCCCAAAGCTGGTTTCGCCAATCAGCGTCGCTCCACCACGCTGCGACAAAGCACCAGCGACAATTTCAGACGCTGAAGCTGAACCACCATTGATGAGTACCACTAATTCTTCAGGGGTGCTCTGGCCAAGCGTCTTACCAGAAGAGCGGTACACTTCTTCTGTAGCACCTTCACTAAATTGTTCGCGCACGATCACTTCACCGGCTGGTAGAAAATAAGAGGAAATTGCTACAGCACTTTGTAAGTAACCACCAGGATTACCTCGCAGATCGATGATCAGCTTATTAGTGCCGCTTTTTTGATATTCGTTGAGCGCTTCCGCCATCCGTCGCTCTGCTAATGCATTAAAACTATAAAGGGAAATAATAAAAACATCTTCCTGCTGCTCAGTTTCGACTGTCGGAATATTGATGGTATCACGTGTGACCGAGATGTTTAGAAGTGCGAAGGTGCCTTCACGGTATATTTCCAGGGCTACTTCCGTACCTTTTTCACCACGAATTAAATTTACGGCCTCGTCGATACTCATGTCTTCCGTCGAAATACTATCGATTGTCACGATAATATCGCTTGCAAGTAGCCCTGCCTTTTCGGCGGGTGTGCCAGGCAATGGTGAAATAATTGTGATTACCCCATTGCGTAAACCTACTTCCATTCCCACCCCTCCAAAATTACCGGCGATATCTTCACTAAATTGTTCGGCGTCTGAGGGTGGCAGGAAAACTGAGTATGGGTCACCGTAGCTGCGAACCATACCCTGAATAGCACCGTTAAGCCGGTCTCCGGGCGTGACGGCGTCAGCTGTGCTAGCAGCTACATATTTTTCCTCCATTAAATTCCACACTCGCCAAAATTCATCTAGGTTCACCGCTGTGTCCGGCGTTGTTGCTTTAGAAAAAAATGATGAGAAAATTCCGGCTGGCATATTCTCACTGGGAACAGCAGCTGCTGCGGTACCCATTTGTAAGCCCGAGAAGTACGCAGCTGTTGCCAGCATAAGCGCTAAGCCTAGTCCTAATAAAATATTAGACCAACTACTGCGCTCATGGTTTCTATTTTGATCATTCATCCCCACATTATTACACACAAAGTGGTGCTGTCCAAAGCGGGGCTGTGGTACACTCAGTAGTGAAATATAGATCCTATGATTAAGCGTTTCGTACTTAAAAAACTTACCTGGCTAGAAGTCAGTAATCCGACTCAAGAAGATATTCGCGATATTGTAGCCGAAGCTGGCATACCAAACGAATTCGCACGAAATTTGACAATCATGATTCCTCAGACTGAAACTGAGTTCAAAAAAGGAGCCCTTAAAATTACCCTTGACTTCCCCATTGTACGACGAACCGATATTTCTCATCCTCACGAGGTGAAATTCATTGTCACCAAAACTCACTTGGTTACCATTCGATTTGAAGATATTGAAGCGATACACCACTTTGGTAAAGAGTTCGAAGTCCGTTGCCTACTCCACAACGGCAGTCTCACCACTCCCGCCAAACTCATGCTCGTCTTGCTGGAATTTATGTATCAAGCCATGTACACCAAACTTGAGTACCTTGAAACTAAAGCTCAGGTAGTAGAAGAAGGTATTTTCAATCACAAAGAAAAAGAAATGGTATTTGAAATATCGCAAATAAGTCGCCGTCTGATTGCCTTTCGTAAGACGATCGGAGCCCACGACGGAGCACTCAACAAGTTAGCCGACGGCATGGTCTGCGCTTTTGGAAACAAATACGCCCCTGATTGCCTTTCGCTCAAAGAGCACTACTACGCCCTTACCCGCCACGTACAAGCGTTGAGCAACACCATTGACGACCTACGTGATACCAATATAGGTTTACTCACCACCAAGCAAAATGAGGTGATGAAAACTTTCACTATCTTAGCCTTCATCACTTTCCCGCTCACCCTCTTTTCATCGGTGTTTGGAATGAATACCACTAACACTCCGATTGTAGGTCAAGTTGGCGATTTTTGGTTTATCGTAAGTATCATGGGTGTAGTTTCAGTAGTATTCTTTGCGTATTTTCGATATAAAAGGTGGATGTAAAATGAACAAAGGCCAGAGGGTCTATGGTGAATTTCGCGAGTAATTTTTGTCCTTAATAAAATCATCCGCGTCTCGGTACTACTACCCAAGAAAATCGCATTTGAGACCTATGGTTTATTTTAAAGATGCTTATCGCCCAGTTCTAAAATTACAGACGTCTTAGACTCTGCTACAAAATCGTCCTAACCGGTGATAATGATCACCGCTCCGACCGTCATAACTAAGGTGGCAATAACCTTCTGAATACTAATGGATTCTTTATGGTAGAGCGCATCAAATATTGAGGTGAGCGGGATAGAAATCATTGCGAGAGCACTGATAGCAGTAGCCGGACCGACAGAGTACGCGTACCAGTTGGAAATCTGAAAAAATGCAAAAAGGATCCCAATTAAAATGAAAGGTGGTAGATTTCGCACCACCAATTGTAAAGGGGTGGTTCTTTTTATAAAAAAGATTGGTAAAAAAAGTATGGTCGCTAGACTAAAATATATCGCCGGATATAGTTGGGCTGAAGAATAGGTGACTGCTAGCGATCCCATTGGGATAAGATAGCCCCATAAAGCAGCAACCCCGAGGATGTAAAAGATTCCTCTAACGTCGGCTTGGGACGAATCTTTTTTCAGATTTATCAAAAATGCGCCGGCGACAATCACTCCAGCACCAAGATACACCATCGTACTAACTTGTTCATCTAAGATAAAGTACGAACCAATCGCTACGAATAACGGCATGAAGCTAACGAACGGGAACGAGTACGATAACTTGCTACTCGTCAAAGCTTTGAAGAATAACAGCATGACCACCATCTCCAACGGCAACATCAAAAGCATGAGTCGCCAAAACTCGGCCTGCGGAACACTTTCGTTGAAGAGCAATACGCTCAGCCATAAGACTGGCAACATCAAGAGATTACTTGCAACCGCTACGGTATAGACATCAATATGAGCACCGACTTTTCTGGTGGCCACGTTCTTTAGTGAGTTAAACACTGAGCCTAACAAAACCAACAATACCCAATTCATCGACTGAGTATAGCAGAACAAACCTACTCAATTGAGCCAGCTTTTGCTACAATACACATAATGTTTTCACTCTTTACCCCGAAGCCCAACCACGCTACCTTCCCTCCCCTTTTCCTTTTCAACACCCTGACCCGCCGCAAAGAAGAGTTTACCCCACTCTCTAGCAATCAAGTCACTCTCTACTCCTGTGGCCCCACCGTCTACGATTATGCCCACGTGGGTAACCTGCGCGCTTACGTCTTTGTCGATACCCTCAAGCGCACCCTTTTGTACAACGGCTACACAGTTGAACACACCATGAATTATACCGACTTTGGCCACCTCACCTCAGACGCTGACAGCGGTGAAGATAAAATGATGAAAGGTCTTAAACGGGAAGGACTTGATGTTTCGTTGGAGTCAATGGAGTTTTTAGCTGATAAATACATTGCGGCGTTTGAGCAAAATCAGACGGCGCTCCACATCTTACCGCCCACCCACGCGCCGCGGGCTAGCCACTACATCAAAGAACAAATCCGCCTGATTGAAACTCTCTTTGAAAAAGGCTATGCGTATACCACTAGTGATGGCGTCTACTTCGATGTGCAAAAATACCCCGCCTACGGCCAACTCGGCAATATCGATCTTGACGCCCAAAAAGCCGGCGCCAGAGTGGAAATAAACACCGAGAAAAATCACCCCGCCGATTTTGCATTGTGGAAAAATGGTGACTTAGGCTGGGAGAGTAAGTGGGGCAAAGGTTTCCCCGGCTGGCACATAGAATGCTCGGCCATGGCTTTTGCTACACTAGGGCAACAAATTGATATCCACACCGGCGGTATCGACAACGCCACTATTCATCACAACGCTGAAATCGCCCAATGTGAGTGTGCTACCGGCCAAACTTTTGCCCAGTACTGGCTTCATAATGAGCATTTAAACCTTAGAGGCAAAAAACTAGCTAAATCAAGTGGTAATGCCTACACTCTAGCCGAATTACACGACTTGGGCTACAGCGCTGCTGATTATCGCTACCTACTTTTACAGAGCCATTATCGCACTCCGATGGATTTTAGCCTGGAAGCTCTCGACGCTTCAAAACAAGCTCTGACACGAATCAAAGAACTTATGTTTAAAGACTGGCGTGGTGATCGCGGCGCCTTAGATTCGACTTGGCAAAGTAAAATTATTACTGCCATTAATGACGATCTTAGTACCCCGCAAGTCATCGCTTTTATGCAAGAAATTATTAAAAGTGATTCATTAACCAACGGTAATAAAAAAGTGTTGTTACTAGAGATTGATGCGTTGCTGGGAATTGGTCTGGTTGACAATCCCGATGAAGGTCTTGAAGCACTCGGACATATTGCCTTTACTTCTTTACCAGAAAACATTCAAACTATGATCAAAAATCGCGACGTGGCACGTATCGCCCAAAATTGGCCAGAAGCCGACCGACTACGCGAAGCAATTTCCCACGCTGGCTATGAGCTAAAAGATAGTAGTAATGGTCCCGGTATAATTAAACGTTGATCCTCCAACATTAACCGTCAAGACTTAAAATGAAGTGAGTACGAAGTTCGAGGTGAGACCTCGAACTTCGTGCGTTTAACACTAGTTTTATACACACCTTATACCTCACTCTCCCCAAGCGCTACTTATACATAAGCGTGCTAAACTGATGCCATTATGGCAGACAAAGCTCACAATTTGAATCGTAATTTACGCATCTCACCGCAAAATATTGAAGCTGAAAAAGCTCTGATTGGAGCCATCATGCTAAAACCAGACGCGATGCATGATATCTCAGTGACTGTCTACCCTGAAAGTTTCTACGCTGATAAGCACCGGGCGATTTATGGTGCTATTCTCATGATCTTCACCAAAGGCGATCCGATTGATCTTTTATCTGTTACCAGCAAGCTTAAAGAGCACAAAGAGCTAGAGCGAGTCGGTGGTGCCAGCTACATCACTGAACTCACTGAGACCGTGCCAGCGGCGAGTAACGCGCACTATTACGCCCAAATCGTTCAGAATAAAGCTATCCTACGCGGTCTCATCTTAGCGGCTGAAGATATTGCTGAACTAGCCTATAGTGATCCTGAAAATCTTGACGAGACGCTTGATCAAGCCGAAAAAAAAGTCTACGGCGTCACCAACACAAACGCTAGTCAAAAATTTAAAAACATCGGCAGCTCACTAACTGAAGCGTGGGAGCGTTTTGAATATTTAAGTGCCAACCAAGACGAAAAGCGTGGGGTGCAAAGCGGATTTACTGCTCTTGACAATGTTCTAGCTGGCTTCCAAAAATCCGACCTCATCATCTTAGCGGCTCGACCTTCTATGGGTAAGACTACTTTTGCACTTGATATTGCCCGTAATGCTGCCTTACAGTACAAAGCTTCAGTCGGCATATTTTCACTTGAAATGAGTGACCAACAACTCGTCGATCGTATGCTCGCCGCTGAAGCTGGTGTCGACTCGTGGAAACTACGCACCGGAAAACTTTCGACCGACGCCGAATTCGAAGCGGTGCAAGCGGCTATGGCTAAGCTTGGCAACGCCTCTATTCATATCGACGATGCACCCGGTACTAACATTTTACAGATGCGGTCTTCGGCCCGCCGCCTTAAAAACGAACATGGTCTGGATCTCCTGATCGTTGATTACCTGCAGCTTATCCACCCAACAAGTACCAAAGCCAGCGACTCAATGGTGCAACAAATCACCGAAATCTCGCGCGCTTTAAAGCTGCTTGCTCGCGAGCTCGATGTCCCCGTACTAGCCCTCTCGCAGCTCTCGCGAGCGGTTGAGCAGCGTGGTGGTAAACCACGCCTCTCCGACCTTCGCGACTCTGGTTCAATTGAACAGGATGCCGACGTGGTGATGTTTATCCACCGTGAAGACAAGATTAATAAAGAATCTGACCGACCAAACATAGCTGAAATAATGGTCGAGAAGCACCGTAATGGCCCGGTTGGCATGGCCGAACTGTACTTTGATGGAAAGCACGTCCGCTTCCTAAATCTTGATACTCAACACGGTGGCATGGGAGCTGCGATGAATGCAGCGGCGGCTGATGACTTCTAGTATGAATAATCTCGACAAACTAGTAGCTTATTTTGAAAAATTTCCTGGCATTGGAGCTCGCCAAGCGCGACGATTTGCATTTCATGTACTAACTCTACCACCCGCCGAAATCGAAGAATTAGCTCGCCTAATCACTTCCCTGCCAGAGACCGTGAAGGAGTGTGAGCGTTGCCACCGGTTTTTTGCAACCAGCCAAAGTGGCATGTTATGTGGCATTTGCAGCGACTACAATCGCGATCATACCAAACTAATGATCGTTGAAAGAGACAACGACATTCTTCCGATTGAGCGTTCAGGTGTATATGATGGGCTATATTTTGTACTTGGTGGTACCGTGCCCTTACTTGAAAATAAAGAGAACAATAAACTACGCGGGGCAGCTTTGAAATCAACCGTCACCCACACGCTTAGTGAAGACCTTACTGAGATAACCCTGGCGTTTGTCGTGAATCCAGACGGCGATAACACTGCCCGTTACGTCGAGCTCTTATTAAAAGAGATTCTGACCGACACTAAAGTAACTATCACCCGCCTCGGTCGTGGCCTCTCCACTGGCTCAGAACTAGAATATGCCGACGC
>Ga0136561_1000130_pt1 | contig 26541 bp, 30 predicted proteins | sample AntRauMeHopE1498_FD_104641 | JGI IMG/M metagenome (GOLD analysis project Ga0136561, IMG submission 104641) | Saline lake microbial communities from Rauer Islands, Antarctica - Metagenome Hop E1 #498 | ecosystem: Environmental > Aquatic > Non-marine Saline and Alkaline > Saline | place... | reverse complement strand
TACCTGCAAATATAAACGACGCCACTATTCTCACCATTTTAGATCACCATAAGCTGGTCGGTGGCCTAGCAACCGAAGTCCCGCCGACCATCACGATACGGCCGCTGGCTTGCACTGCAACCGTCCTTTACGACCAGATGCCCGAACCTGTGCAGAATAATCTACCTGATTATATCGCTGGACTCATCCTGTCTTGCATTCTCTCTGATACCCTCGCTTTTCGTTCACCCACCACTACCCCGCACGATAAAGACGTGGCCGAAAAGCTCGCCGCGCAGCTCTCCATCAGCCTCACCAACTACGCCGCTGAAATGTTTGCCGCCAAAAGTGACATCTCTAGCTTCACCGATAGCGGCCTTATCAAGCTCGATAGTAAAAAGTTTGCCATTGGCGACAAAAATCTCCGCGTATCAGTCATCGAAACTACCGATCCGGCTGGTGTGCTGGCGCGCCAAGACGGGATTGTGGCGGCGATTAAAGAAACTATTTTGGCTGAAAGTGACGTTGACGAAGTGTTGTTCTTTATCGTCGATATCTTAAAGGAGGAAGCGACGGTTTTGACCTACAGCGATCTCACTAAAGACATCATCGCTAAGTCATTTAAGGTGACGGTCGAAGGTGACACTGAAGTATTACCCGGGATCATGTCGCGCAAAAAACAAATATTGCCAGCGCTGACGCTGTAGTACGTCGGCGATTATTGATCGAGCCGCGGGTGGCCAAAGGCCACCCGCGGCTCGACCTGTGTATAGCTTTTTCACTTTAAAAAAAGTGGGGTTTATACTACTACTACAAAGAGGAATTATCCTCTGTAATAATTTATCACCCCAATTTATGAACAGTCTTCGATTTTCTTTCACTTCCATTAGTCTTATCGCGCTGTTTTTCTTCAGCTGCATAGTGTATGTCGCCAACGCGCAAACAACCACCCCGCAAGCACGCTTTGAGGAATTGAGTGCGGCGACGCAAGAGCGCGAGCTTGAAAAAAGTAATGAGCGGGCCGACCGCACTGAAAGCCGCGCTACGAGTAGTACGGAGCGCGCCGCTCTCCAGGCGCAGCAACAAGAGGAGCGTACCGCCGTCAGGGAGGAACGCCGAGCCGAGCTGACCACGCGTCAACAAGAACGGGTCGTCAACCTCGCTGCGAATATTTCAAATCGTATGGAGAAGACGATCGAGCGCTTAGATCAAATCTCTATCCGTTTGGAAAGTCGTATCACCACGATGAAGGCCAAAGGTATTAACACTGCCGCTGCAGAAATAGCCCTCGCAAGTGCCTCCACAGACTTAGCAAGCATCAGTGCTTTTCTTGAAAATATTGAGGTATCCGTCAGCAGAGCCGTCACCGCAGAAGATCCCCAACAATCATGGGCAGAGGCGCGTCTACAATACGGCACAATAAAAAGAACCGTCCGGTCTGCTTACACTAACCTGCAGATTGCAGTGGCAGCTCTAAAAGTAGCAAGCAACGCTGCTCCGGCAGCGGCCGATATAGAAATAACGACTACCTCTAATAGGGAATAACATATTTATGAATACAGCAAAAATACCAGAAGATGAAATCATTACCGATCACGAACTAAAGATACCTAAAGCCCTCGACCCTGCAAACAAGCAAAATCACTTAGTAGCAATTCTTGGTGTTGTAATAATTATGCTGATACTTATCTTAGCCGGACTATATCTTTTGAGCACGACAGCCATAAATCCATTTTCAGTATTCTCGCCAACAGCACAAATAACTACTGGGTCAGTCAGTGAACCTGAAAATACCAACTTCGAAACGGTAGTTGAAGTTGTGCCAGCGTTGAGTGATTCTGATGAAATCTCAGCCATTGAGGTTGATCTGCAAAATACTGATCTAGAAAACCTCGATGCCGAGCTGATAAATATTGATACGGAGTTCACCGTACTAGAATCACGTTAAGCACTAGTTGCTCTAAGGAAGTAATGCTTAAAAAAGTGGTGAGCACGACTCGCCACTTTTTTTAAGTACGGCAATAAATTATTTGCAATTACTGCTAGAATCCGTACACTAGCCCATACTATGTCTACACACAATCACAACATTGATTACAAAAAAACCTTTACCGTCACTAAAGAAAGTGGCTCCACCGTGAAAATTGAGGGTGAGCTTCCCTTTGCTGAGCTTGAGGCGGAGCGCGGGAAAGCTCTCAAAAATCTAGGTAAAACCGTCGAACTCGATGGTTTTCGCAAAGGTCATGTCCCCGCGAGCGTACTTGAAAAGCACCTGGGCGAAATGACTATCATGGGAGAAATGGCTGAACGAGCGCTCGCCCACCACTACGGACATATCGTCGCAGCGCATAAGCTTGATGTTATCGGTCATCCGCAAGTAAACATCACCAAACTCGCTAAGGATAACCCGCTTGGTATCGTGCTCACAGTTGCCATCATGCCTGACGTAAACTTACCTGATTACAAAGTCCTCGCCAAAGGTGTTAACGACATCAAAGTATCGCCTGAAGTGACGGACGAAGACGTGCAAAAACAAATTGAGGACATCCTCCGACAGAAAATCGCCTACGACCGGCTACAAGCGAAGGCTGCCACTGAAAGTAAGGTGGAAAACGCACCAACCGACGCCACCACCCTACCGACCCCAGAGAGTGAAACAGCTAAAAAAGAAGCGGCGGAATTTGATCCAGAAAACATTAAAGTCCCTGAACTCACCGACGAACTGGTGACAACGCTTGGCCAACCAGGGCAATTCACCACTGTCGATGATTTTAAAAATAAGCTGCGCGAGCACCTCACCATCGAAAAAGCCCGCGAAGTGACGGCTACTCACCGCGTCAAGATCACCGACCAAATCATTGATGCGAGCACCATCGAGCTGCCAGCGATCCTCATTCAATCAGAACTCCGCCAGATGTTTGCCCAGATGGAAGAAGACCTCAAGCGCTCCAACCTCAAGCTCGACGACTACCTCAAGCACATCAAGAAATCCCGCACTGACTTGGAACAAGAGTGGACACCAGCGGCCGAAAAGCGCGCTAAACTCCAGCTTATTTTAAACGAAATCGCCAAAGCCGAAGGCATTAAACCCGATGAGGTAGCACTTGAGACCCAAGTAACCCAGCTCATGGAGCAGTACAAAGACGCCGACAAAACCCGCGTCGCCGTCTACGTCGCAAGCGTCATGGTCAACGAAGCGGTAATGAAGCTTCTAGAAGAGCAGAAATAGTCACCCTCACCTAAAAAACTACTCATTGCCTCCCGGCTTTGAGTAGTTTTTTAATTGACACCAAAGGGATATGGGTGTTTAAAGCACCCAAGCACTGAAAGGAAATGGGAATTAAATCAATCTGCGGACCAAACGATCGCAACAACAGCGACCACCCTTTTATTTCCATTCTGCTCTATTTCTGCTAGGATGCTAGCACTGCTATGAATGACATACCCGCAGTACTTTAATTTGAAATATATGAAATACACTACCCCCGAAACCGCCCAGCTCGTCCCGATGGTCGTGGAGAAAACCCATGGCGGTGAACGCGCTTACGACATCTTCTCGCGCCTTTTAAAAGAGCGGATTGTATTTGTTACTGGTGGCATCGAAGACCATATGGCAAACCTAGTCGTCGCCCAACTCTTATTCCTTGAAGCCGAAGATCCAAAGAAGGACATTTTTCTGTACATCAATTCGCCTGGCGGCAGCGTCACCGCTGGCCTCTCAATCGTCGACACCATGAACCACATTAAGCCTAATGTCGCCACGGTCTGTACCGGCATCGCGGCGTCGATGGGTTCGATTATCCTTTCTCAAGGGCAAAAAGGTAAACGCTCAATCCTCCAAAACGCTGAGGTTATGATCCATCAGCCATGGGGCGGCACACAAGGCCAAGCTAGCGATATCGAGATCACCGCTCGGCACATTCTCAAAACCCGCGACCGTTTAAACAACATGCTCGCTAAAGCCTCGGGCAAATCACTGAAGCAAATTGAAAAAGACACCGACCGCGACTTCTTTATGGATGCTGACGAGGCTAAGAAGTACGGTCTAGTCGATACTATTCTCAAGTAAACATCATAAAGCACATGTACCCCCAACGGATTGCCTGCTTTTATAACTAGTCGACTTTTTAGCGAATGTTTGCTATGTTTGCGGTAACCGTAAGATTATTTGACTGTACGACTTTTTATCCTCTAAATTACCCCTATGCCATTACTCACCGTAATCGGCGCTGTGGCTGCTGGACTGATGGCTGGGGTTGTGGCTGGCTACTACGCTCGTTACATCCACGCACTGTCAAAACGATCTTCCATCGAGCTCGATAACAAAGAGCACCAGCTAGCTGCTGAGGTCAAAGCTTTACAGATTATCGCTAAAGCCGAAGCAAAAGCCTCCACGATCGAAACCAGCGCCAAAGCTGACCGTACCGAACAAATCGAAAAAATAAAACGCCAAGAAACTCGTCTTGAAAAAAAGGAGGAGCTTTTAGATGATCGTCAGATCGTTATCGATTCAGAGAAAGAAGCGGTACGAGCTAAGATTGAAGACATACGGTCACTGAAAATCCGCCTCGATAGCCGTAAGGACGAAATGGATACAGCGTTGGCTGACGTAGCTGGACTTAGCCGCACTGATGCGTTGGCAGCGCTCTTACTACAAGTAGAAACTCAATGTAGTGAGGACTTGCAAGTACGCTTACAAAAACTAACTCTAGCTGGTGAGGACATTTACGAAACCAAAGCCCAGAATCTACTTCTTTCCGCCATGCACCGAGTCGGCAACAGCATGCCCACGCACTTCATGACCGTTAACATTGAACTCCCTAACGACGAGATTAAAGGGAAGATTATTGGTCGCGAAGGACGCAATGTGCGTGCCTTTGAGCGTATCACTGGTGTTGATGTCTTGATCGACGAAACTCCGGGGTACGTCACCCTCTCATCATTTGACACCATTAGGCGCGAGATCGCACGTGTGGCTCTAGAGACCCTAATGAAAGACGGTCGCATCCAGCCCGCGCGGATTGAAGAAGTGGTTGAGCAAGCCCGCGCTGAGGTGTCTAAAATGGTGAAGAAGATGGGTGAAAAAGCCTGCTACGACACTGGTGTAACCAATCTTCACCCCGACTTAGTAACCATCTTAGGCCGACTCTACTTCCGTACCAGTTACGGTCAAAACGTCCTGGCGCACTCTGTTGAAATGGCACATATGGCCGGCATCATCGCAAAGGAAATCGGCGCGGATGTCGCCGTTGCGTGTGCCGGGGCTCTTTTACACGACATTGGAAAGACCGTCAGCCATGAAGTCCCCGGTACCCACGTCGAGATCGGTATCCGCATTCTACAAAAGTTTAACGTCGATGAAAAAGTCATTCTCGCCATGCGCGCCCATCATGATGAATATCCGTATGAAACTCCAGAATCAATCATCGTCCAAATCACTGATGCACTTTCAGGAGCGCGGCCAGGAGCCCGCCGCGACTCGATCGAAAACTACATCAAGCGTTTAACAGATCTTGAAGCCATCGCCACCGACCTAGTAGGCGTGCAGCGAGCCTTCGCTATTTCAGCTGGTCGTGAGATCAGGGTAATGGTCAATCCGGAGGAATTAAACGATCTCCAAGCCATTCAGCTAGCACGCACTATTGCGCTGAATATCGAAGCGCAGCTGCGCTATCCGGGAGAGATCAAAGTGCACGTTATCCGTGAGACTCGAGTGGTGAGCTTTGCACGGTAGGATTTCTTAACAACTACAATGGCCACAGGCTTCGCCTGTAGCCATTGTAGTTTCTCTAGCTCTAGTCACTATTTCTGCACCACCACAAACGTAGTCAAATTGTGCTTTAAGTCGTGGATTGAAGGTTCTAAAATTTCCAAACCATAAATATCAGCGCACCGAGCCGAGGCAATTACTGCCGTAGTTGGTGGTAGTACCCCGGTAGCGAGGTCAGCCGCGGCTTGGGCGGTATCGACATAATGTTCAAGTGGCACGCCAGCCCACGATCTATTTAAGTAGTGTTGGCACTGCTCTATAGCTGGCCGTTGCGAAACAATCTTTTCAATCTGAGCGGCATTAGTACCTGGTAACACTAGTAAATTCTGATTGATTTCAACTTCAAGAAAATCAACGATTGAAAAAGTGTACTTGGCCATACCATGCATGGTGGAGTGTACGATGCCGCTTAAGGAGTTATGCACGGCAAACACCCCGAGATCTATTGCGTCTGCCGTCACCGCCGCAAGCACAGCGTGTATCTCAATCAAAGGCCGGATTTCCTCTGCAGTAATAGCTGCTTGCATAATGTATTGCTGTGCAGCCTGTTCGGAAAAACTTCCCACCGCTCCCATAACGCCGATTTTCATCGGACCATAATACCACAAGTGCATAAGTGGTCATGGGAGTAACTTTATTAGAACACTAAAATAACATCTAACAAGATGTTGCACAGATGACACGTTACTATATAATGTTTTTAAGCCAATTTTGGCACGTGCACTAATGTGCATAATTACCCACAGTCGTTAATTTCAAAATTATGAACAAAGCTGACATCATCAACAAAGTCCACGAGGATTTAGGAGTAACGAAAGCTGACGCCGAACGAGCAATGGATATTATTGTCGATAGTATCTACAACGAACTGAAGTCAGGTGAAGAAGTTTCAATCGCTGGTCTGGGTATTTTTTCTGCCAAAATGCGTAACGCGCGCACTGCCCGTAATCCACGAACCGGTGAAGCGGTCGAAGTAGCCGCTATGCGAGTGCCTAAGTTCCGCGCTGCAAAAGCCCTCAAGGACGCTGTAAAATAAGCTTTTACGCCTATTATAATAAACCGCTAGTATCCCTACTAGCGGTTTGTTTTTTATCTAGCTGGGTCAACCTTAATATGGGCATATCTTCGCTGTGCTACTAAACCAGCTGCTATACTTAAAGAGTAGCGGAGGTATTACGCTATGTGGAAATGCAAGAGTAACTTTTGTATTATTTCCCATCACAAAACAAAAGAGTCCCTCAGCCGGGGCTTTTTTGTTTTTATTATCTGTCCCTTGTAACAAACTACCTACGGCCGATAATCAAAGTGGAAATACTCACGCTTAATACCGAGGCAGAAGCCTTGTGCTTGCATGCTCTCTATTAACCACGTCTGCAATTCATGATAGCGCTGACTGTCAGTATCGGTCTTATCTTTATAAAAATCTACGAAGAGAGCGTCGGTACCGTCGCTGGCATTGCGCAAATACACCTCAAGGTTAATCGCTGGATCCCAGATAGCAACATCCACCGAGAGACCCAAGCTGTGTGGCATATTTTTCATATTGAGCAGGCGATCGGTCTCTTCCTTACCAAACTTTTCTATCCGCCGCTGGTAGATAATCTCGTACAACGCTTTGGAACGATACCCTTCTTTAATGAACAGTCGGTAACCGCGCGTTTGCAACACCGCTTGAACAGCGAGCAACGGCTCGATCATCACCACCTGCACTTGTACCCGATCACTAGTCAAGCCCGCTGACACAATATCGAACTTACTCAAACCTTTTACTTCATGCTTATGCCAATAAAAATTAGTCCCTGAGATGTTGTAGTCGTCGATATAGACAAGGTTAGTTGGAGGCATGATTTTAGTATAGCAGCGTCACCAGCCGTATTCTGAATACGTGATTCCCGATCGATAATGCTGAATGGCAACTTTCACATAATCAACCATATTAGCTGGCAGATCATCTAGATTAAACCAGCGCAAATCGTCGCACTTGTGTGGCTCTAAGTTTTCAATTTCTCCAGCGTAAGTACCGACTGTCATATAAAAATCTATCCGTTCGTCTTTAGACGCCTTACGGTGCATCACGTGCACTACAGTTAGATCACTAAGTGTCAGGCTAATACCGATTTCTTCTTTTATTTCACGAGCGCAACCCTCCCGCGCAGTTTCGCCACCGTCAAGATGACCCGCCGGTACGCCATAATTCCCATCTTCAAACCCAGTCTGAAAGCGGCGCTGTAAAAGAATCTGTCCGTCCCTAATCAAAAAGAGATAGGCCGAGCCGACATAAGCGTATCTGGGTATCATGTTGCTAGTATAGCAAATAGCGAAAATATTTTTAGGCATCTTTTTTGCTCCACTTCATGAGACGAAGTCTAAACTACTCTTAGTACCTAAAAAGAAACCGCCCACCCCTAAGGGAGGGCGGCGTTTCGCTCAACTGCAAATGTCGAGTACTGCTGGCGAAAGGACGTCAGCTGACGTTCGCAATCAAGCTCTACCAGCGCCCGAAAGCACCAGATGAGAGTGCTTGTGGCATACCCTCGACTCACGGCCTCTTGCAGGAAATAGTCGGCAACTTCGGACGTAGTTGCCCGCTCTACCCATGGCTCTACCTGTCCTGGACAGACAGTTAGTTTGGTTACTTCATTAAGTGCGTCAAAGAACAGAATGCTCTCACCGGGCTGCAGACAGAAAAGCTGCTGTTTGAAGGGACTGCGCCTCGACCCTACTTGCCAGAGTAACCCTGCCCCGTCCGCGCCGATCCAAGGCTTTGAAATAGCAAAATGCGGATCAGAACGATCGCTAAAGCTTACCACTCCGGGTCGTACCTCGATGTAGAGGTACATCTCATTCGCAAGTGGCCCGTCGAGCAAACCCATGTTGCCGGACTTTGTTTGCAGAATGCCTGCGCGCAGAACTGTCTGCTCCATCTCACCTCTTTTGGAGATGGGAATTCCTGGCACCATCTGCATCTGGTCCGCGCCGGAAATAGACGCGCTCCAGGTGAAGCAATTAACTTTTGGCGTGCCCATCACATCCTCCGGATCGCTGCCCCTCAGTGAGCAGTACTGTAATAAAACTACAAAACAGAATAAATGTCTAGTAAGGTTGCAAACTCAATCACGAATAACTCATTTCCTCACAAACGAAACACCGGCGACGTATGTGAAGAATCAAAAATTACCTTTCCGTACACCTTTTTGACAGATTTATTCGTTCCACTCTGAATCTGCCTCAAAAGCTTTTCTATTCTTTTCGTTGGTGCGGGATAGGGGAATCGAACTCCTGACTACTGCTTGGAAGGCAGTCGTTATACCATTTAACTAATCCCGCGTTGCGGCTTGTGCGGTCGATCATAGCATTTCTTTATAACGTTGTCATCACTGGCGATAACCCTCGATTAAAAAATTTAGTTGCACTCACGTATTTTTATCACCATGGCCATGTCACTGCTAGATTCAGAAATATATCCACACTAACAAAAAACAAACGCTAGCGAGCGTTTGTTTTTTAGTACATCCAGCGCCTCCCCTACGCTACTGTTTTAGTGTAGATCGTCTGCGTCGGATAAGCAAAATCTATGCCGAGGGCCGCAAACTTATCCAGTAGCGCAAAATTAAAGCGCTGTTGCTTATTGAGATATTCGGTATAGTCAGACGAATCTACTAGATAAACCAGTTCAAAGATCAGCGCCGAATCGGCGAAAGTAGTGAAGTGTACTCGATCTAAGCGCGCACCGTCAATCGATGCAAATATCTCCTCCACAATCCCGTCAACTGCTTGCACCAGCTTAGGTGGTGTCTCATAGGTGATCCCAAACTGTGAGACAATCCGTCGCTCTTGCATTTTTTTAAAGTTTTGCACCCGTACCGAAGTTAATTCAGTGTTACTCACCACTAATTCCTCACCTTGCAGTGTTCGAATTCTGGTTGACTTGATCCCAACCTTCTCCACCGTCCCCGCGTCAGTCCCGATCACGATAAAGTCACCAATTCGAAACGGCTTATCAAAGTAAATTGAAAATGAGGCAAACAAATCACCCAGCACCCCTTGCAGTGCAAACGCGATCGCAATTCCCCCGATACCCAAGCCAGCGATCAAGCTCGTAACCTCAATACCAAGGTTTGATAGAACGAAAATCGCCCCCAGTGACCACAACCCAATACGCGACACTAACCTAATCATATTTGAGGCTGTGGCCGCATTAGCATCCACTATCCCATCACCGTCCTCGTCTTTTTCTAAAAAACGGGTGACCACGTACTCAATAAAGCGCAGAGCTATTTCAATCACTTGATAGGCCACTGCAAAATACACAATCCCTGTCAGCAGCTTGTCGAAAAGATCTGGTAACGTAAAAAATTGTAGCGAAAGGTATAACGCAACGAGCATGATTACCCAATTATGGATACCGGCCAACGTGCCAATGACTACATCATCGACGTCAGTAATAGTTTTAGCTGAAAATGTCTGCAACCTAGCAATGACTACCATCTGCAGCACTTTAAAAGCCAGCATCAAACCCAAAAAAATTGCTATCGCCGATAGATACGGCGTTAATGCCAGTTCACCGACGTACGGTAAAACGATATTCGCTTCGGGCAGCAGAGCTAAGAGTGAGTTGGTATTAAATAAATCCATAATTATATCCGTGTTACTTACCTATCAATACTCTAAAACCTAACAGATTAATCAATGTTTTTCAATGCATTACAAAAAAAACGGCTCTAAAGCCGCTCCATTACATGACGCTAAGACCCAAGCGTGACATTACGTCTCACTAACCTATACCCACTTATGAATAAAATTATTTAGTTAGTAAAAAATAAAAAAGTGAGTTAGAAAAATCACATTTTCCAGTTTTTATTTTTGTTGTGGTACTTATCTACTTAGTTTGAGACATTTGGGGTGGTCGCAGTGGCGTCGACTGTAGTTGTGCTAGTCTCCCCTAGTTCAGGCAAGCTGTCAGCTGAACCTGACGCGGCCCGCACACTCATGTCTTCAGTCATCTTTAAAGCGTTCTGAGCCATGGCTGTGGCTTGCGCCAGAAGGGTTTCAGCGTTGGCCAGTGAAGTACTCAGATCAATCGTTTCAAGCTGTGTAATTATATCTACCAAACCGCGCTTAGCTAGCGAAAATGTTCCTGGTGCGAGAGTCTCATCGAAAGTATCAAGTGTAGCCAGAGTTTGCTGTAGTTGAGAAAGCTCCAAACGAACCGCTGCTGCACGTTCATCTGAGGTTAGAGTGACCGGCACCAATTCGTCTACCGTGATCGTATCGCGCACATCAATATTAGTCATAAAGCTGATCAGCTTACGTACGTCGGCCATAGCTGTCCGTAGGAGAGCAGTGGCGTTGGCGCGGTTCACTAGAGCTTCATTGTCACTGATGACTTCATCGGTAGCGACCGCCCTAGTCGTAGCAGTAGACTGATTTTCTATGGACACTTGTGTCGCTGAAGCAGTTTCAAAATTACTCATCAACGTACTCGCTTCGACTATCTTACGTCCGACGTCTTCAAGACGGCGGGTGACGTCAGCTAGCTCAGCTTCGGTCGCCGCCGCTCTCACCGAGGCAAATAATTCATACGCCAGTGTGGTTTCCGCCTCTAAACGAGCCATCAACCGTTCATACGAAGGAGCACTAGCAGCTTGACTCGCTTCCGCGGCTGATGATTCAGCAGCGACAACACCGGCGAGCGTGCGTCCAACAGGAGTTGTGCTAGCCTCTGTGACATTATCAGCGTCTTTCTCCAGCACCTCATTTTGTACCGATAGCATTGATGCAAAGGCTATTTCAGCGATCGCAGCGTCGTCAGCATCAGTTTCTCGCAACTCTGCAATCTTGTCTTTAGTCTTTTGTGACTGTTCGATAATCGCGGCGGTTACGTCAGCCTCTACTTCAGTCGTAAGTTTACCTTCGCTGGCGAGTAAGCGGGCTTCGGCGATACGGCGTTCTAAGCGCTCTGTTTCCCACTCTATTTTTGCGTAGGGAGAAAACGCCAGGGTACCAATCACTTCTTCGTTGAAGCCCACTTTTACTGGGTACAATATATCGCCTGGTGCGGCTTGGTGGGCGAGCGCTGGTACAGCAATCAGCACCATTACGACGCAGGTCGGGACAATAGTCTTGAATAGTTTAGTATTGAAACGCCATACAACAAAGGAAGTGGGTAAAAGTGTGTGTATTGCCTGCTTCGCGATCAGCTTTTTAGTCTGTAATTCTGCCGGCAACGGGTGGTATTCCATGTACGAAACGAGACGCTCACGCAGATCAGCCCGTTCGCTGGCGCGTAAACGGATACTGTCTGATTGTTTTTTAAGTTGTTCGCTGAATCGTTTCATTTTAAATTGGTTTTTTTGATTTGATAGCTCTTTTAGCTACAATAGTGGCTTCTTCCGCTTCGATGTGCTCACGCAGTAGCTTCAAGCCACGATGCAAGCGGACAGAGACGACGTTTTCTGATTCTTCGATGAGTTCACTAATTTCTTTCGGACCCAAACCATCGACGAATTTTAATAAGAGCACTTCCTTGTAGACATCGGGTAAGATTGCCACCACGGTAAAGGCTTTTTTACCATCGATGGTGGCTGCCAGTGACTCCACGGTACTTTCAGATAATTCGGCAAAGGCACTCTCGGTCACTCCTTCAGCCTCCAGCATGGCGTCAAGCGAGCTCTCTTTAATCTTCCGATACTCATCAATAATGAGATTGTTGAGGACTTTGTACAAAAAAGGCCGGAAGTTTTGGATGTCATGTCCCTTACGAACGTAGGTCCAGACCTTAGCGTACGTGTCGTGTACGATATCGATCGCCCGTTCGCGGTCGTTGATGCGTAGGCACGCATGCCGAAACAATGCGTCATTATACTCATCAAAAGCCGCCAAGAAACGCTGTTCGTAGTTCTCACTATTGGTGTTTGGGTCTGGTTTCACCGCCATATCAGAACCATTATACGTTAAGACGGATGAAAGAGCATTTTCTTTCACGGAGCTATGACAATGCACCGCCTGAGCGGATATCTGTCAAATCCTTCTATTTTATGGTGATGAAGTGGGAAAGATTGCCTACGGGTAACCTTTCCCGCCTCATTCACCGCTACTAAGCGCAATCACTACCCTACTCCAATCCCTTAATAAGCGCTATTAACTCAGGCAATTCTGCCACGAGGAAATGGTTTTTATCGGTAAAGGTCACCAGTTCAGCCTCTGGCAAAGCAGCTTTGTACATCAGCGCATGCTCATAAGGAACCACAAAGTCGTCAGTGGAGTGCAGAATGAAGATTTGTTCGGCTATATTTTGCAATAGAGGGATTTTGGCCTTGTGGGGAGAAAAATCACCACCATCCTCACCGCCAAAATCACCAGGGGTAATTGGTGCAGCGAGTAATATTAGTGATTTAACCGTTACTGGTAAAATATGCTCACTCATATACCGCGCAAGAAAAGATCCGCCCTGTGACCAACCAACAAGTACTAATTCATTGTGTAAAAACTGCCGATGTCGTTCAAACCAGATTTTCCACTCCTCGTATTTGGCATTATCACTATTGGGCATGCTCGGCATAAAGACTTGGTAGCCACTACCCAAACTTGACCGTAGCATACTTGGCCATTTTTTAACCTCCGCCACATCTGGAATGTGTCTAAACTCTCTATTTTTTAAATCGTCTAAAAAATATTGATACTCTGTGTACGCACTCCCCCCATGAATATAAAATACTTGTTTTTTCATGTTTTACTTACCCGCCCTGATCGATGTTACCGACAAATGTACGGGTGGCTTACTAGTGAAAAGCCGTGTGCGTTGCGGGAACGTTAGACTAATATGTCGTGGCTGATAATGGTGGATTTTGTGTTGCCACACCGCTTCGCTCCATAATAACCACAAACGCTTCGCGTTTAAAGAAAATAAAAGTCCGTCGACTTTCTCTGTCCATTGTCACGACGCTCCAGCCCTCAGCAGCGTGACTGTTCAAGAAAGCGCCAAATCGCTGCGGACTGACTTTAGCTCCCCCTGGTAGAAAAATTGAAGCAAGGGCTGATTCTGTGTAGATAAGTACTTGGTATTCTTTGGTTGACATATAAAAACAATAAGCGTAAAAATACTGCGGCTATTAAGACGAGATAAGGTTGTCGCGGTCATCACTTCGTTCACTCTTGAAGTGCTTTACGCCGATTAAGACCAAAGCTATACATCCAAGTAGGACAGCTGAACCAGTAATCTTCATCCAGGTGTCTTCAGACAGATTGATAACGCCCCAAAGCTCCAAAAAAAGTAGCCCTAAAAAGCCGACAATTATTGCGCTTAGCGCATATACATATTTTTCCATGCTTATAATCATATCACATGAAAGTACGTAAAAATACGCTACAACCACTCGCTACGTTTGAACGCGTACACCACACCGCTGACAAGCGCCATAATCGCCACCAAGATTAACCAAAACGCCAGCGGATCACCCGAGAATGGCAGCGGCACGTTCATCCCGTAGAGTGATGACACCACCGTCGGGATGGTGAGAATGATAGTTATTATGGTAAGAGTTTGAATGGTGGCGTTAAGCCGGCTGGTCATAATGGCTTCCGAGGCACTGCGCACGTTTTGGATGGTTTTCATCACCGATCGGGATGATTCGATCAGCTGGTTATTGGCGATCACCACGTCTTCCATGAGTTCGACATCTTCATTATAGAGTTGGATAAAGTTGCCGTTAGTGACTTGATTGAGCCACGTATTAGTGGGCACAAGCGCCGCGATCATGTTGTTTAGTCCATTCTCATAATTTACCAAACGCTGAATCTCTTTTGGTCCAATCCGCCCCAATTTCAACCGGTTACGGTGCACGATCCGCCGTAAGCGCACGAGCTCCAGCTCAAACGCCGCCGTCACTGCTCCAATGAGGTTTATAAAGAGCTTAGTCTTTTGCGTCGTGACGACGCTCACTTTCCCGTTAACAAATGGTGCAAACTGAGGCACGGGACGTTTAGCAATCGTGATGACAAACGATTCCCCGATCACGATTAAAAGCGGTGCTGTGTCAATATCTTCGTCTTTTTCATCGTATGGATAGCGGGTAAAAAAATACGACACTCCCCCACTGCGCTCCATTCGGGGCACTTCAAAAAAATCTTTGGAGTCTTCGAGGATCGCTTCATCGAGCGCAAAATCACGCCCGAGTGCCGCGAGTTCATCGTCACTAGGTGCTACGACATGCGTCCACACACCATTACGGATCGTATCAAGCACTCTTAGCTCAGCGTCTTGAACAGTTTTAAAATAGTGTGTGATCATACTTACTTATCTTCAAAGTAGCGGTCTAGGGTGGTTTTATACTCTGGAAAAAAAGTCAGGTTACCATACTCTTCCCGGCTAACCCAGCGCACCTGCGCTACCTCAGCTTCCTCAAGTGCGAGTTCCTGCTTCTCGTCCTTCATCCTGACCGCATAAGCAATCATCAGTGCATTGCGACCTTCGTTGTGTTGAAAAAATTACTGTATGTGAAGCACTTTTACTACCTCAACATCAATTCCCAACTCCTCTTTGATTTCCCGCATCAAACCAGCCTGCACCTCTTCCCCTTCATTGAGTCGACCACCCGGAATCTCCCAGATCTCTTTCTCTTCACGCACATCACGCATTATCAGCACCTTGCCATCACGCACTATTACCGCTTTTTGCGCCACCTTACCGTCAAAATGAACTTCTTGTGGAGTGTCTGACATTGCTACAGTCTAATGGAAAAAGCCAAGCGCGGCAATGGACAAAATAATCGCCACGACCTTTTGCCAATTCCAGTGTTCATGGTAGAAAATAATCGAGAGCACAATCGGGATAAGGATGTACATAGAATGGATGGTCTGTACAATCCCTAGTGTTCCACCATTACCATAGGCGTATAGCACCAGCAGCATAGAAAAACAGATCAGACTCGCGCGCAAACTACCATAAAACACTAAATATCTGTCTGTGCCCGCTATAATGTGCCGCCCAGTAGTAAACAAAACCTCCTTAAATACAATAATTAATAAGGTGCCCACAAAAATCCCCCACGATGAATACCAAAGCGTCTCCCATTCGGTTAAACCGGCTTCAATCACGTACTTATTTAAAGCGGCTGCCGTTGCTGAAGTAGCCGCGGTTAATCCTACCAGCACTAAACCCGCAAGTAAGTTTTTTTGCCGTGCTCCTTCTAATTTTGTTATAAGTAGTAGCGGCACTGTTAAACCTAGTACTATGCCAAACCATTCTCCATAAGTAAAACGCTCACCAAAAAACATCAGCCCAGCGATGATCGCTAATAATGGTGATAGCAGTTTAAACAACGGAAAGAAAATAGTGGTGTCGATATGTTGTAGCGCATACACTTTCATGATGCCACCAGTGGTGGCAATCGCGCCAGCGATGATGGTGACTATTATGAGGATCGCACTATCAAGCTGAGTAGGTACAAAAAACCATAGTCCGGTAGCAGCGATAACCAGTGAGATACTTCCTCCGTACAACGAAAAGATCTCCGCATTGTAACCACGTGAGGCAGCAATCTTGAAGCAAAAATTACTCAAACCAGCCAACACAGCACCGGCCACCGCCGCCCAAAACCATAGTTCCATATGGCACACAGTATAGCAGTTCCACGAGAAACACGCCTGAATGTAGGTGTGCTGCTGGCCTTTGTCGGTTAGCAGCAATCGCTCCTGGTAGGCGCCATACCTTTTTAGAGATTCTGGTTCGCAAGTACCAGCAATCATCAAAGCATTTCCCTTCCCGGCCATATAACGCAAATCACTCAGACAGAAGTCTGAGTGATTTACGATTTGTCGGGGAGCAGGGAATCGAACCCTGACCACACGGTCCCAAACCGTGTACACTACCACTATGCTACACCCCGAGTGCGGAATAAAACGAAAGTTGGTTTACGTTTAGATCCAAAGTGAACGAATGAAGGCTTCTGCCGACACCCCCCAACACTTCACTGTAGGTGCCACATGATACCACTACTATTTAAAAAATGCGAATGATATACTGCAGACATGATTCTTTTTTACGTCCCGTTTGCCAGCCAAGCTAACGCGGAGGAAATGACCATAAAACTCTTACACCATAAGCTCGTTGCTTGTGCTCACTACTTCCCTATCACCGCCCATTTATTCTGGACTGGACAAGAGATCAAACCCCACGAGACCGTAGCAATCTTCAAGACTAATGACACCTGTGCCCCAGCTGCAGAAAGATTTATCACTGCTAACCATCCCTACGACATACCATGTGTGCTCAGCTTTACGGTCAAGGCCAATCCCGAGTATGAAGCTTGGGTAGACGAGACAGTCACCGAAGGCTCCGTTACTGAAACCGCTTAATCCATAATCACGTTTTCTATATATTTGACTGTCGCATAGGTTTCTTGTGGCACCATTTTTACTGCTATGACATCAATCTGCCAATTTCCCGTGTAACTCCGCTCAGATATCCAGGTTTCGGCCCCTTTTCCAATCTGATGAATCTTACGCGCGTGCACTTGCTCTTCTGGCTGCCAGCCGTTATTTTTACTCCTTACTAAGGCCGCTTTCGTTTCATATGAAACAGTTTTGACTTCCACAAAGTGGATCACATCGTTACATTGAGTAATTATATCTATTTCTGCCCACGGCTTGCGATAATTGCGCTCTAGTACCGTATGGTTGTTATTAATTAGATATTGAGTGGCTATCGTTTCTCCCAGATCACCAGTTTTTTTATTGTAACGCTTATCCATTACACGTTAGTATACCGCGTTTCTTGTGCAACGTATCTATTGTTTCACGTGGTACTTATAATAGACTGAAAGGACAATCGCGTTGTATCCTTGGCCAACATTTCGTATTTTGTCTTTGATGTGGTAATTTAATTTTTAAAAGAGTTTTAAATACTAGATCATAGTTAGATCTTCTACAGTAATTTGTCTGTGATGGTGACTTTTTAGCTAAAAGACTGTCCTTTATCCACCTATCCCCGCGCTTATCCCCAATTTTACCTAAATAAAGTACCACGTGAAACGTTTTAGATGTTTCATATGGAACTTATTGTCTACGCTCGGCTCAGGATTCCCTGTGCGGCTGGTATGATAAAGTTTAGCAAATAAGGCTTATTGCCGGGCACCGTGTTATTATTAGCCGCATGGAAGGGAGATGTCACTGCGGTGCGATAGTATTTACCATTACCGGCCAGCCCAGCTGGGTTGGGCGCTGTCACTGCGTTGATTGCCAGAAGATCAGTGGTTCGGCTTACATGGCATACGCGGAATTCGCAGTTGATCAAGTTGTTTTCACGGGAAACACTCGTGCGGAGTACCAGTCATCGCCAAATGTGACTAGGACTTTCTGCTGCGTTTGCGGTTCGCCAATAGAGTGGCGGCGAAATGATTCACCTAACCGGACCAGCATTGCTCTCGGGCTGATTGGTGGAAACGTGGATTGGGGGAAGTTAGATGACATCTACGGGGAGCAGTCGCCACCATGGAGCCAGACTTAACTAAGTCAACGCACCACGTTTACAAGCCGTTTTAATCTGTGGTACTGGTTTCATGTGGCAGTACCTACAAGTAAGAGCCTATGCACGTAAAATATCACCTTAAGGTAGGATTTAAGGTGAAATATGTACTTTTACAGCTACCCGTATGTCGAATTTAATTAGTTATGTCTGCCAATGCTTCCTGAGCGTTTTCTTTAATTCGGCGTGTCTTCCATGCGAGAGTCAGATCGATCGCCATTAGTTTCCTACACAGGACTAATTATCATTATTCGCTGTCCTTTAATTCACATAAACACTTCCTTCAGGTCACAAAAAATCCCCTGATGGGGGATTGTTGTGCGGCCTGAGGTACATTCGCCTCCTTACAGGAGCGGTATACCTTTTGGCTAGTGTACTTCACTACGTTCGTAAACTAGCGCAAAAGCTTTTTCGATTACCACGGAAGTGCCGTAGGGCACTTCCTTCAGTGCCACAAAAAATCCCCTGGTGGGGGATTGTTGTGCGGCCTGAGGTAATCGAAACCTCGACTTATCGTTGGCAACGATATGTTATACCACTTAACCAAGGCCGCATTTACAACTCTTTTAAGGCGAGCTCAATCCATCGATTGAGCTTATGCTTCAAAACAGTGTCTGAGATTATAGTATTTCCCACACCATATTGCAATGTGCGTTTCTTACTCTTGCCCACAATTACTTGATTTTTATAGTAATTGTCTGGTGTCAGACGCAGTTTACGAGACCAGGCTCGCACGCACACGACTTCGTTGTGGTCTGGATAGAGTAAGATCCAGAAACGTATTCGTTCTTTTGGAACACCTAAGTAAGTCTTCAAGAATAAAATAAAAATTCTCTGGACGTCCATATTGGCGTTCGCCAGACGAATTTTTATCCTGCCTTTATTGTCACCCTCACCGATATACAGCATCAAGCCAGCCACAAATAGGGGATCATCTTTATAGTGCTGGTATTCCGTACTAGCCGAGCGCACAGCTTCCGCGTAGCGAGCCGTACGTTCGGCACTACGAGCTTTATTCATCAGTTGTAGACGTTTACTGTTATCACGCGCTGCCCGGGCAGCATTCTCCTTGTAGACGGCTTTAGAAAAGCGTTTATCTTTACACCAATTACTCACCGTGCTCTTACTCACCCCGCAGATCTTGGCGATCTCCACGTACGTGAAGCCGCGCTTGCGAAATATGATGGCCTGCTTATATATTTCCTCATTACGTACCATACAGTGTGTCTATTATAGCCTTTTACATCGGTACAGAATGGGTAATACGTGGGGAAGTAGGGGATAAACAAACCGGTGGCAGGCTTAAAAGCCTGCCACCGGTTTGTCCCACGATTTTTACCTTACGAATCACCGTCAATCTCTTCACCGACGATCACTATCCAGCCAGCCGGACCGACAACTGCGCTGTGCGCCGCGCCGACGGGCACATCGAAGCGTTCGCCCGCTTTGAGCACTTTCTTTTCACCCGAACAATCAAAAGTGACCGAGCCATCGGTAACAAAAAGGCTGACTGCACCAGCATGAGCGTGCTCGGGATAAGTGGTACCGGCTGGGTCTTGGTGTTCGTAGACGGCAGTGAAGCCTTCAGTCTCGAATTTTTTGATGTAGCGTTCGGAGAGTTCCATATATTAAGAATATATCACACATTTTACGTGTGTTGCAGCAGCGTCATACTAGTATTTCTCTCCCACTAGAACTGCGGGTGATTTATCACCTACAAAGCTCAGTTTTCGCTTATCTTTTAGATACAGGGTAAAACTAAACATCTGTCTTTGGCTTAAATAAGTTAAATCTTCTTGGTTGCGATACGCTTCTTGCTCAGTTGCCCGGTATAAATATCTGTTTTCAGCGTCTAATTTTAGAAATAACCCCGAATACAGAGCTTCAAAAATTCCTAGGATCCAACTACCTATTAATAACGTTTCGATCTGCTGTCTATGATGAATGCGTTCGTGGTTTATAAAGACTGGTGTGACACATTCACCATTTCGCACAAACACAAAAGGGAAGAATGCCGCTGCTTTAGCCATACGGGCACCAGTTTTGCCTGATGATAAATAGCCGAGTGTTCTTAGCAGTAATTCTGATTCAATGATATAGGCTTCGTATCTATAGTGGAATTTCACTTTAAAAGTATAGCAGAGATGTTTAAAGGTCTAACTAAGCTTCCACCTTGCGCAGTGGCTGAAACTGTAGCTACTTTGTTTTACCACTGGCGCAGAGGGACTCGATCCTTACAGGATCTGTACACCTTTTGGCTGGATTTACTCGCTGCGCTCACAATCCAGCGCAAAAGCTTTTCGAGTCCCTCTCGCAAGTGCCGTAGGGCACTTGCTTGGGTGCACAAAACTACAAAACCGCCGTGTGGCGGTTTTGTAGTTTTGTGCACCCAGAGGGACTCGAACCCCCAACGACTGATCCGAAGTCAGTTATGATATCCATTTCACTATGGGTGCATTGGTATGAGCTAGTCTACATGGTTATGGATAATATTCAACCGAAACTTGTTGGTCAGCTTTGACCAGAGTGTAAAAGCCGCGGTACTTCTACAGTGTCTGCCCTGACTCGGTACATTATGTGGAATGGCACATCTAGTATTTTTTATTTTTGGGGTATACACAGCCTTGCAGGCGGTGAATTTACTCCATTGCATACAAGGAAAAGTGCGTCATTTCTGCTACAATGCAACCATGATTAACCGATCTAATATCCCCGCGGAAGTTCGACGTATCGCAGAAGTCCTAGAAAAAGGGGGCTTTGAGGCACATCTTGTTGGTGGTTGTGTGCGCGATCTCATAATTGGAAAAACACCTAAGGATTGGGATATAACCACCGACGCCGTCCCCGAGCAGATCCGAGCGCTTTTCGCAGATGACGAAACCTTCTGCAACAACGATTTTGGGACCGTGGGGGTGAAGGATGAAACAACGGAAGATGAGCGGCTAAAAGTAGTAGAAGTAACGCCATACCGCAGTGAAGGTACGTATAGCGACGCCCGTCGGCCGGACAACGTACAGTTTGGTGTGTCGCTCGAGGAAGACTTACAACGGCGTGATTTTACCGTCAATGCTATCGCGTTTCGGATCGCTGATGAACGACTAGTCGATCTATTTGACGGAGTAGGGGACATTACCAAGAAACTCCTGAAGACCGTTGGTAATGCTAACGAACGCTTTAGTGAAGACGCGTTGCGTATGATGCGGGCGGTGCGCCTCGCCACCGAGCTTAATTTCACTATTGAAAGCGCTACCATGGACTCAATCGTCGCTAATACAGCCTTATTAGAACGGATCTCAATCGAACGCATCGCAGATGAATTTGAGAAACTCATGGCTAGCGACCACCCGATGCCAGGAATCGTCTTTTTAGAACGCCTCGGGATGCTACCTTACGTCATTCCCGAGCTACTCGATAGTATTGGCTGTGAACAAGGCGGAATTCACGCCTATGCTGTCTACGAACACCTTTTGCGCACCTGCCAAGCGGCCGCTGACAAAGGTTTTTCACTTGAAATGCGTTACGCCGCCCTACTTCACGATATTGGCAAGCCCGCCACACGGACCATCGGAGGCAAAAATAAAGCCTACTCTTTCTTCGGGCATGAAGTAGTGGGGGCGCGGATGACAGCCAAAATCCTTAAACGCCTCAAGATGCCCCGTGATTTCTCTGATACGGTAGTGAAGTTGGTGCGGTGGCATATGTTTTTCTCTGATCCAGACGAAATCACCCTAGCAGCGGTACGCCGCACCATCGTACGCATTGGTGAAGACCAGATTGATAATCTTTTAAATCTCCGCGTCTGTGATCGTATCGGTACAGGCAGGCCCAAAGAGCAACCATTTCGATTCCGTAAGTACAAGGCCATGGTGGACGAGGCGCTGCGAGACCCGATTTCGGTCAAACTCTTAAAGATCAACGGCGATCGTATCATGGACATTACGGGTGAGAAACCCAGCCGAAAACTTGGTTTCGCACTACAAACACTCCTGGAGGAGGTCCTTGAGGACCCGAGTAAAAATACGGAAAATTACCTAGAAAAAAGGGTTTTAGAGCTCTATTTATTACCAGAAGTAGAACTTACGACGCTCGCCGCCACTGGCCGCATCAAACAAGCAGAGGCAGAAGCGGCGGCTCTAAAGGCCATCGCCCGCCAGCACAACGTTGGATAGAAACGTCTTGCATGAATTAAAAGGACGTAAATTTTGGCGTCTTTTTTAGCTACTGTGGATAACTCACCACACCCTCATTTTGAACCCAGTGACTCAAGCCTAATCGTTAGCTATCTCTAAAGACCAAATGACGTAGTGCATTGCCACTTGGTAGAAACATAACAACCTACTACCGACTGATATACAAATAATATTACTGTTTACTCACCTTACACCCGTGTCCTATCAGGTACCAGTTGAGTCACCAGCCGGGACCAGGGTTACCACCTTAGAACCAACTGCGTAAAGTACTTAAAATAAGGTATGATTGGAGTTCATGGAACAATATTTAGCACTATTCACCGACAGCGTAGCTAATTTTGGAGTCTGGTTTGTGGTGGTGTTTCTATTTATTGAGAACGTTCCCTTAATTGGACTGTTCGCTCCCGGGTTGACGATATTAGTGTTGAGCGGCTTTTTTTATGAAATCATTACTGGTAGCTGGCAGAAACTTTTTATTATCGCGTGGCTAACAGTCTTTATCGCCGACACTACCTGGTACTGGATTGGTTACTTCGGACAGCAAAAACTGGCTTTCTTCGCCCGCATCGCCACGCGATCACCTAACATTGAAGTACTACTGCGTACCCAACCGCTCTACATGTTTATTACCTATCAATTTATTCCGTATTTTCGGATGTTTTTACCATTTGCGCTTGGTATGTATCGATTTCCTTTCTACACTTGGGTACCGATCTGTCTGGTGGCTTCGGCCTTGTATACCGGTGTATTTTTAGGAATCGGCATCTTCGGAGTAATCGTGATACAAGAAATATCTTCCGTGGATTCACTTACCGGTGTACTCAGCACCCTGCTTGTCATGGGAGCGATCATCTACAGCGTTATTTTGCTGCGGAAATACCTCAGACTTAAAAAATAGTACGTTTATTTACAGGCTTTAAATGAACTCTCAAGGACATGTCTTTGAGAGTTACTAAACGTGGCGATTGAGTCGGGGAGTGGTGTTCTTAAATATATAATAAAAAAAGCCTGAGGGTATCGGGAGCAAATCAGTAGTGTGATTGATTAGCTGCCGGTAGCCTCAGGCTTTGTATATGTGAGCCTAAGTGAGAAATATATCTCTGGTGGTTGTCCTTAATGGGACTTCCAAAGGTTATGGCTCTTTACTTCTTTGGTTCTTTATCTTCAGTGCTTTGGCTCACGCTTCTCGTGAACCAAACAAGCGTTCATCTATGATTCTTGCATAGTGTATTTGTTTATGAGCTAACTGCGAGGATGGGAATCAATTTCTTCTTTACTACGTCGCTTCGCTTCTTATTGATTCTTCTCCTCGCTGTAGCTCACAAACGTCGCTTATTACTTCTTTGTGGGTTCGTTATGAACTAAGAGAGTTGGAGGTATTTGAACTCTATGGGTTATGTGAAAAGTACGCTTTGGGGGAGGTCTCAAGATCTTGGATCGAACCGTTTGTTCGTTTCAAGATCTTGGTGATCTCCGCCCGCCCTTTCTGGGCCTGCGCCTATACTATGTCCTTTACATAAAAGTGTAAAGGACAGACCCTGTGTATAACTGGGGAGAAGTCTAAAAGCTTGTCCTTTATAAAGGACAAGCTTTTCATTTCTGTCTTTTAAGGGTTATGTTGCAAGGTATATTTATAACACTCCGCACTGATTTGACATTTTTATATAACGTGTGGTTGTGATAACCCGCGCTTAGCTGCCTTATAGTGTCATGTCTATCGACACTGGGCAATGATCGGAACCCATTACTTGAGGGTGGACGCGGGCATTTTTAAGTAGGGGCACAAGTGAATCACTGACCATGAAGTAGTCAATCCGCCATCCCACATTGCGTTCGCGAGCACTCCCAAAGTGACTCCACCAAGTATAAAGATCGGGAGTCTGTGGCTGGAAGTACCGCAGAGTGTCTACGAAGCCCGCTGCCAACATCGCAGTAAAGCCACTACGTTCTTCGGCGGTAAAACCTTTTTTGCCGACGTTGGACTTTGGTCGAGCTAAATCGAGTGCTGTGTGGGCAACATTGAAATCACCACAAAACACTACTGGCTTCTCTAGCTGCAGCCGTTTCATGTAGTCGAGAAACGCTGGGTCCCACTGTTGTCGCATTGCAATCCGCGATAAATCGTCTTTAGCGTTGGGCGTATAGACGGTAGCAAGGTAAAAATGCTCATACTCGGCGACTAATACCCTACCTTCCTTAGTGGTGTCTCCGTAAGTATCTTGCAGTGCATAGGTTTCGCAGATGTCGGCCGGTATGCCGGCAGTAACAGTAATCGGTGACCCTTTAGTAAAAATAGCGGTGCCTGAATAGCCTTTTTTCTCCGCTGAGTGCCAATATTGCTCATAGGCAGGATAGTGTTCGGCAAAATAATCACTCACTTGGTCTTCTTGAGCCTTGGTTTCTTGCAGGCACACAATATCCGGCTGTTCCATGGCCAGAAACTGCGACCACAAACCCTTTTTCTCCACCGCTCGCACACCATTGACGTTCCACGAATAGATTTTCATACCATAGTGTATCATTTTGTAGTAACTACCCTAAAGAGAACCAGAAATTAGTGCTCACCCCTACCAGACACGCCAGAAAAGTTTTATCCGACAACGAACGATCCGTTAACCCGCGTCTCATCGGCATACCTAAGCCAGTCTAAGGTACGCTGATAGTAATATCGGCACTTGCCCCACCTGTGCGCTACGGCTGTTTTAGAAATTCACTGATGGCGGTGTAGGTTTTGGTATGTAAAAATAAGTCATTATGACCCGCGCCAGTGATCGTTTGGAACGTTTTTTCAGACTCTAAACTGTCAAAAAGCTGCTGTCCAAGTGCGTAAGGGATGATATTATCTTGCTCACCATGAATAATGAGCGTCCGGCCGGCGTATCCCTTAAGGGCTGTTACATTATCAAACGCATTATCTACCATGATTGTAGTGGGATAAAACCAAAAGCGCGTCCGGGCCACGGCGACCAAGCTGGTAAAGGGTGCGATGAGCACTAAGCTAGCTGGGGGTGCCAACTGCGTATGGTACGCAGCGACACCAGTACCAATACTTTCTCCCACGACCACGGTATCAGAAGCGGTGATTCCTTGCTCGGCCAGCCAATCGATGACGTGCCGCACATCCTGCTTAATCCGTGCGTGACTGGGTGGTAAAGGATCATTACTATAGCCCGCGTATTCTACGAGCACGTAGCCGTAGCCAGCAGCGGTGAAAAGCCGCGCGTATACGGCGCGATCACAGGCCGAACCAGCGTTGCCGTGGTACAACACCGCCGTCGGCTGACCGGCTAACACATTAGTGTACAGGCGCGTCCCCGAAGCAACCACCATCGACGCCTCCCTGAGCGCCGGACAATCGTAAAAATCTTGATTATTGGGATAGTACACCACCCGGGCTTGATTAAGGGTAAGGTACACCCCGAACACAACGTAGAAAATACCAAATAAACCTAAGGCGACAATGTTCCGTGTTTGCATACCTAAAGTATAACAGCCAACACTCACGCTTATTACCCTGACACCATTTAATGACCTTACATAGGCCGGTCTTATGACTTTAAGCAACCGAGGGAAGTGCGTGTATACTGGTGTTTACGTCCCATGTACACTCCTTTAATCCCCATCACTCTGCTGGCCGTCATCAATCTGGTCTCGTTTTTACTCATGTGGAGTGACAAACGCCAAGCGCTGCGTGGCAACGGCCAGAAACGCGCTCCCGAGGGTTTCATCTTCTTCCTAGCGGCCTGCTTTGGCAGTATTGGTGTGTACGCTGGTATGCTCGCCTTTCGCCACAAAACCAAGAAATGGTACTTCCAAATCGGAATTCCTGTGCTGATACTCCAAAATCTAGCAACACTCTACTTAATCAGTGAACTATTCGACCTACGGTAGTAGACACATTCATTATTTATATATTGCGACATATATGTAAGCCATTCACAAGTAGTCCAGGTACTCATGTATGTTAAAATTTGTACTAATGATTTCAACTCATGAAACTTATGACTGCTTCTGGGCTGGAAATAAACGAACATAGTCTTTTGGACTGTGTTTTTTTATGGGTGAAATCTATATTATTA
>Ga0136561_1000125_pt1 | contig 27275 bp, 25 predicted proteins | sample AntRauMeHopE1498_FD_104641 | JGI IMG/M metagenome (GOLD analysis project Ga0136561, IMG submission 104641) | Saline lake microbial communities from Rauer Islands, Antarctica - Metagenome Hop E1 #498 | ecosystem: Environmental > Aquatic > Non-marine Saline and Alkaline > Saline | place... | reverse complement strand
GCGGTATGTCAACAAACTCTTGTTTGCTAATACGCTTTTCGCCGTCTAAAAATTCTGGCACGAGTATTACCACCAATGCCACCACAATGATGGTACCCACTAATCTGTTTTGAAGTGCACTTGTCATTGGATTTCGTTTGCCTTGTAAATAAGTAAGCCGTTAAAATTAACGTTTGTAGTCTAACAATGCCTGCATAAAATTTGAAGCCAATATAAATGAGCCGACTACCAAAATGATATCGCCGGTTTGACATTCTTGAACACAGCGCTTAAGCGCTGTGGGTACATCATTAAAGGTTTCCGATTTTTTATTGAGTGAGTGCAGTGCTTTTTGCAATCTATCTGCTTTTTCACCCCGCGGTGCGGGCAAGTCAACACAATACCACTGCGCATTTACACTGATGAGTTGTTCTATCGTTGCCTCAATGTTTTTATCTTTTAGCATACCTATAAGGATGTGACACTGATTAAACTGTTTTTGCTGCAAACGCCACAGCAAATATTTAGCAGAGTCTTCATTGTGTGCGACGTCTAAAATTATATACGGTGATTGACTGACTACTTCGAAGCGCCCAGGCACGTTAACTTTATTAATTAACGCTTCAAGTGTTTTATGCTGCAATAATAAGGGTTCCGAGTGTGCAAAAAATTGCGCGATAAAGTGCAGTGTCGCAATTGCGGTCATCACATTTTGCGCTGGAATTTGAGTATGCTGCAGTGAGAAATGTTCAAGGGTGTTGTCCACCCTAATCCAGCCTGTGCTAAGCGATGAAGCGACTGCGCTTGATTCACTTTGGATTAAACCAAAATCTTGCTCGCACAACAAGGTGTGATTAGAAAATTGCGTCAGGATTTTGCCAACGCTGTCCTGCATACTACTATAGCCAATGACCACTCTTTGGGCAGGCTTTATAATACCAGCCTTCTCCCCGGCAATAGCGTCTAAGGTATTGCCTAAATATGACTGATGGTCAAACCCGATACTGGTAATTACGCCAATGTTGGCGTCAATAATATTAGTCGCATCTAGCCTTCCCCCTAAGCCAACTTCCAATACACACACATCTACATTTTTCTCAGCAAAAATAAGCAATGCACAAAGAGTCGCGTATTCGAAGTAGCTTAACGAAATTGTTTCAACACTATAATTATTGTGGCTTTTTAAGCCGCTCGCCGCTTCATAAATTTTACTAAAAGCAGCGCACATTGTGGCATCGTCAACGTCAAGCCCGCCTATTCTTATTCTTTCGTTAAATAAGGAAATATGAGGAGATGCATATACACCCACAGTCTTTTCGGCATGCAAACAAGCTTGTTCTATAAAACGACAGGTTGTGCCTTTACCGTTAGTGCCAGCAACGGTCACTACGCAGCGAGCGGCAAAATCAAGAGACAGCCTCTTAAAGACCTTTTGCACGCGCTCAAGGCCCATATCAATTACTTGCGTGTGCGCGCTCTCGATATACTCAAGCCAGTCATGCAAGCTACGCGTGTTATCCACTATTTAACCCTATTGGGCAGGAGGCAGCTCAATCGCTTCCTCTGGCTTATCACCAAGGTTCATATGATGCAATTTAGACAACAAACTGTATATTTTATCGCGCATTTGGCGTCTATCTACAATCATGTCTATCGCGCCTTTTTCTAACAAAAACTCGCTGCGTTGAAAACCTGGAGGCAGCTTTTCTCTCACTGTTTGTTCTATTACTCGCGGACCAGCAAAACCAATAAGCGCTTTTGGCTCACCAATGTTTATGTCGCCTAACATAGCTAAACTAGCAGAAACACCGCCCATAGTCGGGTCAGTCAACACCGATATATACGGCAGGCCTTGTTTACTCAATTTGGCCAGCGCTGCGCTGGTTTTTGCCATTTGCATTAACGATAGTAAGGCTTCCTGCATCCTGGCACCGCCGCTGGTAGAAAAACACACAAACGGACAGTTATTTTCTAATGCCGCATTAACGCCCGCGACAAACTTGGCGCCCACGACAGACGCCATAGAGCCACCCATAAAGGCAAATTCAAAACTAGCGACCACAATGGGCATTCCGTTTAAACTGCCTTTCATGACCACTAACGCGTCTTTTTCGTTTGTGGCTTTTTGCGCCGCGCTTATTCGGTCCTTATATCGCTTCGAGTCTTTAAACTTTAATATATCTTGCGGCTCAAGCTCACTGGCTATTTCTTGTCTATCTTTTGAGTCAAGGAAACTATTCAAGCGGCTGCGCGCGGTTATACGCATATGATGGTCACATTTAGGACACACTTCCTGCTGTTTTTCTAATTCAGTTTTGTATAACACCGCGTTACAAGCCGCACACTTTGTCCAAATACCTTCTGGTACATTTCCTTTGGCGCCACTTTGTGTCTTTGGCAGTATTCTTTCAATCCAGCTCATAAAGCATTCCTGTTGTTTTCGTTTTTCATGTCGAATTTATAAATGAGTGCAAAACAACCCCGCATGCGTTTACACGCGAGGCCTACTTAAGCGTTATCCAGCTAATATAACCAAATTAAACCACAAAATTGAAGTATTCTAAATGTTTAAGTGGTTTAAAGTGTTGCGCTTGAGCGTATATTTTGTTGCTTTGTGCAATTAGTAGTAACTTGACGCTTGATTGAAGCACTAAAAATCTGGCAAAAACAAAGGGCCAACATTGGTTCTAGGCAGTGCAAAACGGCTGTCGTAGTCTACTTGCACAAGATACAAACCGTTTGGTTTAGCGGTAGTCGACGCCTGACTTCTATCTTTAAGCGCAAGTAAATCAGCAATATAGCTAATGGGTTTTTCGCCGCTGCCTACGTCTAATAAAGCACCCACAATGTTCCTCACCATGTGATGCAAAAAAGCGTTCGCTTTTACATCCACAATAACAAACTGCTGCAGTCGATATACCTGTATATGGTGCATTAATCTTATTGGGGTTTTGCTTTGGCAATGAGCGGCGCGGTAAGAAGTGAAATCATGCTTACCGACTAAACCTTGTGCGGCTTCGTGCATAAGCGCTGCGTCAATTTTCTTAAATACGTGCGTCACTCCGGCGTTGAATACACCGGAACGCAGCGCACTGTTGTAAATTACGTAACGATAGCGCCTCGCGGTAGCACTAAAGCGCGCATGAAAGTCATCGTCTACCGATTTAGCCCAAGTAATTGCCACGTTTTTGGGTAAAGTGGTATTCATGCCGCGTGTGTAAGCTTTTAATGGTCTGGTAACAGGCGCGTCAAAATGCACTACTTGCGCGGTAGCATGCACCCCAGCGTCGGTTCTGCCAGCGCAGCTAACCGAGACCTCTTGCCTGAGGATCTTAGCGAGTGAATCTTCTACGCGAGACTGCACCGAGTCGACGCTTAATTGGCGCTGCCAACCGCTGTAGTCGGCGCCCATGTATTCTATTCCAAGTGCAACTCGCCCCGGATGAATAATAACACCGTCGTCTTGCGCCCCTAAAAAGGTCATTTTTGCAATCACTACCTATTTTGTGATTGATTTCGGCGGCTACGCTGACCCACCACTTTATTTTGCTTGTGCTTTCTAACGCTGCGGCGCATACGGCTTAATTTTGTATGGTCGAGGTTTTCAGCGACATGCATTTTTGTTTCAGTTTCCAGCGGCAGCTGCACCATTTTGCGAAGCGCATTCACATTGAGAATATCAAGTTCTACCCAAGCGCCTTGGGGCAGGCGCTTGAACAACTCTAAGTTACCATAGCGCACGCGCATTAATCGACTCACCTGCACACCTTGAGATTCCCATAGGCGTCTAACTTCACGGTTTCTGCCTTCAGACAGAGTCACGTTAAACCACCGATTGTTACTTTCAGGATCGCCTGGCCTTACGTGAATATGATTAAACTTTGCCATACCGTCTTCTAGCTCAACGCCCTGCGACAGTATGCGCAGCATTTTGGGTGTCACTTCTCCGAATATTCTTACCGCGTATTCACGCTCTACTTCATGACTTGGGTGCATGAGTCTATTGGCAAGCTCACCGTCGTTGGTAAACAACAGCAACCCACTGGTGTTTATATCTAGTCTACCCACGGTTATCCAGCGTTCGCCGGTCAATTTAGGCAGGCGTTCAAATACGGTAGGCCTGCCTTCAGGGTCAACCCTTGCACACAGTTCGCCCTCAGGCTTGTTGTACATCAGCACCCTACAAGGAGACTTTTCTTTTGAGCGTGTTATTAAGTGACCGTCAACTCTTATTTGAACACTCACTTCTACTCTATCGCCTAAAGTGGCTTTGGTTCCATTAATCGAAATACGACCTTCTTGGATCCATCTTTCCATTTCACGACGTGAACCTAAACCATTGTTCGCTAGTACTTTCTGCAGCTTCTCAGATGCGTTTTTATTGTCACTCATTAGTGTGTATTTGCCTTGCTAGGTGTATTTATCGTGTTTACTTCATCAAGCACTGATTGTGAGCCAGATCCATTGTTTTTAGCCAATGCTTCAGCCTGCGGTGCGTGTTCTTCAATGTCTATGGTTACTGTGTTAGAGGCCTGCATAGCCGCCTCAATATTTTCGGCAAATACCTCAGCCGACGGCAGTTCTGTTAACGAAGTTAGTGCGAAATAGTCGAGAAAAGTAGCGGTGGTGGCTAACAGTGACGGCCTTCCCGGTACTTCTTTATGTCCTACTACTTTAATCCACCGGCGTTCGCTTAGTGAGCGAATAATATTGCTACTCACTCCCACCCCTCGAATATCTTCTATTTCGCCTCGGGTGATGGGTTGTTTATATGCAATAAGCGCTAAGGTTTCTAGCATAGCGCGCGAATACTTAGGCGCCGTTTCTTGCCAAAGCTTGCTCAACAGCCGGCCTAGGCCAGTATCTGACTGAAACCGGAAGCCGCTAGCCACTTTAATAAGCTTGATGCCTCTTGGTGCGTAGTCTAATTCAAGCTCTTTTAGCGACTTGTTAAGCTGCGATGAAGACACTGCTAATTCACTCAGAATAGTACAGCGCATTTTGTCGATGCTCAAAGGACTTTCATTCACAAAAATGGCCGCTTCTAGCAGTTGTTTTAGTTGACTGTTGCTAATCTTGCTCATAAGCGCCTAGTTTAACATGAAGATCGCCAAATGGTTCACCTTGCTCAAAAACTATCAAAGATTCTTTTACCAGTTCAAGAATGGCGATAAAGGTGACAACTATGCCTGCCCTGCCTTCGTTAATACTGAGCAATTCGCTAAGTGCTATGTAAGTATGACTATTAAGCTTGTGCAGTACCATACTCATGCGTTCACGCGTCGACAACACTTCTCGTGCAATGTGATGATGGCTATAAGCATTAGCGCGCTTTATTGCCCCTAAAAACGCCATTATTAGTTCTTGCAATTGTACTTGCGGCACATGTTTTATGGGCTGCACGTTATCGCTTGTATCAGCACTGGCAACAAAAAAATCACGTTTTAAGCGCACAGAATTATCAAGTTCAAACGCCGCGGCTTTTATCTGTTCGTATTGTCTGAGGCGGCGCACAAGTTCGGCGCGTGGATCATCTTCATCGTCATTCACACTGTCGTGTTTAGGCAATAACAGGCGTGATTTAATTTCTGCCAGCATAGCAGCCATCACTAAATATTCTCCCGCAAGCTCTAACTTTACCGTTGTCATTACCTCTACATATTCCATATATTGACGCGTTACCTGCAGCACCGGCAGTTCAACAATATCGAATTTTTGCTTGCGGATTAAATACAGCAGTAAATCGAGCGGTCCCTCAAAGGTGTCTAAAATTAATTCCAGAGCGTCAGGGGGGATATATAAATCTTCAGGCTTATCAATGAAAGCCTCGCCATTAATAAAGGCGAGCGCTAGGGGCTGCTGTTCAGTTATTTTCGATTTGTCTTTTGGACCGTTCATAGGTATTCCAAAGTTGCCTATTCAAACTGCGAAGGATCACCACTGCCACGGCGTATTATGGTTGTTTCACCTTCTGACATGTCGATTACAGTTGTGGGTTGTTCTCCTAAATAACCGCCGTGAACAATCAATCCAATGCGTTTTTCTAGTTTGTCTCTTATTTCTTCAGGATCGGTTTCTGCCATTGCAGCGTTGGGCAAAATTAGTGTGGTAGACATAAGCGGCTCGCCTAACTCTTCTAATATAGCAAGTGCAATGGCATTGTTGGGCACGCGAATACCAATGGTTTTACGCTTTGGATTTTGTAATCTTTTCGGGACTTCTTTGGTGGCCTTTAAAATAAAAGTATAGGGCCCGGGAGTATTGTTCTTTATTTGCCTAAAAGCGACGTTATTCACGCGTGCATATATGGATAGTTCTGACATATCGCGACACATTAAGGTGAAGTTATGCTCTTTAGGAATGTCCCTAATAGTGCAGATTTGGTCAAGGGCCTTTTTGTTTTCCATTTGACAACCAATGGCATAACCTGAATCAGTCGGATACACAATGACCTCGCCCTTTTTAATCAGCTCGCAGGTTTGCTTGATTAATCGCACTTGAGGATTGTCAGGGTGAATATAAAAAAACTGGCTCATAAATTCTGCTACTAAACACACTTAAGAATGTAACTAAATTATACCACGCATTTATAATCGCTAAAACTACTCATAATACAGGTTTACTTTTTTACGCACATGAAACCTGACTATTACGCACCTAAATGCGTTTTAAAACTTGTCCAAACTGGCGTCAAACTCGCTGGGATGTTAAGCCTACGGCCCAGCTCGGTCCACTTTGACGGCGCATGAAAATCAGAGCCGGCTGAACCCATAAGGCCTGTTTTTAAGGCAATGTCTACCATGAGATCGTGTTTTTCCTTGGCTAAATTCGGATGTTGAACTTCCATGGCATCACCGCCGTACGATGCAAACTCTTCGGATAAACGGCGCAGCCACTTGGTTGTCATATCGTAATGAAACGGATGCGCAATTACGGCTTTGCCGCCGGCCTCATGAATCCACTGCACAGCTTCTTGAATGCCTATCCACTGAGGTACTATATAGGCTTTTTTATCCTTGCCTAAATACTGAGTAAAAGCCTGCTGAAAATAATCGCACACGCCTTTGTCAACTAAGACTTGGGCAATGTGAGCGCGCGAGATACAGCCACTGGTTACCATATTTTGCGCAAGGGGTAATACGTCATGAATGCCTATTTTACTGAGCTTTTCGCATATTTTTTGGGCTCTTATTTGGCGTTTTTCGAGCTGCGTAGCGAGTCTTTGTACAAAAACGGGGCATTCATGATCCACCTCTAAGCCTAAAATATGAATTTCAAAGCCATGCCATCTAGTTGATATTTCGGTGCCGCTTATTAACGTAAGTTTTTGCTTATTGCGGGCTAGAATTGCGCGTGCGGGGGCTATCGCATCTATACAGTCGTGGTCGGTAATAGCGAGCACATCAACCTGCATTTGCTGCGCACGCATTAGCAGTTCGGCAACGCTTAGCTTACCATCTGAATGATGAGTATGACTGTGTAAATCAATTTTCAAATATATACCTTTTACGCGTAAAAAATGTTTTAAAATGGTGTCTGTACAAGCAAAGCAGCGACATAAAACGAGCCCCGTTTTAACGTACACAGCAGCTTACGCTTTAACTTCAGCTTATGTGACCACTTATCGTGGTGACTTGTACCGCCCCTTTTTTATCACATTAACAGGCGATAATCCGTCAGGGCATCAAAGTCAGTAATCATTACCACTGCACGGTGAAACATACCTTCAACTCATTTTGGCATTTTACCGTCTTGGCATTATAACGTACAATGACTCACCGTGTACATTGCGCTTTTGTCCGGCCTCAAGATAGACAAAAAGTACTTTACACCAGCGATGCATGTTAATTTATATTTGTGGTTGACATTAACTGCGTTATGGTTTCTCCTATAGGCCTAGAAAACAGGCAAATTAACTACCTTGCGGCGTTATCAATCACACTCTCACAAGGTTAATCGATAACAAAAACCCCAAGATAACGCATAAACATATTGGATATCTCATGCATTTAACACACATAATCACAATTTGGTGGTGGCACAGCCAGACTTAGGGTCAGGTTGCATGTGCGTGTTCGCATATCCAAGGCCCACATACTGGGCCTTTTTTGTTGTCAAATTTTAATACAATAAACACAAAGAAAGCCCGACAGGCATATTACCTATTGACTATACACCCTATATTAAGAGGCACAGTAAACTATGAATTTGTCGGATTTAGGAAGCCAGCCAGGCACAGTTGAAAGTATAGTGGTTGAAGCACCGTATATTGCTAATCCACTACACGCATACCATACTCTTGCTAACAAGCATTCTATACTGCTTGAATCAGCAGAAATTGACAGCAAAGACAACTTAAAGAGCCTTTTGTTGATTGACGCGGCTTTGCGTATCGAATGCAACAAAAATACAGTTGTTATTACAGCGCTGTCTGAAAATGGTCAGCCATTATTACCTTTCATAGCAGAGTTATTAAGCGATTATGCAAACCCCCAGCTACAGGCTGAGGCAGAGCATGCACAGGTCACTTCACTTACGCTCAACTTCGATACATGCGATGTCGACCTAGACGAAGACTCACGTTTAAAGCAGCGCAGTGTATTTGATGCCCTGCGCATTATACAATCATCGCTCAAAGCGCTTCGTCAACATCCTCACGCAGTTTTTTTAGCCGGTGTGTTCGCTTATGATTTATTAGCTAATTTTGAATCTCTGCCTGAGGTGCCTGAATCGAGTAATACCTGTCCTGACTATGTGTTTTATTTGGCTGAAACACTCATACTGGTCGATCATCAAACCAACAGCACCCAAATTATTGGCAGTGTATTTAGCGGTGAAGAAGTCGCCAAGCATTACTTTTCAGTCCATCAGCGATTAGAATTCATCACTAATCAAATAGCAAAGCTGCCAGAAGCAATTAATAGCAAGACCATACTGCCTATAGACCCTTCAACGCAGGTTTCAGTGAATAAGTCAGACCAAGCCTATTGTGAAGATGTGCTCGCGCTAAAAGAGAACATTCTGGACGGCGACATATTTCAAGTGGTGCCCTCGCGCACTTTCACCCTTGCTTGCCCTAATCCTTTACTTGCTTACGAGCAGCTAAAGTTAACCAATCCGTCGCCCTACATGTTTTATATGCAAGACCATGACTTTGTTATATTCGGCGCCTCGCCTGAATCAGCGCTCAAATACGACGCGACCACAAACTACGTTGAAATATACCCCATTGCCGGCACCCGACCGCGCGGTAAACGCAGCGATGGCAGTATTGACGTCGATTTAGACAGCCGCTTAGAACTCGATTTACAGCAAGACAACAAAGAAAAGTCTGAACATATTATGCTGGTAGATTTAGCTCGCAACGATGTGGCTCGAGTGAGTAAACCCGGCACCAGACACGTTAAAGATCTGCTGAAAGTTGACCGCTACTCGCACGTTATGCATTTAGTGTCGCGAGTAGTAGGTGAATTACGCGACGATTTAGACGCGCTGCACGCTTATCAAGCCTGTATGAATATGGGGACCTTAATAGGCGCACCCAAAATTAGCGCGGCCAGCTTAATAAGACACACCGAAAAAGAGAGGCGCGGCAGCTACGGTGGCGCGGTTGGCTATTTTAATGGCTTGGGTGATTTTGATACCTGTATTGTTATCCGTTCAGCCTTTGTAAAACACAACTTAGCGCACATACAGGCCGGCGCTGGCGTGGTGAATGATTCAGTACCGCAGTTTGAAGCTGATGAAACCACCGCAAAAGCGCAGGCGGTGATATCGGCAATAAAACGCAGCAACTCGGCGGTAAGCGAAAAAACGCAAAAGCAAGGGAGTAAGCAGCCGTGAAGAGCCAAACCTTGAGTCACCTAAAGCTGGTACTAATAGATAACCAAGATTCATTTACCTATAATTTAGTAGATGAGCTTCGTGTGCTGGGCGTCACTCTAACGGTGTTTAGAAACAGCATAGATACGCATAAAGTAATGGATAAGCTTCACCACTATAGTCAGCTTGGCCCTACTCTTCTTATGCTATCACCGGGACCTGGTTCACCCAGCAATGCAGGTAACATGCCCGCCATTCTTGAACAAGTAAAAGGCAAATTTCCCGTGCTGGGTATCTGTTTAGGGCATCAGGCTATAGTGGAAAGTTACCACGGTAAAATAGCCAGAGCGCCGCAGGTTATGCACGGAAAATCGTCCATGATGAAGCATGATTATCCTAAACTTTTTAAAAATCTACCATCGCCTATGGCCATTGCGCGCTATCATTCCTTGGCCGCAGTGCATGTACCAGAATGTTTGCAAGTTATTGCAGATATAGACGGGCTTCCCATGGCAGTGCTGCACAACAATGATAAGATGCTCGGCTTCCAATTTCATCCCGAGTCGGTACTAACCAGTCAAGGTAGCCAACTGTTATTACAAGCGATGCAATATTTACTTAGCGCGCCTATTACCGCAAGCAATACAGATGAAACCAATGCACAAAGCGAAGGGAAATAACATGAACCCAGCATATTTTGACCTGCTTGAAGCACTTTACCAAGGCGGCTCACTTAGTCAGTCGCAAAGCTACGCTATTTTCAACGATGTTATGCGCGGAGATATGGGCAATCTAGAGCTAACAGCTTTTTTAGTGGCGCTTAAACTCAAGGGTGAAACCAGTGAAGAGATAGCCGGTGCTGCTGCTGCCATGCGCGACAATGCCGTTGTATTTGCACGACCCGACTATGCGTTTAGCGATTTAGTAGGCACAGGTGGAGACGGTCACAACACTATCAATATTTCAAGTGCAGCGGCGGTAGTTGCGGCGAGCTGTGGTATTAAGGTCGCTAAACATGGTAATAGAAGTGTGTCGAGTAAATCAGGCTCTTCTGATCTATTCGCTGGTTTTGGTATCAAGCTTGATATGAGCCCGCAAACTGCTCGCAAATGTTTAGACGAGGCTGGCTTTTGCTTCTTAGCCGCGCCCGTTTATCACACCGGTGTAAAGCATGCTATGCCAGTACGTTTAGCGCTCAAAACGCGCACCTTGTTTAATGTGTTAGGCCCGTTAGCAAACCCTGCTAGTCCAAGCCATGGCATATATGGCGTATACGAACCTAAATTAGTGCCTATTTACGCGCAAACCTTGTTAAACTTGGGCCATGAAAACGCCTTGGTAGTGCATGGTTCAGGCCTTGATGAAATAGCGCTGCATGGTCCATCTACAGCCATTCATGTGCATAATAACACCTTACACGAATTCACGCTTGCGCCTAGCGACTTCGGCATAAGTGAAATGCCGCTAAATGCGATACTAGGTGATACACCTGAATATAATGTGAACGCAATAAATAAGGTGTTTAATGGCGAGGGTGAATCTGCACACATCCACGCCATTGCGATTAACGCCGCCAGCCTGCTGTGGTTACATGACACGCAGCAGCCATTTAGAACCCACTTCAATACGGTTATGCAGGCTATTGCAGAAAAAAAACCTATGCAGACCATTTCCCATGCAGCACGTATCAGTCAAGGAGGTTTATAGTGGCAAATGTGTTAGAACAGATTATTGCGGATAAACGCGAAGAATTAACCCTAAAAAAAGAGCAGCTTCCCTTAGTGCACTTCAAAGACAAACTTACCTTAAGTGACAACTCGTTTTTTGACGCCCTAGCAGCAAAAGGCACTAGCTATATTTTCGAATGTAAAAAAGCGTCGCCTTCAAAAGGCCTAATAAGAGAAAATTTCGATCTTGATGAAATAACCGAGGCTTATCAAAAAGAAGCTGCGTGCTTTTCTGTACTAACCGACGAAAAATACTTTCAAGGTAAATTCGAGTATTTACAGTATGTAAGCAACAGAGTGTCTCAGCCAACTATTAATAAAGATTTTTTTGTAGATGAGTACCAAGTTTATTTAGCGCGCTATTTAGGCGCTAACGCTGTATTACTGATGCTGTCGGTGCTAAACGATGAAGAATATACACATCTTGCTAGCGTAACTCACGCTTTAAAAATGGATGTATTAACCGAAGTTAGTAACGCCCAAGAGACCGAGCGAGCGCTTGCACTTGGTGCGAACATCATCGGCATAAACAATCGCGACTTGCGCGATTTGTCTACCGATTTGGCGACCACTGAACGTTTAGCCCCAGTTATTCGAAGTGATGCACGCTTTAAGGGTGTTATAATTTCAGAATCCGGTATTTACACGAATCAGGATGTCCGCAGACTCTCCCCGTTTGTAGACAGCTTTTTAGTCGGCAGTGCACTAATGGCTAAAGTTGACCTAAACCTAGCGGTTTCGCAACTTGTTTATGGCGACATTAAAGTGTGCGGTATCACCAGTATTGAACAAGCAAAGCTGGTGGCAGGTTTTCCGGTTAGTTATTTAGGCTTAATTTTTAGCCCAAATTCGAAGCGCTACATAAGCATGGAAACCGCGCTTGAAATTACCCAACAGGTGAAACAGGCTTATGTGGGCGTGTTTGTTAATCAGCCCCTAGAGCAAGTGCTTGAGTATGCACACAAACTGTCTTTACGGGCGGTACAACTGCACGGCCAAGAAGGTTTACAATATACGGCCGATCTTAAAAAACTACTGCCGCCACAGTGTGAAATTTGGAAGGCAATGTCGGTAGACGTGGTTGAGTCTCAATCGATAAATGCGGCCTTTAGTACCCTTCACTCGCAAATAAACTCTGGGATGTTGTCGCGTGTATTGCTGGACTGCAAAGTGGGTGAGCAAACAGGTGGCACCGGCAATAGTTTCAACTGGCGCTTGTTAGACAGCATAAAAGAAAAGTCTGCGCTTGTATTGGCAGGCGGTTTATCAAGCACCAATATTCAAGCGGCAAGCCAAATAGGCGTTGGCATTATTGATGTCAATTCAGGCCTTGAAGATGCGCCTGGCATTAAAACGCAGGCTAAATTAATAGAATTGTTCGCGCTCGCGCGTTCGTAAAACGCATATAAAGAGACATATAATATGAATAAATTAGACTCAAAGTTTGGCGATTTCGGCGGTACGTATGTACCAGAACTCCTTATCCCGGCACTTGACCAATTAGAACAAGCCTTTTTAGACGCTAAAGATGATCCCGCGTTTCAAAAAGAATTTATGGATTTACTTAAAGACTATGCGGGTCGCCCTACGGCCATGACCTTGTCTAGAAACCTAGTTTCAAACCCGCTGGTAAAGCTGTATTTAAAGCGTGAAGATTTATTGCACGGCGGCGCGCACAAAACCAATCAGGTTTTGGGACAAGCGTTGTTATGCAAACGTATGGGTAAAACCGAAGTAATTGCCGAAACAGGCGCCGGACAGCATGGCGTAGCAACCGCCCTAGCCTGCGCGCTGCTTGGCTTAAAAGCGCGCATATACATGGGTGCTAAAGACGTTGAACGTCAGTCGCCCAATGTATTTAGAATGCGCTTAATGGGCGCACAAGTAATACCCGTCAATTCAGGCTCAGGCACCTTAAAAGACGCCGTAAACGAAGCCATGCGAGACTGGTCAGCCTCTTACGAAACCTCGCATTACTTGCTAGGCACCGCCGCAGGTCCTCATCCTTTCCCTACTATAGTGCGTGAATATCATCGCATGATTGGCGAAGAAACCCGTGCTCAAATTATGGAAAGAGAAGGCCGCCTGCCCGACGCCGTCGTGGCCTGCGTTGGCGGTGGCTCAAACGCCATTGGCATGTTTGCCGACTTCATCGACGAACCAAGCGTGAGGCTTATAGGCGTTGAACCAGCTGGTAAAGGCGTGCACACCAAAGAGCATGGCGCGACCATTGTTACTGGCAGCAAAGGCGTACTGCACGGCGCATACACCTACATTATGCAAGACAAAGACGGTCAAATTGAAGAGTCTTACTCGGTCAGTGCAGGACTAGACTACCCCGCGGTAGGCCCGCAGCACGCCTTTTTGCATGAAACAGGACGCGCCGAATATTACGCCGTTACCGACACCGAAGCATTAAACGCATTTAAGCTCTTGTGCAAAAAAGAAGGTATTATTCCCGCGCTTGAGCCATCCCACGCACTAGCGCATGCGCTGAACATGGCCGATGATGCCGAAGAAGAAATGATCATTGTGGTCAACCTGTCAGGTCGAGGCGATAAAGATCTTGAGCACGTCACTAAAATTTTAGGAGATGATTTATAATGCAGTCACCAAAAGATACTGGTCGTTATAAAACAATGTTTGCAAACTTATCGGCTAAAAAACAAGGGGCCTTTGTGCCCTTCGTGATGCTGGGCGACCCTGACTTTGAAACCTCACTTGATATCCTTCGCACATTGGTAAAGAACGGTGCAGATGCCTTAGAGCTTGGCATACCCTATTCCGACCCTATTGCCGACGGCCCGACTATTCAAAAGGCCAGCATACGCGCTTTGGGCTCGGGCATACGCCCCCATGACTGCTTTGCCATTTTGAAGCAGCTTAGAGCTGAGTATGCCGATATTCCTATCGGTTTATTATTATATAGCAACTTAGTGTTGGCAAAAGGCGTAGACACGTTCTATAAATCTGCCTTTGAAGCCGGCGTTGACTCAATTTTAATTGCCGATGTACCGCTGCGTGAAGCCCAGCGTTTTATTGACGCTGCCATAAACAACAGCATTCAACAAATACTCATTGCCCCGCCTAACGCGAGTGACGAAACCCTGTCTTTAATTGGCGAAAAATCCAGTGGCTACACTTATTTACTGGGCCGATCGGGTGTTACTGGAGCTGAATCGGCGGTTGAAATACCTGCTGCAGAACTTGTGGCTAAACTGGAAAAGTACAAAGTAGCGCCGCCTTTAATCGGCTTTGGTATATCAACGCCGCAGCAGGTGAGTTCAGCCATTCAAGCAGGCGCAGCAGGCGCTATATCAGGCTCAGCCACGGTGAATATAATTGCTAAAAATTTAGCTAACAGCAAAGACATGCACCAGCAGTTAGGCGAATTCGTGGCCACCATGAAAGCAGCCACGCATTTATAAAAGGAAGTCAGCATGTATTATATGATTTATGCGCAAGACGTGCCAAACAGCTTGGGAAATCGCTTAAGAGCACGCCCTGACCACGTGGCAAGACTTACCTTATTGGCCAATGAAGGCAGGCTGCTCGCCGCGGGGCCGACCCCGGCGATAGATGCCCACGACCCTGGCCCTGCGGGATTTACCGGTTCTCTTATTGTGGCTGAGTTTGGAAGTCTTGAGCAGGCACAAAAATGGGCCGATGCCGACCCTTACATTAGCGCCGGCGTATATGAAAAAGTAACGGTGAAGCCGTTTAAAAAGGTACTCCCTTAATAACAACCGCTGGATTAAGGATAGGCAATACCTATTGTTAATTAATCCAGCTTTTTTAGCCATTCAGCCGAGGCAAAATCTGACTATTGAGGAAGCTCAGCGGCAGTAGGCGTGACCAAGTCTTTATCATCTCCCGACAGCAAAATAGCAAGCCATCTGCTGCTTTCTTGCGACTCTAAACCAATCTTAACGACCATGGTTAGCGGCACAGATAGCAGCATGCCCACGGTGCCAAGTAGCCAGCCCCAAAATATTAAAGATAGAAATACCACCAAGGTAGACAAGCCCAAGCCTCTACCCATAAAGCGTGGCTCTATTAAATTGCCCATTACCATGTTCACCGTTATAAAGCCTAGGCCTGCTAATCCGGCTTGTACAAAACCAAATTCAACAAAGGCCATAAGCACCGCCGGTATCGCCGCAATAATTGAGCCTATATTAGGAATAAAGTTGAGCATAAAAGATAGCACCGCCCACAGCATATAGTGGTCAACGCCTAAAAAATATAGCCATGCACCTATAATGATACCCGTTGCTACGCTCACCATCATTTTAATAACTAGATATTGATTAACCGATTTCAAAAACCGGTCTATGTGAGGAAGCTTCATGTCGGGGTCTGAAAACGCAATGTGCACTCGTCTAGGCATAGTCTCGGCTTCAAAAAGCATGAAAATAACGGTGAGTAAAATAAGAAATACGTTTGAGAGCACCGCGCCCATACCTGCGATAAAGTTAGTCGCAACGGTCATCGCCATGGCTGGATCGAGGTAATTAACGACAATACTTTCGTCAATATGAATATTTACCAGCGCCATTTTACTTACTATCCATGCAAATTCACCCGAGAGCTGTTCTTTGTAATTCGGCAAGTTAGCCCGAAACTCTGCCATTGACTGGGTAATTAATCCTGCCAACATAAATCCAATCACTACTATTAGGAGTATTACAAAGGTAACGGACAGCCACCGAGGCACTTTGTATTGGCTTGACCAATTAATGAGCGGGCTGACCGCAATCGCAATAAAAACAGATAATAAAAAGGGCACTAACACGACACTGGCAGCTTTAATGCCCGCCAGAACAATGATCACACTGGCCATTAGGATAAATGCTTTTATTACGGGTGTATTACTTTCCATTTTATTTCCAAGGTGGGTTAGCATTTTTCAATACCGTCGCATGGCAAAATCGTTAAGACAGTATACATTTATTTTTTGTGTATCTGATTTTTCAATGAAGCGTTTTTACGGCAATTTTTAACAACTCAACGTTGCAACAGTTTTCACTAGCGCAGTATTATCAAGGAATACAATATTTTATGAATCTTAATCTTGCCACTATTCGCATTAAAAATCTTAGGCTACGCACTTACATTGGTATCAATGAAGATGAGATAAAAAATCAGCAAGATGTCGTAATAAATATATTAATTCATTACGATGCAAAACAGGCCTCCGACTCAGACCAAATGCAAGACGCTCTAAATTATAAAACAATTACTAAAGCAATCATACGTTTGGTCGAGGACAACCGGTTTTCATTACTAGAAAAGCTTACCGCAGATATTTTGGCTGTAGCCGCTGAACACCCATCGGTTACTTTCGCAGAGGCTGAAGTCGATAAACCGCACGCACTGCGTTTTTCTGACTCAGTTTCTTTAGCACTTTCATGCACCAAAGATTAAAGAGAGAATAATCATGCAACATGTGCTTATTTCAGGCGGTACTGGACTTATTGGCAGGCGCTTAATTAAAAACCTGCAGGACAAATACAAAATAACCGTGATTAGTCGCGATCCAAGCCGCGCTAAGCGTCTTTTAGGAGATAACATAGGCACCGTGAGCCTTGATGAAATTTCACATATAAACGACTACAGCGCTATTATCAATTTAGCCGGTGAGCCTATCGCGGATAAGCGCTGGACCGATAATCAAAAGCAAGTCATTTGTGATTCTCGCTGGGACATTACCACCCGCCTCGTTGACCTCATTAACAATGCCCGCGACAAGCCTGAGGTATTCATTAGTGGTTCAGCGGTTGGCGTATATGGGCGTCAAGGAGACACTCCTATAAATGAAGACTTTGAAGACTATCACGACGAGTTTTCATCGCAGGTGTGTCGCAAGTGGGAGAGCATTGCGCTTGGCGCACAAACACGCGTATGTATTGCCCGTACGGGCATTGTACTAGACGAAAACGGCGGTGCATTAGCCAAAATGATGATGCCGTTTAGATTAGGCCTAGGCGGTCCTATTAGCGCTGGCAACCAGTTTATGTCATGGATTCATATCGAGGATATGGTTAAAGCCCTCGAATTCATGCTGACCAACGACAAATGCAAGGGCCCTTATAATTTTACCGCGCCTAACCCTAATACCAACGCATTTTTCTCGATTAAACTGGCCAAACGCTTAGACAGGCCCTGCATATTCAGGGTGCCAAAAGTGGTCATTAAAACCCTCATGGGCGAATCGTCTGACTTAGTCCTTTATGGGCAAAAAGTGCTGCCCGAACGCTTAATGGCGGCAGGATTTACCTTTAGCTATCCTACCCTTGAAGAAGCTTTAAACGCTTTAGACATATAAGTAGTGCCTTTAAGCTTACTCTTGCTCCTAGGTAAATATTGAATGCTATTAGGCAACTGCTTAGGTTTACCGCCGGTGCCGTTATCTTTTTAGGTAGCGGTACCGGCGGTTTCTGCTGGCAATAGATTTATTGGTGATATTTTCTTAGATAAGCACACCAGTGGTTCTGTCAAACCTATATTCAATTGCGTTTGGGTAGTTTCCAGTTGAAACAATGATATTGCTTGTAACCACTGTATGGGGGCAGCTTTCTAAACCAATACCCAGTCAGCAAAAGGATGCGAAGTGGCGGTATGAATAATAAGGTTGTTGCTAATAATGCTACTTTCCTTGCTGGGCTGGCTATACTTTTGAACGTGTTGTTTTGCACTATCCAATCTACCGAGCGATGCACATCTGTTCCAACAATATAGAAATAAGGCCCTATTCCTGCGGTAAAAAGAATCATAAGTTTAGCATCGTCTAATTAAAAATACCGTTCAATAAATCAATAATTAATACTAAGGGCCAGTTTCATGCTGGTGCGTCATTTGTTAGTCTTGTTTAGTAGGCAGGGAACTGGAGCCTACGCAAAATTAGCCTGCTTGTAATTAGGCGCGCTATAACGTTTGGGTTTGGCCTTTTAGATATTGCCTTAAACAACGCAGCTTTATCAATTAGTTGCTTGGCAAGTTTCTATACTTGAAGAGTGCCGAGTAAACCTGAACTTAAAATAATCTCAAGGAGAGACAATATGCAAGAATTAAAATGTGATCAAGTAGCAATTGTAAGCGGTGGAATATTTGGGAACGTACTCATTGGCGTTGCACTGGGGTATGTAGGAGAAAGAATAATTAACAGTGGAAGTAGCAGCTTCAGTAATCACATAAATAGCTTTAGTTCGAGAAACCATAGTGGAAGCAACAGTTTCTTTTTGATAAACAGACATCGTTTCAACTCAACGATTTAGTATTTACTTAGTGTAGGTAGGGCTCTTTATTTTGCCCTATCTTGTTCACTAAGCTATAAAGATTAGGTACACATGAAATTTTTATTTTTTATTTTTATTGGATTTTTGACATCAACTATTCTTCACTGGTTTTTTGATTTTTCATTTTTAATCGAAATGAGTATCCTGGGTATTATTATCGTAATAGTCTATTTGATTGATAGGTACCTCGTAAAAAAGAAAGGATCTAAGGATCAGGTTCGTTGAACGCTAAATAGCGCTTATTTCAAAACAACTGTTCATAGACACAGACAAATTTAAACTAATATTTCAGTGCATATACGGGATTTGATTTTTAATGAGCTTGACCCTTAGGACCTCTCAACAATACCGCCAGCGCTACTAAGCTACCTTCTTATTGTTTATATAACACCCCTGCGTTAGCGAATAACGCCCTTTTCATTTAGGTTATCTTCCTTTTAGTCAAAGTAACTCAACCTTCTTTTAAATGGCTGGTTTTGCCAGCTTCGCTGGGCAAACAAAAAAGGCCAAGTCATTGACTTGGCCTTTTTTGTACCTAAAGCTGATTAGTTACGAACAACAGCAGGGTTAGTTACCACTACGGTGGCTGTACCGTCTTGTGCAGTAGCAAAAAACTGTGCCAGCTGTAGCTGCATTTCAACCGTGGTTGGCGCACTTGGTATTGGCGATAGTAGCGAACCATGAGAGCCGGCTATAAACCGCACAAGTCCACTGCCTGGACTTGTAGAACTCACTCCTTGTAGACCAATTAAGCGAGCTAGCGCTTCGGTGCCAGAAAGAGGTGGTACAAAGTTCGGAATAGTTTGGTCGGGCAAAGCTGTGCTGCCGTCGTCGTTGGTGCCACCACCAACAACCTCTGCCATATATACCGGAGTAGTTTGCGCCCCAAGAATACTTGCGTAAGTATTAGGGTCGCCCGAATCTAGCATCGTTTGTGCAGCATAGGCAAATTGACCAAATAATGCAGCAGCGCTTGCTTGCTGCTGCTCATTAAACCCTGAAGAAAACGCAGCATAAGCACCGGGTATGGCGGCCGTTACCGTTAATTCGTTTTCTGCGGCAAACTGACCTAAGAATGCTTGAAATTCGGTTGATGAGGCAGCAAACAACGAGCCTTTAACTAAATTACCAAACGATCCCGACTCTAATAAGAAACCAGCAATACCGCCACCGGGAACGTTTAAGCCTACACCTTTAAATGCGTACATACTGTCAAAACCGGCTAATGCAGGATTCACCTGAGCGAGGCTTTCGTTAGCCATAGCAACGGCGGTATGTCCAACAATAGCGCCTAAAGATTGGCCAGCCAGATACACACTAGACACATCTAAGTCAACGCTACCAGAGGTGTCTACCACTGCGTTTAAACCTAATCTTAGGCCCATTAAATCAACCACACCTTGGCGGTTATTATCGCGAGAAGACAATAAACTTGCCAAGTTAAAGTAGTCCGTTGTAGACCCACCAGCACCGCTTGTAGCGTTAACAATAGTGCCATCTTCTAATACAAACCCGCGCTCACCGTGTAGAGGCTGATCAATTGCAACGGTTGCAAAACCCGCCAATGAGAGTGTGCCACTAGCTGCCAACATTGCTTCTTTACTACTTGTAATACCATGAGCTAGTATCACTACAGGCCAACCTGCATCAGGTTTGCTTATTGCTGTAACCGCAGGATTGAGGGCAGCAAGAGCGGAAATTAAGTTGACGTCTGGCACCGATATTTGAACATTGAGCGTTTCTGAACCATCAACATTACGACCTTTGGCTTTCGGAATAGGACTGTAGCGGGTTAAATGTCGGCTATCAAGAATGCCTAAACCCGAAACATCTACGTCTAGTAAATTACCGCCAGACGCTGCCTGACAATAATCATTTAAAGGTCCAACAGGTAACGAGCCGTTGGCAATGAGAGTGGGAATATTGGCCGCACCAATACCTTGTAATGCTACGCCGTTAGTACAAGCTGCTTGCCAGCTGTCTGTTAATGGCTGGGTTGGGCTTAAATAATAAGGTAAGTCGATTGTCCCTTTAGTCACCTGAGCAGAACATAGTAGGCCAAAAGTGGAAAAGGTAGCTGTTGCTGTAGCAAACAACGGTGAAGCTGGGTTACTTAGCGTGGCAAGAAGTCCTCCACAGGTGCCTAAGCCTACAGCTTGTAATCCTCCAAAACGTTCAGCGCCTAAGAATAATGGCGCCACAACGTCAAAAGCCGTTTTTGGTGATGATGCATCTACCACAATGGCAGGCAAAAGCTTACCCGCCGCGGCTGTTGCCGCTCCAACATCGGCACCTCCCGCTACGGCAGCACCAACGGCTTGAGCAAAACCACCAATTTGTAAGCCTTTTATGGTGTTAAAAATGCCAGTGGTGGTTTGAGTCGTAAATGTTGAGCTATAGATAATTGAATCTGCGGCAACACCGCCTTGACCAACAATAACCGACTCATAAGAATTTATAAGCCCTTGTAGTGCTAACTGTGCATCTGAAGCAAGCGGCAATGATCCACTAGGCTGACGTACTAAATCATAGGTTGTTGAGCCTTGTAATGATTGACCATCACTCGCTTTGAGCCCGTCAGTGAGCACAACGTAATAGCTGGTAGCGCCGTCAAAGGCTTTTAATGGAACAATATTAATGTTGTTGCCTGATGCTTGGGCTACAAAATCCTCGCCAAAATTGAGTTCATTATATATTTTGCACCCGGTTAACGGGGGCGCACTAGTACAGTCTGGATCTCTTAGATCGCCACCAATGGCGCCCCTAAAAATCCTCACTGAGCCGGGCATAGCAACAGAACCTGCATCTAAACTAATCCCATCAGGGTGAGCGGTAGATATCGCAAATGCCGCCTGCGTGCTCCACCCATCTTGAGCACCAAGAGCAATACCAGGTTCGGCGTAGTTGGCGACCCCCTCATTGAGTGCTCTAGATGCCACCTCAGCAGGTAGCTCAAGTGTGCCATCTTGCGTTTGGCCAGCTAATGCAAATAACAAATCAGTAGGCACGGGTAAAACACCGTTGGAAGGGTCAAACATGACTCGTGATGCAGGTCTTTCAGGTGTTACCTCTGCTTGTAGATCTTCAATCGTTTCTCCGCCACATCCAGCTAAACCTAAGGCAGTCACAACGCACGTGCTCACTAACAGTTTTTTCATTCTATCTCCCACTTCTTTTGTAGATATGTAATTAATTATTTTATGCATACGGCTTAAAAACACACGCTAATGCTAAGTACTAGTATGACCAGTTAATATAATGGTCTATATTATTGACTTTATGTTCAATTTGCAAAGTGTTTGTAAACGTAATGTAATAAAAACTCACTATCGCCCGCTACGTACTCGTGTAGTCTTTATATATATTTCATATACCGCGCTATTTTTCGCGACCTTTCATCTTATCTTCCAGCGCCGCAGCTTGCGCAAATTTACGGCGACCAACAAAAGCGCGTTCTTCTATGATATATTGACCCACTTTCAGGCACATAGAGTATTTCATGAGTTCAACCCTGCAAGCCGCACTGTGGATGCTGGGCGCAATATTTAGTTTTACCACCATGGCGATTGCAGGACGAGAACTCAGCGCTAATTTTGATACCTTTGAAATTATGCTGTATCGCTCAGCTATTGGCCTGCTGATTGTGCTAGTAATACTGTATGCAAGTGGCGCATACCGCAAAATTGGGATTGGCGCCTGGCGCACTCACCTTGTGCGCAATGTGTTTCATTTTACCGGTCAGAACCTATGGTTTTTTGCGCTAAGTGTTATTCCCTTAGCACAGGTTTTTGCGCTGGAATTTACCTCGCCACTGTGGGTTATTTTGCTTGCGCCCTTTTTACTAGGTGAACGTCTTACCCTTATACGCTCTATTGCCGCTCTTATGGGCTTTGTTGGGGTTTTAATTGTGACGCGCCCTTCTGTTGATAATTTGCATCCGGGCGTTTTTGCAGCCGCAGCGTGCGCATTCTTCTTTGCGCTTACCTACATATTTACCAAACGCTTAACGCGCACCGAAAGTATCGGGGCAATTATGTTCTATCTTTGTGTTCTGCAGCTTATTTTTGGTGTAATTTGCGCCGGTTACGATGGTGACATTGCCGCGCCTAGCAAAGCAGATATACCTTTACTAAGCCTGCTTGCATGCTGCGGACTATTAGCCCATTTTTGTATTACAAAAGCACTCACTATAGCGCCAGCAACCTTTGTTGCCCCCCTTGATTTCGTGCGTCTTCCCATTGTTGCGATAGCGGCAATGGTCATTTATAAGGAAGCGATTGACGTGTGGGTTATTGTAGGGGCCACTGTTATATTTGCTGGCAACTACTTGAATGTATGGGTGGAAACGCGCAAGCGCGCGCAAGTATAAACTCGTGTGCGCCTACCATTTTGTTCAGGGCATTATAAAGCAGGCTAATTGGCAGCAGGCGAAAAACCTACACACCTGAGATCATAACAGTGATCAGCCTGCAGATATAAAACCTGTCTACCTCAAACCTTAAAGCTTCACCTATACCATTTTACGCAACAAATGCGCGGTGTTCAGCGACAACAGTCGCCAGCAGCTTAACGCGCCCAGCAGGCCAACAACCAATGCGCCCACTAGCGGTGCAATGATCCAGTATTCAAAATGCAGCGAAAATGGCATTTGAAAGACCAATGTTTGCAGTAAGTATAAGCTGAACTCATTCGCTAATGCGGCCATTAAGCCTGCCACCCCGCCAATAATAAAGAATTCGTTTATGACACTAAAACGTATGCTGATGCCTTTTAAACCCAAGGTGCGTAAAATGGCAAGCTCTTCTAGGCGCTCATCCATGCTGGCCTGCACTTGGGCCACTAGCACTAAGGAGCCTGCCACTAAGACCAATATTAAAATAAACTCAACGGCCATAGACACCTGATCAATAATTTCGCGCACCTGATTAATGCGGGCGTCTACGTCAAATAAAGTCACACTGGCAAACGGCGCCATAAGCGCAGCAATTTCATTTTTGCGCGACTCATCTAAATTAAAACTAGTGATGTAGGTGGCACTGAAGTTTTCCATTGCTTTAGGATGAAGCACAAAAAAGAAATTAGGCTGCAGAGTTTGCCAGTTTACTTTGCGCATGCTGGTCACTTCGGCGTTAATGATTTCACTGCCTAAATTAAAGGTTAACGTGTCGCCCAATTCAATGTTTAACCTGCCGGCTATTTCGGTTTCAACTGACAGCGGCACCGGTTCGCCTTCTTGCCAGTTGTCGTGCCACTTACCGTCTACAATTTCATTGCCGCTTTGCAGCACCGTGGTCCAGCTTAAATTTGCCTCGCGGCCAAGGCCCTGGCGTCCATCGTTAGCTGCCTCTTCACCCTCTTTGGTCACGTCGGTACGTACTTTGTCATCGTTAATCGCCACAAAGCGACCGCGCGCGACGGGGTAAAATTTCTCGTAGCTTACGTTATTGGCAGTAAAGTGTTCTTTAAGACCTTCTTTTTGCGCTTCGGTAATATTAGCAACAAAATAATTTGGCGTACCTTCTGGCAGCTGGTCGCGCCACTGCTTAACCAAGTCGTTACGCATCACCAGCACTACTAACAGCAGCATTATGGTAATAGCAAAACTAATTAGCTGGACCGAGTTACCCATAGCACGGCGTCTAATTCTGGCCCATGCCAAGGTCCATGCGCCCATGCTGCCGCTGCCTAATTTTCTACCCACAATAATGAGTACGTGCGTCATCAGCAGTAAGCTTGCAACCAACACAATACCACCTGCAAACAAAATGCCACTTATTTTTAAATTGCCGCTATATACCCACATCAGTAAAAATACAGCGCCGCCTGACAAAGCAAACTGTAGCACTTTTGACGACACTGTTGAGCTTATGTCTCGACGAAGCACGCGCAAAGGCGGCACCGAAAACAGCTGTAACAAGGGGTATAAAGAAAACAGCAAAGCACAGGTAACGCCGGTAAATACCGCAATTCCAAGGGGGCGCCAGTACCATGTATTTAAGGCAACCTCTACTTGGCCCTGCAGACCAACCGCAACCGCCTGCTGAATTAGGTAGCCCACAATACTACCAAGCACAATGCCCAACAGCGTAATAAAGCTGATTTGAATCAGGTAAATAGTTCTTACCATTGATTTACCCGCGCCCAGGGTTTTCATTATTGCCACAGGGTCAAAATGACGCTGACTAAAACGCTGGGCCGCCACCGCGATAGACACCGCCGCTAATACAATCGCCAACAGACTTGCCAGCAAGAAAAACTCTTCGGCGCGCGCAATTGAGTTGCCTATCGCCGATTCATCATCTTCAATACTGGTCCACCGGTGCACTTCTCGATTCATCTGCGGACGTAGCCAATTATAATAGTCGTCTAAATCGCTAGGCTCGCCGGTAAAATAATATTTGTATCGGACTCTGCTGCCCGGGCCCGTAATTTTGGTTTGCTCAATATCGAGCTGATTCATTAGCAAGGTTGGGTCGGTGTTAAATACGCTAAACCCAGCGTCAGGGATTTCACTCAAGATTTGGGTCACTTTGAGCTTTGCTTCGCCTACTTCTACTTCATCACCAATATTAAGGGCTAACACCTGCATTAAACGCGAGTCGGCCCATACTTCGCCAGCGGGCACTGATTGCGAAGTGACAATACCTTCACCAAAAGGTATGTCAGCTAATTTTACACTGCCTTTTAGCGGATACGCCGCGTCAACCGCTCGAACATCTGATAGTGCTAACTCGTCACCGGCGAATACCATAGAGCGTGTGGACAGCTGAAATGCCGTGCTTAAATTATACTTGCTGGCCTCTTCAATCCACAGAGGATCGACCGGCGCTCTTGAGCGAAGCTGACTATCGGCGGCAATGAATTCGGCGCTGCGATCGGTGAGTGCCTGCTGCAGGCGCTCTGAGAATAAGGATAGGGACAGTACTGACGCTACCGCCAATATTATTGCTAACAATATGATTGTTAGTTCGCCACGGCGCGCTTCATGCTTAAATAAGCGCCATGCTAAATTAAAAGCCATCATAATTAGTCTCCCGACACCACTTTAAGACGCGGCTGCTGCTCCACTAATTCGCCCGCGGTCATGCGCAATTGCCGGTCGCATTTTTCTGATAGCTGGCTGTCATGGGTGACTAATATGAGCGTAGTGTCAGAGTTCTTGTTTAAGGCGAACAATAAATCTTCTACTTTTTTGGAGTTTACTGAATCGAGGTTGCCGGTAGGTTCATCAGCGAATAAAATTTTGGGGTTGGTAATAAAGGCTCTAGCAATGGCCACTCTTTGTTGTTCGCCGCCCGACAACTGATTAGGAAAATGCTGCGCACGATGTTCAAGCCCTACTTTGACTAAAATGTCATTAGCCAGTTTTTTTGCATTAGGCAGACCCGCGATTTCAGCCGGTAACATAATATTTTCCAGCGCTGTTAAGCTTTGTACCAGCATAAAGCTTTGAAAAATAAAGCCTACTTTTTCACCTCGTAAGCGAGCGCGCTGTTCTTCATCTAAGCTGTGAAGTGGCTCGCCGTCTAATATAATCTCGCCGGTGCTAACTTCATCTAAGCCTGCTAGTAGGCCTAGCAGGGTTGATTTACCCGAGCCAGAGGCGCCTATTACCGCCACACTTTCGCCCGCTTTTACTTGAAAGCTAATAGGATGAAGGATCTGTAACTCACCTTCATTCGTAATGACTTTCTTAGTAACGTTTTTTGTTTCGATCATCAAAGGGGCTTGACTCATAGTGGCACATTCTTCCTATAAATTGGTAGCAGGCTATACAGCACGCAAAAAAAGCGGACTTTTAGGTATCCGCTTAGGGCTATTATTAATTAGTCTTTTATTCGCAAATTTTGCAGTTTCAGATCAGAGTGGCAGTGCTCAAAAAGTCGCTGGTGAACACAAATTACTGGTTCTAGGCGACAGCTTAAGCGCCGCGTATGGGCTAAGTGCACATCAAGGTTGGGTATATTTACTCGCCCAGCAATGGCGGCAAAGCAACACGCCTATTGAGGTTATAAACGCTGCTATAAGCGGCGATACTACCGACGGCGGCCTTGCGCGCTTGCCCCGCTTACTTGCCTTACATCAACCCACTCATTTATATATAGAGTTGGGGGGAAACAACGCATTGCAAGGGCATAACCCACGTAAGATTAAACAAAATTTAATTAACATGATTGAATTAGCCAAAGACAATAACGTTGAAGTTATCATTCAAGAAATGCAAATACCGACCAACTATGGCGCTCGCTATACCAAAGCTTTTACAGCTATTTTTCACGACTTAGCAAAACAGTTTGATATACCGCTTATTCCGTTTTTTCTGCAGGATATAGCACTAGATGCAAGCTTAATGCAGCGAGATGGTATTCACCCAACGAAAGAGGCTCAGTCTTTAATTGTTGATTTCATGGCGCCTAAGTTATTAATGGCGATTAACTCTTAATACCTG
>Ga0136561_1000122_pt1 | contig 27974 bp, 21 predicted proteins | sample AntRauMeHopE1498_FD_104641 | JGI IMG/M metagenome (GOLD analysis project Ga0136561, IMG submission 104641) | Saline lake microbial communities from Rauer Islands, Antarctica - Metagenome Hop E1 #498 | ecosystem: Environmental > Aquatic > Non-marine Saline and Alkaline > Saline | place... | reverse complement strand
TCATTCAAAAAGAAGAGATAGATTTAGTGCCTATTATTCAAAATTTAGTGGGAATTTACCAACCGCTGGCCAAAGAAAAAGGCTTAACGCTAGCGCTTAATATCCCTGAAAATGCGAAGGTAATTGCTGATCAGCGTAAAATTGAACAAGTTTTAGATAATCTGATCTCAAATGCGGTGAAATACACCCAAAAGGGAAAAGTAGATGTACTAGTCACCAATTTAACCGATAAATTAGAAATAGGAAAAGGCGTGGAAGTTTCGATTTCTGATACGGGAACAGGCATAGATGTGCATCATTTGTCGCATTTATTCGAGCGTTTTTACCGTACAGATAAAGCCCGTAGCCGTAATTTAGGTGGCACGGGTTTAGGGCTTTCTATTGTTAAAAGTATTCTTGAGCTGCACCAAAGCACTATAAATGTAGAGAGTGAAGTAGGCAAAGGCAGTAGGTTTTGGTTTACTATTTGAGTGTTGAGTTATGAGTGTTGAGTTATGAGTGTTGAGCGAGTGAGTAATACTGACGAGCGAAGCGAATTGAAACACAATCTCTGGATCCTGAATCACGTAATCCGCTGGCGCGTCTAACTGTTCAGGAAGACGCTCAAACCTTACACCTCTCACCTATTCCCATTTCTCGTTTCTCCCTTCTCGTATAATCGTATTATCGCTTAATCGAAAAACAAACCATGTTATCCCGGAGAGGTGCTTTTAGCCTCTAACCCCAAACTTAGCTAAAATATTGTTTAACAAACACCAACGAGTCATCGAAGATTGAAACAGATTGGCGCCCACAAATAGGGTTAACCACAACCAGTTCATGTTGGCGGTGAAATAAGCTAGACTCACGCTTAGTAGTACCATAAAACCTGCAATAAAGCGAACAATACGCTCTTGCTTGGTTGAATTAGCGCAGCTAAAAAGGCCTACATTCTCTGCAGGTTGCTTGTTTTCTTGAGTTGATGCTGAGGTAGTTGATGAATTCATAATCTGTGATTTCTTTCTTGAATGTTATTTGAACTAGTGGGAGGAGATGGGTTGAAAATCAGGAAGCTTGCATGGCTTCCATGATGAACGATCTAATTGGATGCGCAGAATAATCTTGCGCATTCACTTCTTTAAGTAAGTTTACTACGGTTTTAGCATCTTCAGACGGCAAAAAAGCGAAATACAGCAACGCATCCATTTCTGGAAGTGGCATAGCAAACCAATTGGTTAACGCATTGCCGTGGGCTTTACTCTGATGACCTTGAATATCAAAAGAGCTGTAAATGGCTATCCCTGCTTTTTTGAAGGCGTCCTTAATGAACACCTCGTCTTCGCGAATGGCGGTAATCATAAGCAGTTTTAGCGGAGTGGGTTCAGTTATCATGGTCATTTTTTGCTCCAATTTGTTTATTTATGGTCTTTTAATTCTAATACATCTTCAATCATAGGCTCTTCCGGATGGTTTTTACGCTCGGTCATGTAGTAAACCACTGGTACAACAAGCAAGGTTAGCACCGTTGAAGCGATAGAACCTCCCATCAAAGCAATAGCTAATCCTTGGAAAATGGGGTCAAATAGTATCACGAAAGCACCAATCACCACTGTTCCCGCCGTTAATAAAATAGGTGTGGTACGAACCGCACCAGCTTCTATTGCAGCTTGCTTGAGCGGTACGCCATCTGCTAATCGTAGGTTTATAAAATCTATAAGCAGCACTGAATTTCGAACCATAATTCCTGCCAATGCAATGGTTCCAATCATCGAGGTTGCAGTAAAGAAAGCATCCATAATCCAGTGACCTAGAATAATTCCCACCAAAGAAAGCGGAATAGCTACCATCATCACCAGCGGCACTTTAAAGTTTTGGAACCAGCCTACAATTAAGATGTAAATCACAATGAGTACCACGCCAAAAGCTGTTCCTAAATCGCGGAATACCTCAAGCGTTATTTGCCACTCACCATCCCATTTAACGGTAACATCTTCTGTAGTCATTGGTGCGCCCATATAGGATTCGGTTACATCGTACCCTTCTGGTACATCAAAGCTTTCAATGGCCTCTGTTTGCCCTAGTATGGCGTAAACAGGGCTCTCCCCATCACCTGCCATATCAGCGGTTACATAAGTTACCCGGCGTTGATTTTTGCGATAAATCGTTGGTTTTCTGCTTCCCTCTACAACCTCAATAAAACTGCTTAGTGGGATACTTTTCCCTTGCTTGTTAACCACCGTTATTTGGCCTAATTCAGCAACACCTGAGCGATCTGCTTCAGATAACCCAAAACGAATAGGAACTTGGTACATATCAGCTGGAGCATAAAGTGCGCCTATTTGTTGCTTAGCCAAAAGCATTTGTAGCGTGCCATTGATCTGCGCTGGAGTAACTCCGTAGCGCATGGCTTTTTCGTTGTCTACCACAAATTGCATTTCTGGCTGAGCATCTTCCACCATCCAATCAATATCTACCACATCGGGGGTATTGGCTAACAACTCTTTCATTTGCTGGGCAATAGATAATCGGATTTCATCAGTTGGGCCATAAACTTCAGCCACAAGCGTAGATAATACCGGCGGCCCTGGCGGAACTTCAACCAATTTAACATTGGCGCCATAACGCAATCCAATTTCTTGAATTCTTGGACGCATACGTTTGGCTACATCGTGGCTTTGCTCTTCTCTGTCATGCTTTTCTAGCAAATTCACCTGAATATCAGCCATATTTGAGCCACCGCGTAAATCGTAGTGACGAACCAAGCCATTGAAAGTAATAGGTGCTGATGTTCCAGCATAAATCTGATAATGCTGAACCATTGGCTCCTCAGAAATATATTGCCCAATTTCTTTAGCAACTGCCAAAGTACGCTCTAGGGTAGTTCCTTCAGGCATATCAATTACAACTTGATATTCATTCTTATTGTCGAAGGGTAACATTTTTACCAGAACTCCTTTTAGTGGGAAAAGCATGAATGTTGCAAGTAAAATGACCGTGGTTACGCCAATGAAAGTCCAGCGCTTGCGAGGATAATCAAGCAACGGCTGCATAAAACGAACATAAAAACGATAAATAGGCGAATTGGTGATATCGTAACCTTCCGAATCGTCTTCATGGCTTTTATCTCTGAATTGCAAAATTCTGTAGCCTAAATATGGCGTAATAGTGATTGCCACAAAAAGTGAGAACAGCATAGCCAACGCTGCGCCAATTGGCATAGGACTCATATACGGACCCATTAAACCCGAAACAAAGGCCATTGGTAAGACAGAAGCTACCACAGTAAAAGTGGCCAGAATCGTAGGATTTCCCACTTCATTGATAGAATACATAGCGGCTTGTAACAACGGCATTTTCTTCATTTTGAAATGGCGATGCATATTTTCCGCAATAATAATGGAGTCATCTACCACAATTCCCGTCACAAATACCAGAGCAAAAAGGGTGATTCGGTTCAGCGTATAATCCATGAAATAGTAGCTGGATAGGGTTAGGGCAAAGGTAATGGGAACCGAAAGAAATACAACCAAACCACCGCGCCAGCCCATAGCCAACATCACCACAATAGTTACGGCAATTATAGATCCAATTAAGTGCATTAGCAGCTCAGAAACCTTTTCAGAGGCGCTTGCACCGTAGTTTCTAGTTACTTCTACATACACATCGGTCGGAATTAACTTGGTGCGAATAGCTTCCGTCTTAGCCAAAACTTGCTCAGCAATATTCATAGCATCGGCGCCACGGCGTTTAGAAATGGTAAGCGTAACCGCCGCATTTTGTGCCATCGTTTTTGGCCCTACCGCGTCTTCATTTAATCCCGCGCTTTGTCCGTGTAGCACATAAGCAGCCGGCTCAGCTGGACCGTCTTTTATAGCAGCAATTTCCCGTAAATAAATAGGTCTTCCGGCAACTTGGCCAACAACCAAAGCGCCCACGTCACTGGCTGTTTCCAGAAATTTGCCAGTTCGGACAATAAATTCGGTGTCATTTCGGTCGAAACTTCCTGCCGTTAAAGAGCGATTTTGCATTTGAACCGCAGCCGCAATTTGCTGTGGATCTAAATTAAAGGCCGCAATTTTCTCGCTATTTAGCTCTATGTCAACCGTTCTAGAGCGGCCGCCTATAACCTTCGTTAGGCTAACATCGGTAATCTGCTTAATCTCATGATTCAGCTCTTCCGTTATTCTTCTAAGCTCATAGTCATCATAGGTTTCGCTCCACAGCGTGAGTCCCATAATAGGCACGTCGTCGATAGCTCGAGATTTAACCAAGGGCATAGTAACACCCATAGGCATACTATCCATATGTTTATAAATCTCGTTGTACAGCTTCACCAAAGAGCGCTCAATGTCTTCGCCCACATAGAATTGCACAATAATCATAGCGCCATCATTTTGCGCCATGCCATACACATGCTCAATGCCTTTGATATTAGAAATAAGTTTTTCTAAAGGCTTCACAATTCGTGATTCTACTTCTTCAGGCTCAGCACCCGGGTAGCCCACAAAAATATCGGCCATTGGCACATCTATCTGTGGTTCTTCTTCTCTAGGAATTATACTAGAACTGTAAATCCCGATTAGCAAAAAAGCCACCATCAATAAAATGGTGAGTTTTGAGTTGATAAAAGGCTTAGCAATAAGCCCTGCAAGTCCATTCTTCATCGTTTAACCTGTATTTTTAATATATTTTTGATGGGAATGAGCTTAAATAGCTTTCACTGTTGAACCGTCTTGCACAGTGGCAGGCGCTTCTAAAATGATCTGCTCACCAGCCGACAAACCGCTTAGTATCTCAACTTGGTTTTCAAAGGTTTTGCCGGTTCTAATCCATCGTAAAACGGCTTTTCCATCTTTGCTGATTACGTAAGCGCCCAATAACTGACCTCGTGAAATGAGTGCGTTTTCGGGGATAACCACCTTCGCTTTTGAGGCTGCATTTTGGGGAATAAATACCTTTGCGTAGCTACCGTTAAAAAGCCCTAATCCGTCAATAAGAGTTAAACGTGCACTAAATTGTCCGCCCGTTTGGCTAGCTGAATTGCTTAACTCAGAAACCTTGGCTTGTAGCTTTCTATCCTCACCTTCCACATGAACAGTCAAAACGTCCCCTATTTCCATGGCTTTGTGCAATGAAGTGGGAACAAAAACCTGTACTTCAGGCGCTGCATTATTTTCGATAACAAAAAGCGGATGACTAGGATCGATTAACGCGCCTTCATCTATCATTTTCTCTGTGATACTACCTGCAAATGGCGCTTTAATCTGGGTATAGCTCACCATGGCATTCACTTCATCTAAGGCTTTTTCTGCCTGCGATAAGCCTGCTTTAGCTCTATTGTATTGGGAAGTAGCCATATCTAGCTCACGTTGCGTTGCACTACCAGCCTCAACTAGGCGAGTCATGCGGTTGAACTCTTTTTCAGCTAGCACAAAACCGGCGGTGGCTTCAGAAACCATAGCCGTAACCTGCGCTTTTTTTGCACCTAGCTCTTCATTCTCAATTTTAGCTAGAAGCTGATTTTTTTCAACCGTTTGGCCTAATTCCACCAAAACAGCAGACACAAAACCATTGGTTTTAGCATTGATGTAGGTACGCTCTGAGGCAACAATTTGTCCCCCAACTGGGATTAGCACCGTACTACCGGCATTCCCAATAGTGTAGGCGCTTACCTGAATTGGCGTAGTATTTTGGGGTGGAGTTACCGTATCGGAACTGTCAGACGAGCAACCCATGATGCTCACTGAGCCCAAAATGAGCAACGTAAAAAGTGTGTAAATAGTAGAAGAAATTTTCATGTTTTTGGCTTGTTTTTATTTTTAAAATCTTTTGTTGCAAGGCTGCAAAAATGCTCTTTTGTGCTATTTAGCAGTAAATTCTAGCTTTTTCTGTGCTAACTGCATATCAAAGCCTGCTTTCAAAAAGCCAAGGCGTTGGGTTAATAAATTGGTTTGGCTTTGTATAAGCTCAAAGCTTCTGACCAGGCCCTCCTGGTGGCGATCTTTTTTTATTCTGTATGCTTCTGCGGCTTGCTCTTGCCCTAGTTTCGATAATGCCCACTGCTTTTTAGCTAGCTCAACATTTCTTTCACTCTCTCTAAATTCGTTGATGGCTTTGCGCTCTGTGTCTGCTAGCTGAATTTGCGCCTGCTTAACCATCACGCGTTGCTTTTGCGAAGCACCTAGATTTTGTCCGCCTTTGAAAAGTGGAACTTTTGCTTGCACGCCAACCGTAAAATTTTCCCCCTGCCCAAGCAAACTGGCTTCATCATTCCACTGGTAACTACCAAATGCAGCAATAGATGGAAGGAAACGTGCTTTGGTGGCTTTATACATAGAATTTTGAGCACTAAGCACGTGTTTTAAGGCTTTAATATCTGCTCTATTTTCTGGATTGCTTTCAAAATCACCAGCGATTCCCATGTCATAAGAACTAATGTCTATATTTTCTGATGGAACAAGGTTTATCTCTTCTGAATTGAATCCCAAGCGTTGTTTTAACTGATCTGCCAAGCTTTCAGCAGAAGTTTGTTGATGATTGGCTTGTAGTTTCAAATTTTGGACAAAGAGTTCCGCAGCCAATAAATCGGCTTTATCAATAACGCCTTCCTCAAATAGCAGCTTAGCATCAACCGCATTTTGTTCAGCGGCTTTTAGTGCTTCGTTTACCACTTCTTTGGCTTCAAGAGCTAATACCCAATACAAATAGCGCTGGGTAATTTCTAGTTCAACACCTTCTTTAGTGCGCTCAAACATTTGCTCTTGGGCTTTTAGTGCAGACTTCATAGCCTTGCGTTGCATCAAGCCTTCCGCCTGGAAAAGGGGTTGTGCTACATCAATTTTGGTTTGCCAGTTCCCTAAAGCTTCTGGCGCATTTAGCTGCACAGGATTAAAGTCGGCCGCTGTAACTTGCTCTTGCAATAGTTTTGTACCAAACACCATAAGTGGATCATTGGTGTAGGTTCCCGTCATAGAGAAATTTACTTGAGGAAGAATTACCGCTAAACTTTGGTTGGCCTCTGCTTGCTTAATCTCTACATCTGTTTTAGCCAATTTCATGGTCGGGTGATAGGTATTGGCTCTGCTAATGGCCTCGGCAAGGCTAAGGTTTATAGTCTCGGGCATTATTACACCGGCGGTTTTTTCTTTAACCAATGCTTGCTGTTGTTCTACAAAACTGGCTGCGTGCAGATTATTAGCAAAAAGTGGATTTATACTTATAAAAAGGAGCGTAAATAACACACTCAACCCGCTTAGCTGAAGACTGATGGAATTCCTCATACGTTGATAACTTTATTTTCAGATAGTTGTTTATTTTCTTATACAACATGATAAACAGCTGCCTACTAAGGGTCTGTGACAAGTATCACAAGGGGAATTTGCTTGGTTTTTTTAGTTCCCATAGTTCCCGCAGATGAACGCAGATGTATTGTGTTTCCCGCAGATGAACGCAGATGTATCGTGTTTCCCGTAGATTGCGCAGATGTATTGTGTTTCCCATAGAAAAATCAGCAGTATTCAGCGTAATCTGCGGGAAATTATTTAGGAGACTATTCAGGAAATTTAGATTTGAAATATTTTAATTAAGATAAAGTAGTCGGAATTACGTATATTTCTGAATCTTTTGCATCAAATGCTACTCACATACTATTTAGACAACGTTTTTATTCCGTTTTATCATGACAAATACCAGACAACTTCATTCGTTTTATATCCCTGTTATGGGAACTTCTTTCACCATTGATACGCCTATCCGTTTGGCGCACAAAGGTATTAGCTCGGTTATCTCAATAACTGACGATGGCCTTATAGAGAGTGTTCGCAAATTTTATGCGCAAAAGCTCAACCTTCCTTACGAGCCTATTCTAAAGAATGATGAAGATGCCCGTGCAAGAAGAATTACTGCCTATTTAGATATGGTTAAAGAAGTAGTTGAAGGTAACTTTGACAAACTTATGAATGATAGTCCACTTGAAGGACTCGGAAAATACGCTCAATTATTGCCTAAAAATGCCTCTGAAATGATGTCTAAGGCTGGCAATAAGGCGCACGATATTAGTGATTGGCTTAAGGAAATAAAAGAACAAGCCATAATGGGCAGCATTGATGTGAACATTATGACCAAGCTAGATAAAGTGAATTACAAAGCTGGTAAAGCTTTATCGAAGCTGTATAATGACGCACATGCGGCTCTACGTGGTTTTGCCCAAAGCAAGCTTTCATCTAGTATCATATTGTCTGCAGGTTTAAACCCTTCTTTAATGGGTTATATGCAGGAATTTGAAGACTTTTTCCCAGCAACAGACGGTACGTTCAAAAAGAAAGTAATTCTTAAAGTTTCAGATTACCGTTCTGCGCTTATTCAGGGTAAATATTTAGCCAAAAATGGGATATGGGTGTCAGAGTTTAGAATAGAATCGGGTCTGAACTGCGGTGGACATGCTTTTGCTACCGATGGTTTACTTTTCGGTCCTATTTTAGAAGAATTTAGAGATAAACGTGAAGAACTCCGACTTAGCTTAATGGAGCTGTATGAAGCTGCTTTAACCCGCAAAGAAAAGTCTATTCCTACAACAGCGCCCACAATACGTATTACCGCTCAAGGTGGGGTAGGAACCGCTGAAGAACACGAGTTTTTATTAGATTATTACAAATTAGATGCTATTGGTTGGGGCTCGCCTTTCTTGCTAGTTCCTGAAGCTACTTGTGTAGATCAACCAACTAGAAATCAGCTAGCCTTGGCCGAAGAAAAAGATTTATATCTGAGTAAAATTTCTCCGTTGGGTGTGCCTTTTAACAATTTGAGAAATAATAGCAAAGACGTTGAAAAATTTGCACTCATAGAGTCTGGAAGACCTGGCGTACCATGTACTAACGAGTACTTACAGTCTAACACGGAGTTTACCGAAAAAGCTATTTGTACGGCTTCTAAGAAATATCAAAAGCTTAAAATTGAAGAGCTATCAGCTAGCGGACTTTCCAGTGAAGCCCTTGAAAAAGAGGTTTCAAAGGTTACTGAAAAAGCCTGTATTTGCACCGGTTTGGGAACGCCTTTCTATCTAGAACACAATTTAACTATGCCAAAAGCAGGCCCTGGTATCTCCATTTGCCCAGGTCCAAATATGGCGTATTATAGCCGTGAGTTTACACTACAGGAAATGGTAGATCATATTTATGGTCGTAAAAATGTGATAACTCGCACAGACAGACCTAGCGTATTCATTAAAGATTTACAGCTTTACCTAAACTATTTCCAAGACCAAGTTCAAGAAACCTTGGAAGGTGCAAACACGCGTGCCATCAAGAAAATGGAAGCCTTTGCTAACAACCTACAGGATGGCTTAACCTACTACCAAAACTTACAGACTAAATCGACAGATTTTGCACAAAAATTTGGGGATAAGGTAAATCAAGCCATGAGTGAAGCTTCTATAAGAATTGAAAAGATTAAAGCGAAGCTACTGGTAACACATTGATCTAGGTGCTGGGGGATTTAGGGGAATTGCTAGTACTACTGATTAGGTCAAATGACAGTAATGACGGGCTCAAAGCCACAATTGTTAATTGAGCTAAGCCGAATGACGGATTCCCAAGAATTTCTGTTACTTATGGGTCAAGTCGAATAACAAGAATGACGGGGACTAGCCATAATTGGGTTGTGGTTAACTCAAATGACCGGTGCTGTGGAAAAACCCCATCAGTAGTCATAGCAAATAAGTAAAAAATGGAACCTGAATCACGCTCGCTTCACTTGCTGTTCAGTAAGTCGCTCTAGCTAGAATTTCCCCTTTCTACAGCGAATGTATTTAGATGAATCGCTTTCTTTTATAATCGTCTAATCAAAATAAACTCTATGATCCAGGGGTCTGTGTGTCTAATTATAAAAGCCTTACATATTGGTTCTAAGGTTAGCCTATGTGCTACGCATTAATTCTTGTGCCCAGCCCCGTTGTTTAATATGAATCCATCTCGAATTACGTGCTCTCCTCTTTTTTCCAACCAAAAAAAAGCCCCTACAATTGCTTGCAGAGGCTTTCATTTCATCAGATGTGATTCGGGTGGGGCTCGAACCCACGACCCACGGCTTAAAAGGCAGTTGCTCTACCGGCTGAGCTACCGAATCGTTTCTTTCGAAGATTTTTAATATAGCATCTTAGCTATGTTAGTATCAAGTGTAATTTTCATTTTTTTTGAAAAATTTCAATTATGTCTTTTTCAACGCTATTAATTGGTCGTTCTACCAAGCGCCCAAGCTCTTTGCCCTCACGCATAACCAAAAAAGTGGGTACCCTAGTGATAGAATAGGTTGTTACTAAGGCTTCAGGGTCCATTTTCCTACGGTCTACGCCTATATATTCAACTACAATGTTCTTATTTCCCGCAGCTTCTATAAGATTCATGAAAGGTGGCAGGTTACGCTGACTATCAGGACACCACGTGCCAAGAAACACCAACACCTTCGTTGGCTGATCAACCAACTTAACTAGCTCAACATCGTCGGCGTTAAGCGTTCGCTTGTGCGAAGCTAGTTTACTGCGCATAATTCGGTTCTTCGCAAGTATTGAATCTGGATTTAACGCGCCAGTCATCATCGTATACCTACTTTCGTAGGCATTTTGCGCCCTTGCCAATTGTGGAAGTGCTAGCATTACAAAAGAAAGCGAAAGAAAAGAGATAAAGAGACGGCTATACATAAGTCAGTAGTCTTAGAAGTTAGATTTCAGTAGACGGTAGGTGGTTGAACAAAACAATGTAAATGTACATAAACAGTAAAAGCTCCGCTAAGGATATTTCAGATTAAAAAGATTCCTGCAAAAATTAGCTTTTTTCAATTAAATCAAAAGCTTGATCTAAATCGGCTTCTTCAATGATAAACTTGCTGTAATCTAGGTTTTCGAGCTGTTTAACGTTGAATCCATTTTGCATATCAACATTTCTACGCAAGCAGTTATAAGCAGATTCTCTGGCGGTGTAGGCTATTTCTGCGCCTGAAAAACCGTTCAACCTCTTATAAATTGAATCAAAATTTAGCGCTGTATTAAAAGGCATTCCTTTGGTTTGTATGTCGAAAATAGCTTTGCAGCCCGTTTCGTTTGGTAGCGGAATTTCCATTTTGTAATCGAAACGCCCAGGCCTTAGCAATGCTTCATCAATTAGCTCAATTCTATTGGTTGCCGCCATCACACAAACATGCCCGTACGCTTCCACACCATCCATCAAACTGAGCAACTGATTTACGATACGCGCGTCCATTCTCAGATTATCTGAGGCAGATCTTCGCTGTGCAATAGCGTCAATTTCATCAAAAAATATGATAGAAGGCTGCATTTCTCGAGCTTCTTCAAAAAGATTACGCAAATTCTCTTCCGATTGGCCATAGTATTTGTTCAGTACTTCAGGCCCTTTTATCGAAATAAAATGCGCTTCAATCTCGTGGGCTATTGCCTTAGCTACCATAGTTTTACCACAACCGGGCGGGCCGTATAACAAAATTCCACGATGTGGCTTAATATGCAAATGCTCAAAGAGTTCGGGTTTTTTTAGGGGAAGCTCAATCACTTCTCTAATGCGCCCGAGCAAGGGGTCAATTCCCCCTACATCTTTAAAGCTGGTTTTAGGGATATTACGAATGGCTTCTTTAGGCTCTTTTTCTTCTTCTATCCCAGCCTCATTTTCTTTATGTGAGGATTTTATCGAGCTTTTAAGTGGGACTTGGTAAGCATCTTCAGTTAATTTCTTATGAAGCACGCCAACAGCTTTCGATACAACCTTACCCTCTTCAACAATATCGTTCTCAAAAACGCGCCAATTTCCTCTATCAGTGGTTTTCAACACATCTGGTAGGCGTTGCACAATTGCGCTCACTCTATTGGGATCAAAAGTAGGACAAAGCCACAAATTACGCTCCCAGGCTTCCTCTAATAGGGCAAATAAGAGCTTTTCTTTATCAACTAGCCAGTTTTGGTGTTCATCAAATTCCCCGAACTGATACCAATATACGCCTGAAAAAGCTTCCATTTTTGTTTTGGGCAAATAGCGCTTTACCTTCGATAGCATTGGGTAGCCCCAACCTTCTGGCGTGGTGGCAAAGTCTGTGATCTTAGCCGCCCTGCAAGCTCGTTCTAGGGCTTCCAAAGCTTGAGTAAACTGCTGTAAATCCTTGTCTGTTAGTAGGGTAACTTCATTGCCTACAAGCAGTTGAGCGTTATTATTGCTGCCTGCCAAAGCATTTAAACGATCGATTGTTTCTTTAAAGGTATTTTGGAAATTTTGCCGAGAAAATTGTTCTTCAGATTCTAAAATTTCAAGGGTAATTGATCTTTTTTCAAAGACTTCAAATATATGATTCAATAATCGCACGTTTTTTGCTTTATTTACTTTAGCTTTCAGAACAATAAAACCATAATCTCTGCCGTCTCATTCATGCCTAGTATTTTTTCTCGAATAATTAAAGGAGAAATTCCTTGCTACAAGTTAGCGGAAAATGAGCATTTTTTCGCATTCTTAGATGTGCGTCCAATTGCAGAGGGCCACGCTTTGGTAGTGCCAAAAGTTGAAATCGACTACCTCTTTAATCTTGATGATCCATTATTGGGGGAAATGATGATTTGGGCTAAAAAAGTAGCCAAAGCCATAGACGTAGCCCTAGATCCTATCAGAACCGGCGTTATCATTCAGGGCTTAGAAGTGCCGCATGCGCATATTCACTTAGTTCCTTTATATAAACACAGCCAAGAACTTAGCCTAGCTCACCCAGTAAGCGTTTCAGAAGAGCGTATGAAAGAAATTACCAACCTAATTACCGAGGCTTTCAACTCATGAAGATTCACATTATAAATGGCCCTAACCTGAATATGTTGGGCAAAAGAGACGCAAAGCAATACGGTTCGGTTCAACTACCTGAAATACTAAAGGCGCTAAAGGCTAATTTCCCAACCCATCATATAGAGGATTTTCAGAGCAATTCGGAAGGCGCACTAATAGATGAATTGCATCGCTTATTTGAGCAAAAGCCAGACGGCCTGATTTATAATTTTGGTGGCTTCACACATACTTCTATTGCACTCAGAGATGCACTAGAAATTCTACCCTTCCCGAAAATTGAAGTGCATTTATCTAATATTCATGCCAGAGAAGATTTCCGGAAGCATAGCTATAGCGCAGAAGTAGCAGATGGTATTATCAGCGGTTTTGGCATGTACAGCTATTTTTTGGGTATGCAGGCGGTTATTGTTAAAGTGCAAGGCAACCCAACTACCCAAACAGATACGCTTCCACAAATTGATGCCGACTCAGATGCCGCATCAAATTTAACCACGACTTAAGCAGAAGTAGCATTTTGAGTGCCCTTAAACGTTTAGCTTCAGACACCGTAGTTTATGGCATTAGCAGTGTGGTAGCTAGGCTAATTGGCTATTTATTAGTCCCATACTTTACCCATATTTTTCTACCTGAGCAGTATGGCCTCATTAGCTTAGTATTTGTAGCACTAGGTATTTTTAACGTCTTTTTTACCATTGGCTTTGAGTCGGCCTTTCTGAAACTAGCTAGCTCTGAAGAAGCTAAAAACAGAAAAAGGGTGTATAGCACACTAGTAGTCAGCCTCTTAGGTTATACGCTATTTCTTGGAAGCCTATTGTGGTTCAGCAAATCTTTTTGGTCGTATTTGGCAGGAATAGACGATCTTGGTAATGCCGTTATTCTAGCTATGATTAGTATTCTAGTAGCCGATTCATTAGCCGTAATAGGTTTTGCATCGCTAAGACTACAGCATAGAGCGGTGACTTTTGCTAGCCTAAAATTAGGCCAAGTTGCCTTAAATGCGGGCTTAACGGTTTTACTAATTGAAAAGTATGATTTAGGAATTGAGGGTGTATTCTTTGCCAATGTGGTGGCATCTGTTAGCGCTGCATTTTTGGTTAATATTTTGCAGTACAAACAGCTAACATTCGTTTTTGATAAAGAAATACTGAAAAAAGCCTTATCGTTTGGGCTGCCATTTATACCCGCAGGGCTAGCCCACCTTATCAATGAGTCTTTTGATAGATACTTCCTTTTGCAAATGGATTCTAGCCGGATTTATGAATTATATGGCCAAAACTGGACGGCGGATGATGTCATTGGTATTTACAGCGCCTGTTATAAACTAGCCGTTTTTGCGCTTTTACTAGTACAAATGTTTAGAATGGCCTGGCAGCCATTTTTCCTAGAACAATCCAAAAAGAAAGATTCGCCCGAAGTATTCGCAAAAGTATTCACCTTATTCAATGCCTTATTACTAGCAGCTTGGTTAGTAGTAGGTTTATTTGCCAAAGAAATAGCAGCTATAACCATCCCCTTTACTGAGGTTACACTTATCGGTAAACAATATTGGGCGGGTTTATTTGTGGTGCCTTACTTACTAGCCGCTTATGTTTTTCAGGGTTGGTACGTGGTGTTCACTTCCTCAATTTTTATTGGTGGGAAAACCAAGAGTTTAGCAAAAGTTACCGCAATTGGTGCCCTTATTACGCTAATTGGAAATGCCTTTTTCACCAGCCATTACGGAATGCAGGCCGCCGCAGTAGTAACCGTTCTAAGCTATTTTGTTATGAGTATACTTTTATGGGCAGCAGGAAGGAAAGACTACCCTATCCCCTATTCTTTTAAAACAGCAACACTAGCTTTTATGGTTGCACTTGGTGCATTTGTCTGCTATAATTATGGTCTATTTGGTGTTAATGATGCCTTCATAGGAAAATTGACCTTACTACTTGTTGCTTTGCTTGGGATTGCAGCAATCAGTTTTATGGGATTCAGATCATTGGGAAAAGCTGAAGTACTCAAAAATTCAGCTATAGGGTGATTATTTTATTAAATCAAAGATTTTTTGGGCTATTTAAGATTCTTTAGCAACCAATTGTGTTACACAAGTGCGCTAACTCAAATGCGCCATTAAATTATTATACAAGTACATTTTAAAATATACATAAGGTTTTATGTCAAACTCAAAAGTTGGTATTTACGTAGATTCGATCAGTTTAAGCAGTAATGGTGGGTTCGGAATCCGTTACGATATTTTGCGACAATACGCATGCAGAAAAAATGAAAGCATTGGCAGAGCTAATGTTTACATAGCTGTTGATCAAGAGCGCACAGATGTAGACGAGAATTATGCTTCTCGGATAAAGCGCTTTACCGAAGGCCTAAGAGATTTTCAGTTTAAAGTTATTGAGCGCCCTTTTACTTACAACTTAGATAAAGAAACCAATCAACGAATTGGTAGAACTACAGTTGATGTTGAAATGGCCATTGATATTGTAGAACATTCAAAAAACTTTGATAAAATTGTTCTGCTCACAAATAATCTTGGTTACAGAAATGTCATTAAAATAGCTCAAGCTAACGGTTGTAGAGTTGAGCTAATGGGCTTTGATAATATACCTCAACAGCTTAGAAAAGAAGCTGACATGAATATGTCTGGTTATTTGATTCCAGGTTTATTGCCTATTTCTAATGAGAATATTTGGGGGGAAGTGGGAAATAAAGTTCGAGCTATTTGTTATGATTATAATCACAACGAAGGCTATGGCTTTATGCGCTTCATTAAAAAAATTAATGACCACATGTGGGTTGCTGACTCTAGAGAGGCCGAATCGCCATTTCAAACGGTCTTTTCACATATTTCTCAATTTGAAAAAGATTTCAATACTGAGTTTATCCCTAGCAGAGAACTTATTTTTGAATTCAGATTAGGTCAAAATGACAAAGGCTTTATAGCAGAGAGTATACGCTTAGTATCAGCGCCTTAACGGTAGCACTAAACCAAGTGTATTACTAAAAAGTAGTAACGCTATTTTTTGGCACTCTTATGTGCACAAAGCATCTTCCATTTACTAAACGCCGGCTAACTACTTCAACGCTTTTTAGTAAAACCTTGCTTTTTATGAAGAAGAGGTCGCCAGAATAACCGCCTGCGGCCCATTGAGTGCCAATTATCTTTAGGTCTATAGTAAAGGCTACTTCTTTTATAGCGTTCTGCTTGGCCTTTTCGAATGCGGCGTAAGGGTTAGTCCATAGCATAGGGCTAGCACCTACAGCCTCAACCCAATGGGTGGCTGAGTCGGCTTCTTTGGTCTCAATTAGTGCTATTTCCATGAATAGCCAATTATTAATTGTACTCTGCTGCGTAATACGTACATCAGCACTATCGACGTTTTGCTCAATTGAAAATTCATAAAATGAGTGATAGTTGCTGCCAAGAGAATTATCGAAATGCTCGGCAAAATACCAAGTTCCAGCATTTGCATTTAGCGATTGCAAAGCCCTATCGAATGCTTGTTTCTGGGTCAAACTATCATTAAAAATGCCATTTCTTGCAATGCCAACAGCTCTCATTCCTGAATCTGGCTGTAAAAAATAGCTTGGGAGTTCGTAGTTTTGCCAATCCGTTTTTTCTTGGGCAATTGCCCCTACTTGTATTCCCATAAAGGCATAAAAAAACGCAAGTAATCCAATAATTGACTCAACAATGTTAAGCCGCGCATATTGATTTACTTGCGTATCAAAGTTGTTCATTACTGATTGTCAGTTAATGAGTTAACTAAGCTAATGCACAAGGCATTAGTTGTCTTTCTTGTAGTTCTTTAGCTCTTCTTCTAATTCTCTGAAGGCTTTAGATTCTTTGAATTTTACGTACAGTTCTTGATCGCGGCTAAGTGCATTTTGTAGCAGCACCGCAGCCTCACCAACAGGGTAACGAACTAAAGCATAGGCACGGTAACCACCGCTTTGCTCATCTGGCTTCATTTCAGATTCTACTTTTGCCAAGCCCTTGAGTGTAGCAGAGGTAATAATTTTCTTAACCGAGCTAAAAGACTCAACATAATTACTGTTCTCTGCATTACCAGAAGTAATTTCCTCGATAAAGCTTTTCTGCATAGCGTCTACACGTTGTTCTAGCTTACGTGCTAGCTTGGCAGAAGCGTCCATCATAGCTTTTTCTTCAGCTACTTCCATACGCACACTAGAGCCTGTTCCTGTCTCAAATAAATACTCAGGAGTATCCATAGGTGGTTTTTTAACGAAGCTTGGTCTGTTGTCAATGCTATTCTTAACAGCTTTATTTGACCCACATGCAGCAACTATTAGTAATAAAACCATAAGTGCTAACGGTATTCTAAGATTCTTCATAATTGTTGTACTTTAATAATTATTGCGTTTTTACTAATGTAATCTATTCTACAAAAAGGTATTCAGCAAATACTTTATAAGTATTTAACATTTTAATGCGATATACCCAGCTTTGATAGTGAATTTGCGAATAATTTTCCATTTTTGTATTGATCATTTTATTTAACGCTTCTTATATGTCAAAGTTCGTACCAAAGTTTCTATATATTTGCACAATATTCACCGTTTTTTTGCTTCAATATGTAAGCTTGAGTTCTCAAGACCTAAATTTTGAAGATTTTAAAAAGCAGTATTCAGCATCTTACCAGAATTATCAAGATTCTGTGAACCAAGCATTTGAAGGCTTTCTTAAAGCAGCATGGATTGAAATCGCTGCCCAGAAACCCACTGCCAGCTACAAAAAGCCCAAACCTATAAGCCTACCTGTAGCTAAACCTCTTCCCGAAGGGTATGCTAAACCAAAGCCTAAGAATAAGCCCAGCAATGAGCAAAAAGAGGCTGCTGTACCACCAACACCAGAAGTTTTGAGCCCTAAACCCATAAAAGCGCCTGTTGCAGAGCCACCGTCATCAAGTTATGGTTTGGTTTTCTTTGGGAAATTTTGGGAAATCTCTTTTTTGCAATCTATCAATTACGCAGCTAATGAGGCTACAACCTACAGCGACAGCTACTTTAGTGATCAATGGAAATTGCTAGAAACAACGTATGATGCGGAAAAAATCAAACAAATTAAGGACTTACTTAAACAGCAGAATGCCTCAGATTGGTCTAGTTTCTTATTTATTCAACAATGGATTAATGAACAAAAAACGATTCCCAATTCATCAAGAGATCTGCATCTTTGGTTTTTAATGCAGCAATTGGGCTACGATTTCCGCATTGGCTATGCTAATAATAAAAGCTTGGTACTTGCCGCATTCGACCAAAGCTTATACGGTGTTACCTTCTATAACTTTGGTGATAAAAAATATTACGTAGTTCAAAACACCAAAAATATTACGGGCAGAATAAAAACCTATGACGGTGTAATTGGCAAGGAACTTCGTTGGATGCAGCAAGTGCCATATACAGCGCTAGACAACCAAGCAAATGAAGAACGTTTACTTAAATTCCCTTTCAATGGGGAAGATTATGAATTCAGAGTTGCCATTAATCCTGCCCATATTGCCTATCAAGAGCAATTTTTACGTTCAAAACCCGAGCTTTATGGATGGTTCAACCCAAGTGATGTCGTTATCAAACAATTAGATAGTGCCATTAAACCCGTTCTGAGTACGTTAACTGATGAAGAACAGATTAATTTTTTGTTAGCCTTGGTTCAGTATTCTTTCGTTTATCAAACAGATGATGAGCAGTTTGGTTTCGAAAAGTTTATGACTCCAGAAGAATGTTTATGGAGTGCCGCTTCTGATTGTGAAGATAGAACCGCTTTATTTGCTTGGTTAGTGAACAGATACACTGAGCACGACTATCAATTTGTGAGGTATCCAACTCATATTGCATTAGCGATAAGCAAAAAGGAAATAGACTTTAAAAAGTCGAAGTACGACGCCTATGTTGATGGCGACAATAATAGGACTTACGTTGTAGCTGACCCAACATATGTTGGCGCTAGTTTTGGAATGGAGATGCCGAAATTGATAAATAAGGGAACTTTAATTCACAATCATTAATTATTCTTTTTACTTTGTATGACCACAGCATTTAATAGTAAACAAGTCTGAATTAACATTATTCCAATACGTTTTCATGAACAAATTATTCACTTCTGAGTCCGTTTCTGAAGGACACCCAGATAAGGTTGCCGATCAAATTTCTGACTCTATCTTAGACGCCTTTTTAACTATTGATCCGAATGCGCGTGTGGCTGTTGAAACCTTAGTCACAACGGGCTTATGTGTGCTTTCTGGCGAGGTTAAGCTAAACGATGGCTACGTTGATGTACAATCCATTGCAAGAGATACCATAGCTGAAATTGGTTACAATAAAGAAGAGTATCAGTTTACCGCAAAGTCTTGTGGCGTAATTTCTGCCATTCACGACCAAAGTGAGGATATTTCTAACGGAGTTGATGGCCGCGAAGACAAACAGCTTGGTGCTGGTGATCAAGGTATGATGTTTGGCTATGCAACCAACGAGTCTGAGGATTTCCCAAAATACAAAGGCACCTTTATGCCTTTAAGTCTACAAATTTCGCATGAATTAGTTAAAGAATTAGCCAATATTCGTAAAAACAAGCCTGGCACCATGGACTATTTAGCTCCAGATAGCAAAAGTCAGGTAACTATTGAGTACGACTCGAATAATAAACCCATTCGCATCGACACCATAGTGCTTTCTACCCAACATGATAAAGATGTAAGCCAAGAACAAATAAAGGCTGATATCATTAACATTTTGATTCCTAGAGTGCTTCCTACCGATTTAGTAGATAAGAATATCAAGTATCACATCAATCCTACTGGGAAGTTTGTTATTGGTGGGCCGCACGGAGATACAGGCTTAACCGGACGCAAAATTATTGTTGATACCTATGGCGGACACGGTGCGCACGGTGGTGGTGCTTTCTCTGGAAAGGATCCTTCCAAGGTAGATCGTTCTGCGGCTTATGCAGCAAGGCACATTGCCAAGAATATTGTTGCTGCTGGCCTAGCTGAGCGTTGTTTGGTTCAATTAGCTTATGCAATTGGCGTAGTTGAACCTGTTTCCATTTACGTTGATAGCTATGGCACTGGCAAAATTGACGACATGGCTTTGTCTGCAATAGTACGCGAGCTTTTTGACTGTCGACCAGGCGCAATTATTGATCGCTTAGATCTACGCAAACCAATTTATCGGGAAACTGCTAGATATGGCCATTTTGGTAGAAATGAATTTAGCTGGGAAAAGCTAGATTATGTTGAGAAACTAAAAGCGGCTCTTTGATTAGCGGATAGCGTGATAGCGTGATAGCGGAAAAATATAAATTATAAGTTATTTAAAAGCTCATTATTATCCCATAATCACCTAATCCATGGAATCCTAGCCCAAGTGCGACGGGGCGGAATGAAGTGCTAGATCATAATCATAATCGTCTACTATGTCAGATCACAATTACACATTTTCCAAACTATCATATCACCCCTTCGGGGTTTTTGGTTTTAGGGTCTGCGTTTTTGAGCTAGCATCATTTTCATACCTTCGGGATTCTGTGAACATCGTGTATTCGAAGAGTAGACTCTGTTAGCTGCGGCGAAATGACGAGATAGGACATAATCGTACAATTTCCTGTTATCTGTTAATTACATGGATTGCGTCTGCCGCGGCGGAACATTCGTTGCTTTCACTGTCTGCAATGACGTTCATAGTTATCCGTTAATTAATCCACAGATCCCGTCATTTGGCCTAGCTAGAATCTCCTCTAATCGTATAATCGCCTTCTCGCTTAATCGTATTAATCAAAAATCCTACATCTTCTGAGCCAACTCTTCCAACACTTGTCGATGTTCTTCCATGCCTTTATCTTTCAAGATTTCATCAATTTCACGAGGTCTTGGCAATTCACTTACATCCTGCAATCCAAAGTGCTCCAAGAATATAGCGGTTGTTCTATACATTAACGGTTTGCCTGGCACAGCTTTTCTTCCCGCCACTTCCACTAGGTTTTTTTCTAACAAAGTTCTAACAGAATAACCAGAATCTACTCCACGAATTTGATCTATTTCAGGTCTTGTTACCGGTTGCTTATACGCTACAATAGACAAAGTTTCTATAGCCGTTTGGGAAAGTTTACGCTGCTGATTTACATGATTAAATGAGCGCAACCACTGGTTGTAACGCTCTTCTGTGGCAAATTGAAAGGCTTTTCCCACCTTTCTTATGCCAAAACTTAAGCCACATCGTTGGTGCTTAAGCATAAGTTGGCCAACCAGCTCTTCTACATCACTGATACTCAGATCTAAGTCTTGAACTTCTTTATTCAAGATTTTTGTCAAATCAGAGGCGAAAACAGGCTCAGCTGAGGCAAATAAGATTGACTCTACAACAGAGCTTAACGTACAACCATCAGCAATTTCGAAATCAGTCATAGTTTTATCAAACAATTTTGGAAGAATAGTTACTAATTGTACAACCAAAAGGCTAAGAACGCAATGTTAATTTATAGACAACTTTTCAACAATTATCTACAATGAAAAAACCATCTTCCCCTTTTTGCTGGTAAAGCGGCATCAACATATAGCCATCACATGGTGCTTTTATTGGGCCAAAGCGATCATCTGCTACTTCATCGCCTGCTGCTAGCTTGTCAAAATTCTGAAATCCTGCTCTCATCTTAAAGTCCGATTCTTCATAAACCGTGTGTCTGTACATTAATTGGACTTTATTGGGAAGGCCAAGAGTTAGTTGGCTTAGTTGTTGCTCGTGCGTTGCAATAAAATTGTTGTCTACGAAATCTACCATTTCCAAATAGTTAAGCAGTAGCCAAATAGCCGATTCCATATTATCGATGGTTTGCTGGTCATTATGCTGACCGCCTTCAAAGCCAATACTTTTGAACCCGAGTTCGTCAAAATAATGTAGCGCGGTACCAACTAAGTTTTCAATTACGCCATAAATCATAGGCGCTTTTAGCATTTTTGCTATTTCCACATTTCTTGGTTTTTGCATGGTTAAGGAAAATAGCCCCCCAGGTGCAGAGAATGAATGCAAATCCAAAAATATGCGATCAAAGTCTGTGCTATGCTCTGCCAAATGCGGCTCTAGTTGCTTTAGTAAAGCTACAAGCTCTACATCTTCTTCGCACCTAATAATCGATTTATTGCCTTGTCTGAGCTTTTCAACACGCCCTTTAACCCAGATTCTATTCATATCAAAATCTTGGAAGCGCATACTCTGCTGCAAGGCCGGAAGGTTCCCCGCATACGCCTGAATTCGTCCCTTTTTAAGCGTTGCGAGCCCATTCTGAAAGGCTCTCTCTACTTGCATAAGCGCATGAACACCAGCTGGTTCATTGCCATGCAGACCACCTAAACTTAGCACTAATGGCCCTTTTATTGGGGCCACACGGTCTATTAGTACTCGGCTGTCTAAGTCTGCTAAGGCGGCTAAAATGGGCATGTACAATTAGTGTTGATGTTGCATTTTTAGCAATCTAGAAGAAATACTAACAAAATGCTTTTCTGATATCATGCCAACTAGCTTATTCCCTTTAAGTACAGGAAGGCAACCAATAGCATGTGTTTGCATGAGCTGGATTGCGTCAACTATCAGCGCATCTGGCTCAACGGTTATTACCTTTTCTATAGGAATCATAATTTGAGCGGCATGAGCATCATTTTCATTATTTTTCGTTAAATCAACCGCATCATGATTTTGTAAAAACTGCAGTAGATTTCGAGAGGTAATTAATCCCACTAGTTCTTTTTCTTCATTTTCTACACAAACATAGCGTTTTCCCTGCCAGTCCATAATTCGAAGTGCATAGGACAGCACATCGTCTGGTTGAACGGTGAAAATATCGGTGCTCATCACCTCCTCTACCATTAGCCTAGATGGTTTCCAATTCCGTAGATCATCAATAGAAGCCAATTTCCATGTGTGTACAGGGTTTCCATCATCCTGCTGGCCAATCATTGATGAGGTAATTGCTGCCGTAATTTCTTCGCGCGTACAGCCTTCTTTATGCAAGCTTTTGTACGACTTTAGCATCCACTGAGAACCCGTTTGCCTGGCTTCTACCCTATCATGAATAATGCCCAAATATCGGTCAACATCACTAGCAGCCACCTTTTGCTTTTCTAAGCCAGCACGAGCTAAGGGCAATAATTCATTCAAAATTAAATCTCTAGCACTAATACTTTTATCGTCTAGCCAATGAAATTTAGAATCTAAGCCAAATTTTGAGGCCATTAAGAAATTTGATCGTGCCGACTCAAACGACATTCGTTCTGTTAGATTGGGCTCAGCCTCAGACATTCCCACCAATAAACCAAGCCAGAATGCGGCATTAGCTATTTCATCTACAACCGTTGGGCCAGAAGGAAGTACTCTATTTTCTATACGAAGATGGGCTTTTCCCTCACTTAAACCGTAACAAGGCCTATTCCAGCGATAAACCGTAGAGTTGTGGCTTTGTAGAGCATAAAGTTTGGGCACTTTCCCCTCCTTCATTAAAGTTTCCACATCTTCTGTAGAATTGGTTCCCAATAAAACCCGATATCGAGAAATATCTTCTTGATAAATCTCAAGAATAGAATCTTTCAGCCATTTTGTGCCAAAAGTAACCCTCGGACTAAAATCTCTGAGGTGGTTGCCCACTTTTCTAGTGTCTACAGATTGTTGGAAGATACCAACGCGTGTTTCATGCCATAGGCGTTTCCCGAAAAGCATGGGTGAATTGGTTGCACAGGCTAAAATTGGCGCTGCAATGGCTTGGGCTATATTGTATTTATGCACGAAATCGTCGGGTGCTACTTGTAAATGCACCTGAAAACCGGTTGCGCAGGCTTCTAAAAGCGGCGTATCGAACATCATATTTAGCTCGTCAAGGCCTTCCATACGCAGTTCATACTGGCCACCGCGCAGCGTCATAATAGCTTCACAAAGTGCTCTATAACGCTCTAAAGGTGTAACATTTTCAATCTGCACATCAAATTTGCGAATGGTTGGCAGAATTCCCGTAAGAATCATGTTTCCATTTCGATTTTGAATAGCGTCGTAAATCACGTTTAGCTCTTTTTTAATGCGCTTTTCCATTTCCGATAGCGCATGACCTGTAAAATCTAGTGGCGGTAGATTTACCTCTAAATTAAACTTGGCGAGTTCAGTGGTATAAAGCTCGTTATCAAGCTCTTTTAGCAACTCTAGTGCTATGGGATATGGCTTAGATAGCTCATCAACCAAGCAAAGCTCCTGCTCGGCTCCAATTCTAACGCGGTCTATCTCAAACCAGCCTTCATCTAGCATTTTGCCCAAGGCTTTGATATCGATTAGTAGGGACCGAATAAACTGCTGGTGTCGTTTATTATCGTCAATTACGGCGTTTACGTCTTTGGTTCCCATAGGAAAGGAATTAGGGTAGTAGGATTTTTACACTAAGCTAAAAAAAGACTTCCTACGGCAATTAACAACTACAATTTAGAATTCTGCATTATTTTTTGCAGTTAAAAGCTCAGAAAGGGCATGTGTATCGCTTGTAGATCTGGCTAATGCTATGCCCTTTTCATAGATTTGCAGGGCTTCTTCTAGTCGTTCTTGCTCTTCTAGCCATTTGCCATAATGATAGTAAAGGCCTTGGTAGGCAGGATTTTGCTGTAAAATACTTACGAATAAGGCTTCCACTTTTTCAGGGGGAAAGCCTGCACTAGCTAGTTCTAGTGCTAATGCAAATTTCGAAAAACTATCAGCCGCATTTTTTTGGATGAAGCCGATTAATTTTTTGGCTCTTTCGCTAAGCGCTGGCATTAGGCTTTTTTACGATCTTCGTTTAGTGCTGCCAAAATGGTATCAAATTGATCTGAGCCATAACGCTCCATTACCGCATCTGCTAATACAGGTGCAATAACATTTTCGGCTACAACAACAGCACGCGGTAAGGCGCAAACATCAGAACGCTCGTAGCGTGTATCTGCAGCTTCTTTAGAATCGGTATCAATGGTTTGTAGCGGTTTAAGCATAGTAGGAATAGGTTTCATTACCCCACGTATAATTACCATTTCCCCAGTACTCATGCCACCTTCTATGCCACCAGCTCTATTGGTTCTTCGGGCATAATGTTCGTTTTCCCAAGTAATTTCGTCGTGTACTTCAGCGCCAGTGTGTTTTCCCGCTTCAAAACCGTAGCCAATTTCAACGCCTTTCATGGCTTGAGTTCCCAGAATTACCTGAGCAATTTTTCCGTCTAATTTTCTATCCCAATGCACAAAAGAGCCTAAACCTGATGGTAAACCCGTTACCAAAATCTCATAAATTCCCCCTAAAGAGGTTCCTTGTTTTTTGGCCGCACGTATTTCATTAACCATAGCTTTAGATAGCTCTGGATCTAAGCAACGAACCTCAGATTCATCCGCTTTTTTGAATAAAGCTTCTGCGCCTTCTCTTTCAGCAAGCTCATCAACCGTACTTCGGCAATGATCCCAATCGGTATAACCAGAACGATTTAAGTAAATGACATGTCCACCAATTTCAATGCCAAGCGCCTTTAAAAAAGCCCTAGCTGTTGCAGTACAAGCTACACGCATAGCGGTTTCGCGAGCTGAAGAACGCTCAATTACTGGGCGAATATCGTTATAGCCATATTTTTGATCGCCCACAAGATCCGCGTGTCCAGGTCTTGGCAAGGTAATCCGCTCAACGCTTTCCCCGCTACCATCAACCGCCATAACCGTTGGCCAGCCTGCGTTATCTTTGTGATAGGCTTTATTAACCAAGGCCATAGCAATTGGCCCACCCATAGTTTTGCCAAAACGCACACCAGATAAGAAATTGGCTTGATCTGTTTCAAAAGCCATTCTGCCGCCACGACCATAGCCTATTTGGCGGCGTGCTAGCTGCAGACTCACATATTCTTCTGAAAGGGGAACACCAGCTGGTAAGCCTTCAACAATTCCGGTAAGTTGTGGACCGTGCGATTCGCCAGCCGTTAGATATCTGATCATAGGAAAATGAGTAAAAGTAGAATATAGGTCTTTAACAATAGTAGATTTTCGCCTAAAGATGTCAAATATAATGAAATGCCTGAAGCATATTACGAGAATTGATGCCTTCTTTTTTTGTTGGTACTTTATGCACCACTCTAGAAACCACCATAACTATTATGCTTAGCCTAAATTTACATCAGCTACCCTGGATTGAACGTTTATCTACCGCTATTTTTGGCTTTGTATTTATCATTGCAGGAATTGGCCACTTTATTGTTATGATAGGAATTGAAGGCGTTATTGGGCCTAATACCCTGCTGAATTATTTGCCCCCTTGGCTGCCATTCCCAGAGTTTTTAGTATGGGCCACAGGACCTACTGAAATAGTGGGTGGACTGTTCTTATTCTCGCATAAATACCGCAAATATGCAGCTTGGTTTCTATTGCTGCATCTAGTTGCTTTTTTAAGTATTCACGGCTGGCATGTTTGGGTTGGCGGTAACCTTGGCGATTTAATTGCGCCAATACCTTTATGGGTAGCTTGGATTAGACTATTTTTTCAGTTTGTAATGATTGGCTTAATGTGGCGAATCGCTAAAGCTTCTGTTTAATAAAGTTCTTTGTTGGTATCACAGAAATATTTTTAAACCCTAGCCAAATAAAACTATAAACAAAATCTGGCCTTTTACTCGCCAATCATATCACGGTAAAGGGTTCTGTAAACAGACTCTGGATCAAAAGGCTTATGGAAAATACCGTTCATCCCAGCCTCCATTACCTTCTCTTTAATCTCCATCATGGCATCTGCAGTCATTGCGTAAATATGGATATTGGCCTTTGTAGGGTCTTCCATTTGTCGAATGATTCTCGTGGATTCGTAGCCATCCATAACGGGCATTTGTAAGTCCATAAGTATCAACTCATAAACGTTATTCTTCATCATCTCTATAGCTACTTCACCGTTTTCTGCTACTTCAAAACGCGCATTCCACTGGTTTAAATATTCGCCAATTACTAACACATTAATTTCATTGTCTTCAACCAATAAGATGAGTCCACCCCGAAGATCTTTCTGAATATGTTCCGGATTTGAGGCAAATTCTAGCGATTCAGGAGAAATGGATAGTTCAAAATCCATATCGAAATAAAAATTTGAGCCTTCCCCGTAAACCGATTTTAACTTGAGTTTAGAGCCAAAAGCTTCTGTAAGCTTCTTACAAATAGACAGCCCTAAACCGGTGCCACCAAAGTTACGAGTTGTGTTACTTTCTGCTTGGGTAAATCGTTCGAATACAGCTGCTTGCTTGTCATCTGGAATTCCAATACCGGTGTCAACAACCTCGAATCGTATTTTTTGCTTTTCGCTCTCGGCTTTTTCCAGCAATTTGGCATTAACCGTTACACCACCAACTTTGGTGAATTTAATAGCATTGCCAATAAGATTAGTCAATATCTGATTTAGCCGAACTTGATCACCTTTTACCCAAGCATCAATATTTTCATCAATAGCAAAGCTCATATCAATACCTTTATCGTCAACTTTAGCTCGCATGGTTCGGTCAATTTTAACCAGCATATCTTTTAAATCAAAATCGATATCTTCAAGCGTAAGCTTTCCACTTTCTATTTTATTATAATCTAGAATGTCGTTAATAATATGAAGTAAATTATTACCAGAAAATTTTATGGTTTCTAAATACTCAAGTTGATCTTCTCTTGGGTTATCAAGAATCAATAAATTTGTGAGACCAATTACGGCGTTCATAGGCGTTCTAATTTCATGCGACATTGTCGATAGAAAATCTGCCTTAGATTGGGCCGCACTTATAGCTTCACTTTTAGCTTCATACAATAATCGGTTGGTAATAGATAATTCAGTAACGTCTTTTATGGAAATAGTACACCCAGTAGGATTCATCGCATTTCCCCGATAAATAGGAGCAATACTTATTTCGTACGTAGACTCTTTACGTCTATTATTAATTTGTTTTTCAGTAACGACTGTTTTTCCTAGAAATGCTTTTTCAATATAATTTTTTAAATCATTTTGTCCCCATTCATTAATTACCTCATAAACAAGCATATTAATAGGATTTTGATAACTTTCTAATCCATAAAAGAAAGAATCTTTAAATTTTTCGTTAACATATTTAACCTTCATATCTGGGCTTAAAATTACAAGCTCTACATCTAGTCCGGCCAAGGT